>Ga0209777_10006244_pt1 | contig 13453 bp, 12 predicted proteins | sample FrelakmetHBP12HB_FD_187147 | JGI IMG/M metagenome (GOLD analysis project Ga0209777, IMG submission 187147) | Freshwater lake sediment microbial communities from the University of Notre Dame, USA, for methane emissions studies -HBP12 HB (SPAdes)... | ecosystem: Environmental > Aquatic >...
TGCCGGTCGCCACGGCCCGCGAGGTCAACGTGCCGTCGCAGAAGGGCGAAGCGGATGTTTCGACCCGCGGTGGCAGTGGGTGGAAGGCCACGGTCGGCGCCCTCAAGGATGCGCGCCTCGAGTTTGAGCTGGTCTACGATTCGGCCGACGCAGCCTGCGAAGCCTTGCTTGTGGCGTTCCTCAGTGACGCGACCATCGGCCTGGCGGCTGCCGACGGGCCGATGATGCCGGACGGCCACGAGATAAGGACCCACTACTTCATGGCCGACTGCGTGATCACCAAGTTCGACCGCAAAGAGCCGCTGGAGCAGGCGGTGACGATCAGTGTGACCGCCAAGCCGACGTACTCGGCAAATCCGCCGTGCTATGGCGAGTTCAGATCGCATCCCGCGCCGCCGCCCATCCCGTAGCGAGCGGGCGTAAGGAACCTGGAACTTCTGTCGAGGAACCTGCCATGGGAGTCAAGATCGGCCTGGAAGCGAAGCTCTACTACTGTGCCGCCGGCATCGGCGGGACGCCCACCTGGACCGAAATCACGTCCGTCAAGGACGTGACGCTCAACCAGTCGAAGGGCGAGGCGGACGTCTCGACCCGCGGCGGCGGGGGCTGGAAGGCGACGATCGGCACGCTCAAGGAGGCGGCCATCGAGTTCGAGCTGGTCGCCGACGAGGACAATGCTGCCTACACGGCCCTCCAGGACGCCTACATCAATAATACGTCCGTCGGCCTGGCCGTGATGAACGGTCCCATCGCGACGGCCGGCTCCAAGGGCCTATGGGCCGACTGCGCGATCCTGAAGTTCGACCGCAAGGAACCGCTGGAGCAGGCCATCACGATCAGCGTGACGGCAAAGCCCACGTGGAGCACGAACCCGCCCCAGCGGAAGGTGATCGCGGGGTCGTAAGCCGTCGACGTGCCTATCAAGAACCGCAGGACATCCCCTGGAGGCATCATGCGAACGTTCACCGACAGCGCCGGTCACGCCTGGCAGGTCGTCATCAACACGAATTCGATCAAACGGGCGAAGGCCGTGAGCGGCGCGAACCTCGTCGACATCCTCGACGGGGAACTCTACGCGCGGCTGCTCCTGGACCCGGTCCTCGTCTGCCAGATCGCCTACGGCGTGTGCAGACCCGAGGCCGAGAGCCGGAAGTTCTCCGAGGAGGACTTCTACGCCGCCCTCACGGGCGACGCCATTGCGGCCGCGCGGCGGGCGATCCTGGAGGACCTGGCGGATTTTTTCCCGAACCCGATCCGCGGGAGCCTCCAGAACGCCCTCGCGGGCGGAAGCCCGTCACCGGACGGGAAGCCTGGCGACTCGTCTTCGAGCTCGCCGGCGACTGCGGCTGCGACCCCGGGGAGTTGACCTTACGCGAACTCGTGTGGATGGCCGAGTCGCGGTCGAAGGCGGAATGGGGCCGCACGGCGTCGCTCATGTCGCTCCTCGCCAACGTGAACCGCGATCCGAAAAAGCATCGGCCATTCTGCCCGAGCGACTTCGATCCGCACGAGGCCAAAGAACCGGAAGTGCGTCTCAAGGGAGATATCGAGGTACTCATACGAACCTTCGTCAACGGGAACCAAGGAGACGAGCCATGAAGAAGACGATGCTGGGAATGGTGATGGTGGTGTCGTTCGCTGTGGTGCTGCTCGGCTGTGGCTGCAAGGGCGGGACGGCCGTGCCGGAAAAGCCGGACTTGGCGGCTACTGCCTCGAAAACCGAGGCCGCCGGCAAGGTAATCTCTGTGGGCGCCGCGAAGGCCGATGACAACGTCGTCGCCGCGCGGCAGGCGGCCCGCGAAAGCTCCTCGAACATCGCGGCGGTGTCGGGCGCGCTGCGCCAGGCCAGCCCGGCGGCGGCGCCGGCATCGGACAGGCTGGACACCGAGGCCCGCGGCCTGAACGAGAAGGTGGTGAAGCCGCTGGATACCGCCCACGAGAGCCTCCAGGAGGTCAAGGCTGCGGCGCCCGTTGTGGCGGCGCAGGCGCCGTCGGAGATCCGCCAGGCGGCGCAGGCCCTGAACACCATGCAGAAGACCCTCGACGCCAAGGAGCAGGAGGTCACCAAGCTCAAGGCCGATCAGAACTCGTGGACGGAGCGGGTCCTGCACCTGGTGCAGATCCTGGCCCTCGTGGCCGTGGCCGGCGGTGCCGCGCTCTTCTGGTTCGTCGATAAGCGGTCCGGTGCGACCATCGCGGTGGCGGGCCTCCTCATCTTCGGCCTGGCGGTCTTCGTCGACCGCTGGCTCATCCAGATCGCGATCGGCGCAGCCGTGCTCTTGGCCCTGTCGCTCGCGGCCGCTGTCTACTGGGCCTACAAGAACGGGTGGCTGAAGCTGAGCGCCTACTCGTCTGCCGAGGCGATCAAGGCCAAGCTCCAGCAGACGGCGCCGGCCGTCGCCACGGACCTGTTGGCCTTCCTCAAGACGGTGGTCCATCCGGCTGCCCAGGCCGATTACACGAAGGCGAAGGAGTCGGGGCAGGTACAGACGCCGACGCCGCCCATCGTGATTCCGGAGAACGGCCTGGTCGTTAAGGGCGAGCCGCTGAGGGTCCAGGAGCCCGTCGCCGCGCCACCGGCGCCGCCACCGGCTGCCAATACCGTGCTGGCGGCCAGCGCGGCACCGGTTGCCGTGGGGGCTGCCTGACATGGCCCTCGCGATCGGGATGCTTTTATTGCCCGTTGCGGCGCTCGGGCTTCTGGCGGGCGTTAGTCTCTTCGGCCACAGTCACCAGCCGCGGAAGCGGTCGGGGCGGCGGGGGATCGTTCCCCCGCCGCCTCCCGCGCCCCGGTCTCGTCTGTGGGTCATCGTGTTCCTGGCGGCGATCCTGGCGGCCGGCTGCGGTCTGCCACACGGGCCGCCGCGGGAAGTGAAGGCGCCCTACCAGGACGGGCAGATGAGCCCGGTCATGGTGGGCGACGTGATGTGGGTCCGCGTCGGCGGGGAATGGCAGCGCGTCATCGGCGTGGACGCGGAAGGTGACCTGATCACGGCTACGGGCAAGTGACGCCGGCCGCCCACCCGAAACGCTGAACAGGTGTCCGATGCCGTCTTCAGCCTTCAATCTTGGCTTCAGCGTCAAACGGTGGTTCTTCGACGCCCCGCGCGTCCGGACGATGATCGACCCCGCGACGCGCGAGGCCCTGTCCCATGCGGGTGCCCTCGTGCGGACGATCGCGCGGCGGTCCATGACGTACACCACGGCGAAGAAGGGCCTGGTCATGGGGCAGTACATGACCGTGATGCCGGCGCCATCGCCGCCGGGCCAGCCGCCGCATGCCGTGCGGCCGCACCCGTGGATCAGGGAGTTCCTGTACTACGCCCTCGACCCCGCGCGGCACTCGGTCGTGGTCGGGCCGGTGCTCCTGCCGGGCGTGACCGGCGGGCGGAACATCCCCGAACTCCACGAGACGGGCGGCATGACGTTCAACCGCAACCGGCGCCGGCGCACACGCCACGTCGGCGGCGTGGGCGAGATTCGCGTCGGCGGCCGCGCGGGGCGGACGACGAAGACGATCCTCTGCACGAAAACGGGCCAGATGATGTCCGTGACGTTTGCCCGGCTTCGGACGCCCGCCCAGGTTGCCCGCGCGAACGAGCTGAACGAGCTTCTGTACGGCGCGCTCTGGTACGCGGCCAACTACCCTGCGCGGCCTTTCATGCAGCCCGCGCTTGCGAAGGCCGCGCCGAGCATCCCGAAGCTCTGGGCCACAAGCGTCCGGTCGGCGTAGTCTGCCGGTGAAAGGAAGCACCCATGCCCCCCGCGGGCGCCATCCGCCAAGGCGGCGTCTACGTCGAGATCTCCGCCGACGATGCGCCCCTGGTGCGCAGCCTGGCCGCGTCGCAGGCCCGCCTTCGTGCCTGGGTCGCACAGAACCAGGCCCAGTTCACCAAGGCGACCGAGGGCGCGCTTTCAGGCGAGGCCGGCGGCACAAGGTTCCTCTCGGGCAGTTTCAAGGGGACGGAGCTTTTCGAGGGGGGCCTGAAGTTCGCCGCCGCCATCGGCGCCACCAAGGCGGCGATTGCCGACGTGCAGATCTTCAGCGCCCTTTTCCGCGGTGACATGGAGGGTGCCCGCGCCGCCGCCGAGAAGCTGCCCTTCGGCCTCGGCGAGATCACAAAGGAACTCGGCGCGGCCGCCGATGAGGCGGCGAAGTTCATGTTGTCGCTGGCCGGCCGGGATATGGCCGGCGCCTACGACTCCGCCGCCACGGCCAAGGCCGCCAGGGACCGCGCCGCCCAGGCCAAGGCGTGGAACGAGGGCCTGAAGATCATCGAGGCCCAGGCCGACGCCTTCCGCAAGGCGACGATGTCGGCGCGGGACTACTTCAAGGCCCAGCTTGAGTCCAAGGGCATCGGCCAGGAACAGGTCGACCAGGCCCTCGCGATCTATGACCAGACCGAGGCCGCCAAGACCGCGCAGCGGGCCCTGACCGCCGAACGCGCCGAGGCTGCGGGCGAGGGCAGCCGGGACCTGGAGGCCAGGGAGAACGTCAGCCGCGAATATGCCCGGGCGACCCTTTCGGCCCGCGACCTCGTGGCCGCCGAGGTCGACGGGATGCACCTCTCGGCCGGGGTCGCTAAAGAGGTCCTGGACGCGAAGCTCCGCATCCTGGACATCACCGAGAAGCAGGCCGCGGCCGAGAAGGCCGCCAAGCTCACGGCGTCCATCACCGAGTCCCTGGAAGCGCTCAAGATCCGCGTGGGCGAGGCCAAGGGCGACCTCGATTCCCTCGGCGCCGAGCAGGAGCGGGCCGTCGACAACATCGCCGACGCCGTCGGCGCGGGCACGCTCTCGTTCAGCGAGGCGACGGCCGAGATCGACAAGGTCAAGGCCGCCTACGGTGAACTGCGGAAGGCCCAGGACGAGGCGACCGCCAGGAAGGCTGGCCAGGATCTTACCGAGGCGATGAAGACGCCCCTGGAGAAGGCCGCCGCGGAGATCGCCCGGTACAAGGCGATGGTCGCCCACGGGGACATCGGCGAGGACACCTACAGCCGCGCCGTCCGGAAGTCCGTCGAGGAAGCCGCGTCTGCGATGCCCGACGCCATGCGGCACACGGTCGGCGTCCGCGGGACGTTCAACGCGATGGAGGCCGCCGGCCTCGGCGCCGGCAGCGTGGCCGACCGCATCCTTGCGGCCAGTGAGAAGACCGCCAAGAACACCGAAAAGATCGCCCAGGCGGCGGATGCCCTCGGGGTGAGCTTCAACTAGAGAGAAGACGATGGCGACTACCTGCGTCGAGAGATACGACAGTCGCGACGTTGGCGCCGGCGGCCGACCGACCGCCACGTTCAAGTACCTGATCCGCGGCACGACCGACGAGCAGGCCGCGCTGGCGGCCCTGGCGGCCGGTTCGGCTGCCGCCTACAACGGCCTCTCGCGTCTCTCCTGGAACGTCTCCCCGATGAGCGACGGGGACTCCGTGCCGTCGACGTGGGAAGGCACGGTCCAATACGGTCTCGTGTCGAGCGCCCCCCGCCAGGTGGGCGAGTCCGTCTATTCATTCGACACGGCGGGCGGGACCCAGCACATCACCCAGGCCAAGCAGCACGTCGCGAGCTACGCCCGCGGCAGCGACACGGCGCCGAACCTGGAGGGCGCCATCGGCTACGACGGCCACGATGTTCAGGGCTGCGACATCACCGTGCCGGTCTACAATTTCTCGGAGACGCATTACCTGGCCGCCGAGAGCGTCACGGACGCCTACAAGGCCGCTCTCTTCTCCCTCACCGGCAAGACCAACGACGGGACGTTCCGCGGGTTCCAAGCGGGCGAGGTCCTGTTCCTTGGCGCAAGCGGCACGCAGCGCCAGGGCGACAAGGCATGGGAGATCACCTTCCGCTTCGCCGCCAGCCCCAACGTCTCGAACCTGACGATTGGCGGCTCCAGCGGCATCGCGAAGAAGGGCTGGGAGTACCTGTGGGTCCAATACGAGGATGCCAAGGACAACACGGCCAAGGCGATTCTCAAGCGCCCGCGGTACGTCTTCGTTGAGCGAGTCTACGACGCCGGCAACTTCGCCGGCCTGGGAATCGGGTGATCCATGAGCGGCGACAGGCTTCAGAAAGTCGTGTCGGGCCAGAAGGGGCCGCTGTCGGCGGCCACGTGGAACACCTTCGTCGACGCCGCGCGCGACTACCTCCAGCGTCAGCTCGACGGCGGGCCGGCCGGGGCGCCCACGCCCAGACCCTACGGGACGATCCTCGTCGAGAACTGCACGGGCAGCGACCTCGACCTCTTCGGGATCGTCGGCATCGACGGCCCCGTCTTCGGCCCCGACGACAGCGAGCAGGAGTTCCAGTTCCGCCCGGCCCTGAAGGGCGTCGTGCCTGGCGACGACCACTTCGGGTGCTTCGCCGTGCTCCTCGCGCCCTTGAAGGCTGGCGCAATCGGCCCGGCTCTCGTGGAGGGTGTGACGGCCGTCCGGGTGCGTCTGCCCGACCCGGCCCACCCGCCCCAGGACCCGGCCGACCTGTCGATCCAGTACGCCGACATCTGCAACGTCGAGGGCGAGGAAACGCTCCACCTGGAGCTCCAGGCCCGCGGGGCCGGTCGGGTTCTCTGGCTTGAGGCGTCCGACGACGAAACGACGCACGATCGGTGGGCGCTTGTCAGGTTGTCGAACGCCTCGCCCCAAGAGCGGGGCGCCGCCGTCCACGCGCTCAAGGTGACGGGCATCTACGGCGCGTATGGCGTGCCGTTCGACCAGGCCGTGCACCGGTTCATCCTCTACGTCACGGGCTACTTCGCCTTTGCGGACAAGTCGTGGTACGACGACACGAGGGAGTACATCGTCAAGGCCACGCACTCGCCGGCCACGGCCGCCATCGGGTTCAAGACGATTCAGGTCAACGACTTCGTCGGCTACGTTCTGGCCGACGGCTTCGAGCCTGTGCCCGGCGCCACAAACCAGGAAACCTATGCGGGCCAGGTCATCGCCTTCCCCGGCCCCGAAGGCGCGCTCCTCTCGACGAGCACGAAGATCGACGGCGGCCCCGGCATCATCGTCGAACCGAACGCCGACCCGTCCAAGGACGAGCCGAAGGTCTCCGTCGAGCTGGCCGACAGCGATCCGGGCTTGGAGTTCGACGCCCAGGGCGACGATGGCAAACTGAAGGTCCTGCCCGACGAAACCGCCGGCGTGACCGTCACCGATGACGGCGTGACCGTGAAGCTCGAAGAAGACGGCAACGGCCAGAAGAGCGGCGGCCTTGAGTTCGCCGCCGACGGCGACATCAAGGTGTTGCCGAACGAGGCCGAGGGCATCACGGTCAAGCTCCAGGGCGTCTCGGCCAAGCTCGAACCCGACCACGGCCTCGCCTTCGCCAACGATGGCGACATGCTGGTGATGGTCAAGCAGGCCGGCGGTATCGATGTGGACCAGGACGGCCTCTTTGCCGTCGTCGATCCGACCCGCGGGATCGACGTGGACGCCAACGGCCTCTTTGCCATCGTGAATGAGCAGGCCGGGATGACGGTGGACGCCAACGGCCTGGCCGTCAAGATCGTCAACGAGCCGGGCGGCCTGACGTTCGACAACGCCGGCAAGGTGAAGCACAACACGCCCGACCCGAACGTCGTGACCGAGCGGGCCTACTTCGAGAACGTGTACGGCGAGAACATCGGCAAGACCGGCGACGGCTCGATCCAGTTCGACAAGAACGGCCACCTGAACGCCCTGGACGGGGCCAGCATCATTCACACCGGCCCGGGCGCCGCCCTCGCCGGAACGGGCGGCGGATCGACCGACGGCACGTCGACCGTCAAGGCCGTCGAGACGGACGCCCACGGTCACGTTCGACGCTACTATCGGTACTGGCATGCCGGCGGCGGCAATTGGCACGGCCAATGGGAAGGACCCAGCGCATGAGACCCGAATGGTTGACCGTCGTCCGCTTCCGCTACGCTCACGAGCACGACAACGCGCCGCTGGCCGCCTGGCTGCGACGCTTGGCCTATCTCGGCGCCACGGTGCGCGACTCGTGTTTCACGCCGCGTGTGGACCTCACCCGAAACATGGAGGTCGGCCGCTGGCTGGAAGAGGACCGGACGCAGTTCCTCCTGATGGTGGACTCGGACATGGTGCCGGTGGAGGAAACCAACGCGATCCTCACGGCCGACGGGGATGTTGTCGCCTGCGCCTACGTGGACCAGCACGGCCACGCTATCGACTGGAAAGAGAACGGCATCCAGACCGGATGTCTGCGGTTGGCCCGCGACCTGATGCTGACGATCCCGCAGCCGTGGTTCGAGTACAAGGTTTCGGAGGACATCCGCCAGACGACCCAGGGCGAAGCCTACACCTTCTCGCAGAAGCTCCTGGCCGCCGGCCAGACCGCCAAGATCGTCGGGCGGATCGGACACATGCTTCCTATGGTCGCCCTGCCGCCCGCGACACCCGGCGCCCCGACCGAAGTCCGGTACGGATGGCAGTTCCTACAGTAGCGGTGCTCAGAGCCAGGACTGGGATATTGCAGCACTTCGCGTGCTCAACGCCTTGCGGCATCGGAGAGGTCAGCACGACACGTACCGGAACCTGCTGCTCGGGCAGTCGTAGTGCTCAACGCCTTGCGGCATCGGAGAGGTCAGCACTGTTTCGCAACTACGAACCCGACCTGGACCGCGGGTGCTCAACGCCTTGCGGCATCGGAGAGGTCAGCACCGAGCTGCCGGGCGCCGTGATGGCCAAGTGGCACGCGTGCTCAACGCCTTGCGGCATCGGAGAGGTCAGCACCGGACCCAGGACACCCTCCAGATCCTCGCGGACCCGAAGTGCTCAACGCCTTGCGGCATCGGAGAGGTCAGCACGGAGCGGCATCACTACGTGGGTCTGGATCATTATGTGCTCAACGCCTTGCGGCATCGGAGAGGTCAGCACCGCGACAGCATCGTCACGGCCAACGGCGGCACGACGATGTGCTCAACGCCTTGCGGCATCGGAGAGGTCAGCACATGCCAGAGATGGAGATATCGCTCGCCGCTAACCTGTGCTCAACGCCTTGCGGCATCGGAGAGGTCAGCACCGGTCTGGCCGCGGTCGCGCAGCAGATTGACACCCTGTGCTCAACGCCTTGCGGCATCGGAGAGGTCAGCACGAGACGGACGCGTGTTCTACGGGTCAGGTTACGGTTAGTGCTCAACGCCTTGCGGCATCGGAGAGGTCAGCACATCGGTCCGGAGAACAGAATCGGTCGCTCTTTCAGTGCTCAACGCCTTGCGGCATCGGAGAGGTCAGCACCTGCCTCCATCAGGGCAGGTATCCCGGCCCGGAGTTGTGCTCAACGCCTTGCGGCATCGGAGAGGTCAGCACGCCGTCGCCCGCTGGTCGATCTTCCACGGCCAGATCGTGCTCAACGCCTTGCGGCATCGGAGAGGTCAGCACGCACGCTATTTCACGCCCTCGACCGCGACCCGATGTGCTCAACGCCTTGCGGCATCGGAGAGGTCAGCACAGAAGCCGTGCTCGACAAGGTGCGGGCTGATCGTCGCGTGCTCAACGCCTTGCGGCATCGGAGAGGTCAGCACCGAAAGACTCGCTGATGGAAAAGGCGGCCGTCAAGGGTGCTCAACGCCTTGCGGCATCGGAGAGGTCAGCACGATCAACGGCAAGGAGATCAGCAAGCACATCGTGTTGTGCTCAACGCCTTGCGGCATCGGAGAGGTCAGCACCCAGGAGGCGACGATCTTCTCGCAGACCGCGCGATGTGCTCAACGCCTTGCGGCATCGGAGAGGTCAGCACCGCCTGTCCTTCGCGTTCGTGGGCGGCCGGTAGATGTGCTCAACGCCTTGCGGCATCGGAGAGGTCAGCACGTGTTAACAATGGGTAGGCGCGCGATCGTCCTGACCGTGCTCAACGCCTTGCGGCATCGGAGAGGTCAGCACCCTTGATCGTACCATCATCAAGCACAGTTATCTTGTGCTCAACGCCTTGCGGCATCGGAGAGGTCAGCACGAGCAAGGCTGTCTTCTCGGTGGTGCCCGACAGCCAGTGCTCAACGCCTTGCGGCATCGGAGAGGTCAGCACGCAACTCGCCATCCAGTCCTGCAAGAGCGAGAAGTTGTGCTCAACGCCTTGCGGCATCGGAGAGGTCAGCACCCAGAACGCGACCTATGCCATGACGACGGGCGACCAGTGCTCAACGCCTTGCGGCATCGGAGAGGTCAGCACCCGAAGAAGGACCTCGGGATTATCGGGCGGCTGTTCGTGCTCAACGCCTTGCGGCATCGGAGAGGTCAGCACACTGAGATCATGCGGGGCGTGGTCGCCGGGACGAGTGCTCAACGCCTTGCGGCATCGGAGAGGTCAGCACCTTCGGGGACCACGGCCAGGTCTGGTTCCCTTTGAAGTAGTGCTCAACGCCTTGCGGCATCGGAGAGGTCAGCACAAGCGGAGCGAGAACTGACCACGGCGGTTGACAAGTGCTCAACGCCTTGCGGCATCGGAGAGGTCAGCACGCCGTCGATTCGCCAACCGCCCGAGTCGCCCTCGTAGTGCTCAACGCCTTGCGGCATCGGAGAGGTCAGCACGAGCATCTTGCCCGCCTTCACGCGGTCCTTGCCCGAGTGCTCAACGCCTTGCGGCATCGGAGAGGTCAGCACGTTGGCGGCCGCGTGACTGGCCCCCTCAATGAGTAGTGCTCAACGCCTTGCGGCATCGGAGAGGTCAGCACCGGTCCCGAATGGCCTGGGTGCTGTCCGTCGTCTGTGCTCAACGCCTTGCGGCATCGGAGAGGTCAGCACATCACGTGGACGCCAAGGGCGAGTACGAGACGGTGTGCTCAACGCCTTGCGGCATCGGAGAGGTCAGCACCGCGTCGAGCTCAGCCAACTGCCTTGCGTATGGTGTGTGCTCAACGCCTTGCGGCATCGGAGAGGTCAGCACAGACCGGCTTTGGCCTGTTCACAGTCTCCTGACAGCGTGCTCAACGCCTTGCGGCATCGGAGAGGTCAGCACCAAAGACCCCGTAGCCCTTAAGAGGACGTGCGACTTGTGCTCAACGCCTTGCGGCATCGGAGAGGTCAGCACGCGGTCCTCAAGGGTACGCGGTTCCTGGTCCTGGACGAGTGCTCAACGCCTTGCGGCATCGGAGAGGTCAGCACGCCGATCTTGCTGCTGTCCTCGAGGAAACTCCCGATGTGCTCAACGCCTTGCGGCATCGGAGAGGTCAGCACAGCCGACTCGAAGTAGCGGCGACTGCGGATGTACTGGAGGTGCTCAACGCCTTGCGGCATCGGAGAGGTCAGCACAACATTCAGCCCGGCGCCGGTTGGCGTGTTCTTCCGCAGTGCTCAACGCCTTGCGGCATCGGAGAGGTCAGCACGCAGGGCCGCCGAGTCGATCAGGATGGCAGCCTTGTTGTGCTCAACGCCTTGCGGCATCGGAGAGGTCAGCACGGCACGACAGGCCATCGACAAGGCCCGCAAGCAGATGTGCTCAACGCCTTGCGGCATCGGAGAGGTCAGCACCGCCCCATTGACAAGGGGTTACGCGTCAAGCCTTGAGTGCTCAACGCCTTGCGGCATCGGAGAGGTCAGCACGCAGCCAGTCCCTGGTTCCTGGGCTGAGTCTGGTTTGTGCTCAACGCCTTGCGGCATCGGAGAGGTCAGCACGGGAGTGGCAGTTGTGGACGACAACGCCCTCAACCAGTGCTCAACGCCTTGCGGCATCGGAGAGGTCAGCACAACTCCCCCGCCCACGCTTCCTGTTGCGGTGTCAAGTGCTCAACGCCTTGCGGCATCGGAGAGGTCAGCACACCGAAGGATCGACGAAGTCCTTCACCAGCTTCTCGTGCTCAACGCCTTGCGGCATCGGAGAGGTCAGCACTGAACCAGCCGCGGCGGATCGTCCTGCCTCTCCAGTGCTCAACGCCTTGCGGCATCGGAGAGGTCAGCACCGTATCCGCGGTACGTCTATCTTGTCAGTAGCGTGGAGGGTGCTCAACGCCTTGCGGCATCGGAGAGGTCAGCACGCCACTTGCGAAATTGCTTATAGCGACACCCCTTAGTGCTCAACGCCTTGCGGCATCGGAGAGGTCAGCACGGCAAGGAGCGGCATCGTGGCGATATGCCCGGAAGTGCTCAACGCCTTGCGGCATCGGAGAGGTCAGCACTGCCGGTCGTGTCGCATTCCGGCGGGGCCGTCGAGTGCTCAACGCCTTGCGGCATCGGAGAGGTCAGCACAGTGGCGAGCCGATCACCTGGACGAGTTCAAGACGTGCTCAACGCCTTGCGGCATCGGAGAGGTCAGCACTGGCACCTGCGCCCGCAGCCGCACCCGCTCAAACCCGTGCTCAACGCCTTGCGGCATCGGAGAGGTCAGCACTGCACCCTTCGCATCCCCTGCTTTTTCAAGGTGTTGCGTTGGACACTTTCAAGCACCTGCCAGGTTCTCCTTGATTCTTGGGTCAACAGGTCGCCCTCCTTCCAGGCCGATGGCCCTAAGTTACGCCAGTATAACGCTTTAGATGCCTCGGGCAAGGATCATGCACCTATTCACTTTCCAAATAGCGTAACCTCTCACAGCCAAACGAGTTGCGGCGGCTCAGGCCGATTCCGGCCCGACACCGACGGGAGCATGAACTGGCCTCCTCGCTATACGATGTCGAACGACTTGGGCTCCTCGGGCCAATCCGGCCGATTGACTGAGGAGTGCGTCGTTTCCAGGCCGCGCACGCACGACTCGCATAGGGGGATCATCAGGACGCTGTCCTCGGGCTTGAGTTCCTCGGTCAGTTCCCACCTGAGTTGTTGCATCCTCGGCGGCGTCATCCAGCATCGGAATACCGAGTACTGCATACGGTGCCCGAACCCCTCGAGTTTCTTGGCGGCGCGGCGAAGGCGCTTGTCGTCGCGGATATCGTAGCACACGAGCCACCATTTTGCATCAGTTGCCATCGTGTCACCGGAGTCGCATGCGTGCGAAGAGGCCAGGTTCGCCCGACCATTCCTTTTCCAGAAGGCGGACCTCCAATTCGATTGTCCGGTCATAAGTCAGGGAATAGCCGAGGACCGGGTGCTTCCAGGTTTCCTGGAGCCGGCCTTCAAACAATTGTATGGCCTTGCGGCGGCCGGCGTCCGAGAGCCAGACCTTGGTGCGGGTAACGTCGAAATCCTCATCCGGTCTCCACTGGCCGCGGTTGAGCGAGGCCACCAGGACCATGTCCCACAGAGGCACGCGGAAAAGTTCCATGAGGTCGAGAACGAGCGGATGTGCAGCAGAACGCGGCGTGTGGAAGAAGCCGAGGGCGGGCTCCAGGCCGACGGCCAGAACCGCGCGCATGACGGCTGTCTGGAGAAGAGCGTAGCCAAAGCCCAGAAGGGCGTTGAAACGGTCCTGCGGCGGGCGGCGCGTGCGGCGGGCGAAGCGCAGTTCCTCGGAGACACCGGGCCCCAGGAGGTGGTCGATGCAGGCAAAGTAGTCGCGGGCGGCCTCTCCCTCGTGGCCCC
>Ga0209777_10006245_pt1 | contig 13452 bp, 8 predicted proteins | sample FrelakmetHBP12HB_FD_187147 | JGI IMG/M metagenome (GOLD analysis project Ga0209777, IMG submission 187147) | Freshwater lake sediment microbial communities from the University of Notre Dame, USA, for methane emissions studies -HBP12 HB (SPAdes)... | ecosystem: Environmental > Aquatic >...
CCCCGCCTTCTTCATGGCGTCCGTGAGAAGAGCCAGGGCCGCCGTAGTCCCGCACGCGCCGACTCGCTCCAGGCCCATGGCCTCGAGGACTTCTCCGACGCTGTCTCCCAGCTCTGGCGTCGGCGCGAGGGAGACGTCCACGACGCCGAAAGGAACATCCAAGCGCGTCGCGACTTGGCGCCCGATGAGTTCTCCAACGCGGATGATCTTGAAAGCCGCGCGCTTGATGACCTCTTCCAGCTCCCTCAGGTCGCAGGGCCCCGCGCGGCGGATGGCCTGGTAGACGACTCCGGGGCCGGATACACCCACGTGGATGACCACCTCCGGAAGGCCCACGCCATGAAAGGCGCCCGCCATGAAGGGGTTGTTCTCGACGGCGTTCGCGAAGACCACAAACTTGGCGCAGCCAACGCTCCCGCGCTCCCTGGTCCGGAAAGCAAGATCTTTGAGCATGCGGGAGACCAGGCGGACGGCATCCATGTTCAGGCCCGCCTTGGAGCTCCCGGCGTTGACCGAGGCGCAGAGACGCTCGGTGGTGGCGAGCGTCTCGGGCATGGATTCGATGAGGGCCCGCTCCGCGCGGGTGAAACCGGCGTGCACGAGGGCCGTGTAGCCTCCCACGTAGTCGATGCCGAGGTCCGTCGCGGCGCGGTCGATCTCCCGGGCGACGACCGTGAAGGATTCTGGGGCGGGCCGCGTGGCGACGAGACTCACGGGAGTCACGGCGAGGCGGCGGTTCGCTACGCGTACGCCGAGGTACTCCGAGACCTCACCGACAACCTTGGACAGCTCTCCCGCTGAGCGTCTGAGTTTGTCGGCCACGCGGGCTCCCGCCACGGCCGGATCCTCGTGTCCGCAGTCCAGAAGGCTCACGCCCATGGTGACCGTGCGCACGTCGAAGTGCTCCAGTTCCGTCATGCGCAGCGTTTCGAGGATTTCCCGGCGTGAGTAGGTCATTGCGTGAGGCGAAAGAAGGCGATAGGGCGATAAGGCGATAGGGCGACTACGGTCAGCATGCCTTCTTTTCCCTTATCTCCATATCTCCTTATCTCCATATCTCCCTTTTTGCTCATATTCTATTCGTGGCGCGCATCATGTCTTCGTACTGGCAGTAAACCTTCACGCCCACGTCTTCCCCCCGCTTTTTGAGTGCCGCCTTGAGGTCTTGGAAAGCAGTCGGGGAGGTGGCCGGGTCTACGATCATCATCATGGTGAAATTGCCGTGCACGATGGTCTGGTTGATGTCCACGATATCCACGCTGTGGTCGCCGAGGACTTCGGAAAAAGCGTGCACGATGCCCGAGCGATTGCGGCCCAGGACCGTGATCACCAAGAAGCGCCTCTCTTCGTCCTCGGGCCGGGGTTGGGCCGTGGGCTCCAAGACCCTCGCCAGGTCGGCCACGATGGCCTCCAGTCTCTCCTGCCCGATCCCCTCCGGAAGCCGCTTCAGGAGCACCTCCGTGACCGCGTAGACGAGCTCTTCCCGGTTCATGCAGCCTCCAGGGCAGAAGGATAATGGATGGGTGCTTTCGAAGCAAGGAGGATAGGTCAGCTGTCAGCTCTCCGCCCAGAAGAGAAAATACTTTCTCATGAACTGACGGCTGTTAGTTGATAGCTGCGAGCTATTCCTTCGCGGGGCTCCTTCGGAGCTAGCCCTGCTCCCCCAGCCACACCTGCCAAGGCCGGATGATGGGCGGCGTGATGGAGAGCTTGAGGCCGCGGACCTCCGGTCTGTGCGGGATCACGCCCCGGCTGTGGTAGAGAAAGATGCAGGGCGCGTCCTCGATGATCACGTCCTCGGCCTTCTCGTAGCAGGACACGCGCTCCTCCATGTCGAGGGTGCGCCGCCCCTTCTCCACGAGTTCGTCCAGCTTGGGGTTTATGTAGCGCAGCTCGAGGGCGTCGCCCGCCTTGGAGTGGAAAAGCACGTAGAGGAAGGCGTCCGGGTCGGGGTAATCCGCGTACCATCCCGTCGAGTAAAGGTAAGGCCAGGCGCCCCGCTTGCGCCGCGCCTGAAACTCCTCGTGGCTGACGGGCTCCACCTCGATGCGGATGCCCACTTTCGAGAGCATCTCCACGAGAATCTGGAATTCCTTGTACTGGCGGACGCGGCTCGTGTCCACGTGCACCCTGAGGTCGAGGCCGTTCGAGAATCCGGCCTTGCTGAGCAGCCAGCGGGCCTTTTCGGGGTCGTGGCCGTAACCTCTCCGGTCCGACCGGTAGCCCAGAATGCCCGGCGGAAGGATGCCCTTGGCGACCGTGGCCTTGCTGTGCTTGTACTGGGAGACGAACTCCTCCTGGTCCACGGCGTAGTTCATGGCCTGCCGGACCTCCTTGATGGAGGTGGGCGTAATGTCGTTCCTCAAGCTCACGATCATGGTGCTCAGGAGGACTGTGCTCTCAGCGTGGTTCTCCCAAAACGGGTCCGAGAGGAGCTTTTCCAGATAGTCGTTCGAGAAGGCGGGCGCGAGGTGAACCCGGCCGTCCTTGAGGCAGGCGGCCAAGTCCTCCTCGGTCTCGCAGCGGTAGTCGAAAATCAGCCGGTCCACGTAAGGGACGCCCTGCTGGTGATAGCCCCTGTGGCGCTCGAAGACCACCTCGTCCGGAGTGGCGTTCGATACTACGAAGGGGCCGGCCCCGAGAGGCTTGAGGAGCTTCAATGTCCTTTCGTCTACGGCCTCCCTCGGAATGACCGCGGCCTCCGGCGTAGTGAGCATGGAGAGGAAGAAGGCCAGCGGCTCACTCAGTCTCACCTCCAGAGTGCGCTCGTCCATGACCTTCAGGCCGGCGATGGAGGAGGCCTTCCCCGCTATGTATTCCTCTACGCCTTCCACCCACGAAAGGAACCACTTTCCCTCGTTGTCCAGCTTCGGTGAGAGAGAGCGCTGCCAGGAGAAGACCACGTCCTGGGCCGTGATCCGCCTGCCGTTGTGGAAGGTGATGTTGGGCCTCAGGCGGAAGGTGTAGACGAGGCTGTCCGTGCTGATGGACCAGTCGGAGGCCAGGGCCGGGATGAGACCCGTCCCGTAGCCGTTCCGGATGAGGCCCTCACAGTAGTTGCACACCAGCTCTCCGTCCCTGAGGTTGTTGGCGTAAGCCGGGTCCAACTGATAGGCATAGGTCGGGTACCCGATTCGCAGCTCGCCGCCGTGCACGGGCTTGGGCAGGTTGAAGGACCCCAGCTCTTCCACGACGAGAAGCGCCTCCTGGCGGAGGTTTGCGGAGGTGGCCGCCAGGTCCCTCGCGCCCGAGACATTCTGCTGGGAGGCGCCACGGATCACATCCACCGCCTGAACGATCTTCTGGATCGCTTGCGACATGTGGAGGATGGCCGTGTGGATGCCCTCAACCGAGCTGCTCACCTGCTCCATGCTGTCGGTGATGGTGTTGCTCCCCGTCGCCTCCTCCTGCATGGCCCGGTCCACGCTGCGAGTGAGCTCCTTCATGGTGAAGCTCTTCTCGTTGATGTGCTGGCTCGTTTTGGCCTGTTCGCGGGTGGCGATGGAGATGCGCTCGATCCTCTTCGTCATCTCCTCGATGGCGGCCGTCACCTGGCGGGAACCCTTGGCCTGCTCCGAGGCGGCCCTGGCGATGTGGGTCACGTTGTTGCGCGCCAGTTCGATGGCGTGGCTGATCCGCTGGAGGTTTTCCTCGGAAGCGCGCCCCAGGCGGACACCCTCATCCACCCGGGTCATGCCCTCCTTGGCCACGTTTTGCGCCTCGTCCACGTCGCGCTGGATAGTGGTGATGATAGCGCTCACCTCGGTAGTGGAGGCGGCCGTGCGCTCGGACAGGTCCCTGATCTCCTCCGCCACCACCCCGAAGCTCTTGCCGTGCTCTCCGGCCTGGGCCGCGATGATGGCCGCGTTGAGGGCCAGGAGGTTCGTCTGGTCCGCGATCTCCCGGATGACCTTCAGGATTTTCCCGATCTCCTTGGACCGGAGGCCCAGGGAGTTGATGGAGGTCAGGCTGGCGTTCATGGCCGTCTGGATCTTCTCGAGGCCGGCCACGGTCTCCTTTACGACCTTGACTCCGCCTTGCGAAACCTGCGCGACCTGATTGGAGATGCCCTCGGTCTCCCGGATGTGCTCCTCGATCTGCGTGATGGTGGCGTCCATCTGAACCATGGCCGAGGAGTTCTGGATGGCGAATGAGGAGAGGCTTTCGGTGTGGCCCGCGACCTCGTCGAAGGAGCGGACCATCTCCTCAATTGAGGAGCTGTTCTCGTCCACTAGGTCGGAGAGGTTGTGCGTGGCGTTCACGACCTCCTCGATGGAAGCACGCATTTCCAGCATGGCGCTCGACGTTCTCTCGGTGAAGCCCGAAAGCCTGTCCACGCTCTCTACGATGCGTCCGATCTCGTCGTCGAGCTGGTGCGCTCCCCGGCCTGCGTCCGTGAGGGACGCCAGCTCGTCCTTGGCGTCGCTGAAGAGGCGGCGGGTTTTCTCGGAGATCTGGTTGGAGGCCGTAGAGACGCTCTCGGAAGTGTCTTGCAAGAAGCTGATGATGCCCTGGAAGGAACGCACCACTCGCTGGAAGCCCGGGTTTTCCTGCATCATCTGGGCGGACTTGGGGTCGCTTCCGATGGCGAGGTTCCCTGAGGCCAGGTCCCTCAAGAGCTCATCCAGGTTGCTGCCGGCCTCCTCCACCGGTCTCCGGTACAGGTACGCGCCGATGGCGGCGCCGGCGGCCAGGACCAACAGGAAGATCCAGAGCCGAATAGAAAACGCGGACGGGCCGAGGATGATGAGCGCCAGGAGGGCCAGGAGAGCCAGCACCGCGACCCCGGAAGCCAGCGCCCTGATCCAAGGTTTTTTTGGCAAGGGTCCCTCCTAGGATACGCCCTATCTTAGCGGCAGGACGCAGGGGGTGTCAATGAAACTGCTGTCAGCAGTCAGCTATCAGCTATCAGCTATCAGCCAAAGAACAAAAAGAAGTACCTCGAGCTGAAAGCTGAGAGCTATAAGCCATCAGCTTCTTTTCAAATGCTGAAAGCTGAGAGCTATAAGCTATTAGCTTCTTTTGCTAAGATGGAGAGGGCGTCCTAGGGCGCCCGCAGAGGATCAGCCCCATGCTGCCGCGCATAGAGAACGTCATTGAGAAGGCCAAGACCTACAACCCCGGGTCGGACTCCCGGCTCCTGCAGAAGGCCTACCTCTTCTCCGCTTGGGCCCACGAGGGCCAGACGCGCTTCACGGGAGAGCCATACCTCGTGCACCCCGTGGCGGTCACGAACATCCTCACCGACCTCAAGGCCGACGACATTGCCCTCGTGGCGGGCCTGCTGCACGACGTGGTGGAGGACAACCACGGCGTTCCCCTTGCGGAGATAGAGAAGCGCTTCGGACCCTCCGTGTCCCACATCGTGGACGGCGTCACCAAGATCGAGGAGAAAGTGCCCTGGCAGAGCCGCGAAGAGCGCGAGTGGGCCACGCTGAGGAAGGTGGTCCTGGCCATGGTGGATGACATCCGCGTGGTCCTCGTCAAGCTCGCCGACCGCCTGCACAACATGCGCACGATGGACGCCGTCCCCGAGGACAAGCGCCCGCCAAAGGCCCTCGAAACGCTCGAGATATACGCCCCGATCGCCTACCGTCTCGGCCTCGGCAAGATCAAAATCGAGTTGGAAGACCTGGGCTTCAAGTACGGGTACCCGGAGGAGTACATCCGCCTTTACAGCGCCTTGCAAGAGAAGCGTTCGTACAGCGAGAACTTCATCGGCGAGATCGGCCACGAGATCGAGCGGGTGCTCAAGACCCAGGGCGCCAGCGGGCAGGTTGTCGGCCGCGTGAAACACATGTACAGCATTTACCAGAAGCTCGAACGCCAGGGCATCGGCGTGGAGCAGGTGTACGACTACATGGCCTTCAGGGTCCTCGTGGATACCGTGAAGGATTGCTACGCCACGCTGGGCGGCATCCACAGCCTCTGGAAGCCCATACCGGGCCGGTTCAAGGACTTCATCGCCCTGCCCAAGGAAAACCACTACCGCTCGCTTCATACCTCCGTCGTCGGGCCGAACGGCCAGCCCTTCGAAATCCAGATCAGGACCTCCCAAATGCACGAGGAGGCGGAGAACGGCCTCTCGGCGCACTGGCGCTACAAGGAGGGGCGCCTTTCCAAAGAGGACGAAGACGCCACGACCCTCTGGCTCAGGCAGCTCCTGGAATGGCGCCAGGATGGGGACTCGGCGGGCGAGTTCGTCCAGAACCTGCGCGTGGACCTCTACCCCAAAGAGGTCTACGTTTTCACGCCCAAGGGGAAAGTCCTCAGCTTCCCAAGAGGCGCCACGCCCCTGGATTTCGCTTACGCCATCCACACGGACGTGGGCCACCACTGCGTTGGGGCCAAAGTGAACGGCAAGCTCGTCCCCCTCAAGACGCCGCTGGCGAGTGGCGACCGCGTGGATGTCATCACGAGCCCTTCGGCAAAGCCCTCCCGGGACTGGCTCAAGGCTGCCGTCACCGGCCGGGCCCTCTCGAAGATAAAAGCCTGGCTCAACGCCCAGGAGAAGGCCCGAGCGATGGAGCTCGGCAAGGCCGCCCTGGACAGGGAGTGCAAGCGCCTCAAAGTGAACTTCAAGGAGGCCCAAGACTCAGGCGCCCTCGTGGAGGCCATCAAGAAGGTTTCGGTGCCGGACTTGGACAGCCTTTACGCGGAGATCGGCTACGGCAAGATCAACGCGCGCGTGTTTGCCAAGAGACTCTTGGGACCTGCGGAGGAGGCCCAGCCCACCGCCAAGGGCGCCGTCCCCGCCGAGCCCGCGAAGCACGAGCCCACCCTGGTCGTGCGCGGCGCTTCGGATCTCCTCACGACCCTGGCCAAATGCTGCAGACCCATCCGCGGCGATGACGTGGTGGGCTTTGTCTCCAGGGGGCGAGGCCTCGTGGTCCACAGGGCGGACTGCCCCAACATCACGCGCCTCGTCTACAACCCCGACAGGCTCATGGAGGTGCAATGGAGCGATAAGGCCCCTACCGTGGCTTCCCACGAGGTACAGATCATCATCCAGACCGAAGACAAGCCGGGCATGGTGGCCGCCATCACGCAGATCGTGGCGGACGGCAAGGCGCCACTCAGACACATTGAGGGCTTCGTGGACGGCAAGGGCGAGGGCGTCGTGAAGCTCTCCCTCCTGATCCGGGACACAGGCCACCTCAGCCAAATCCTTTCCCGCATCGGCCAGGTCCAGGGTGTCCTGGGGATCCGGCGGAGCAGGCGGTGAAAAAGAAAGAGGGGGGGAGGGGGAGAGGGGGAGAGGGGGCGCTTGGCGGGCCTGCCTTCGGAAGGGATAGAATCAACGAATCAACGAATCAAAGTGCCAACGAATCAACGGTTGGTCGGCTTTTCTTCGAAGGCAAGCATTCACCCTACTCACCCACTCACCCACTCGCCCACTCACCCACTCGTCCGCACGCCTCCCCACCTACTCACTTACGCACGAACCCCCAGCGGCCTCCTTCGAAGCTCTCGGTGAGTGAATGGCCCGGGCATTGATCCTCTACAACCCGGCCGCGAGATCCGCCCCCGACCCGGCCCTCATCACCGGGATCCGAAAAGAGTTCTGCCTCGCAGGCTTCGTGGCGGAGGTGGCCGCATCCCGAGTACCGGGGGACCTGACGAGACTCGCCGCAGGCGCGGCGAAAGCCGGCTTCGACAGGGTGGCGGCGTGCGGAGGAGACGGCAGCGTGAGGGAGGCCGCCCAGGGCCTCGCCGGCTCCGAGGTCCCCCTCGGCCTAGTCCCGCTGGGGACGGCCAACGTCCTGGCCCGGGAGATTGGCCTTCCTGTACACAGCACGCTCACCTGCTCCGCCATCGCCGCCCGTGGCCGATGCGAACGCGTGGGCCTGGGCCGGGTGGGAGGCGGCACCGTTTTCACTTTCTGCGCTTCGGCGGGACTGGACTCCGCGGCCGTGGCCCACGTAGATTTGGGCATCAAGCGTCAAACGGGCTCCTGGGCCTATGTCTACTCGGCGTTCGGCTCCCTTCTCCAACCCCCATACCCGCTCCTGACCGTAAAGAAGCCCGACGGTTCGAGTTTCACGGCCTGCCAGGTTTTCGCCGCGCGGATGCGGCGCTACGGCGCGGGTTTCATCTACCTTTCCCGCGTTGCAGACTTGCGCTCGCCGTGCCTCAGGCTCATCGCCGTGCCTCCACCCCTCGCTCCGCGCCTCCCGTTCCTGCTCGCCCGCATGCTGCTCGGCGGCTTGGAAGGGGCGGCGGGGCTCTTGATAGCGGATGTGGAATACTTCAAGGTGGAGGCCGCGGAACCTTTCCCCATCCAGGCGGACGGGGATGTCCTCGCCTCCACTCCGGCCACCTTCGAAAGCCTCCCTAACGCGCTCGACGTCATCGTCCCAAGGAATTGAGGAGTTCGCATGCCGCGGTGGATCTCGACGGACAGGCCGACCGACTTCCCGGCCAGGCTCACACTGTGGCTGGGCGGCGGAGCTTTTGTCCCCGCGCTCGGCCCGGCCATCGCCCTCTGCTGTGCGGCCGTGGGGATCACCGGCTACGTCCTCTGCGCGCGCTATCCCGAAAGGTATACCGGCAAGACGAAAATCTACGCCGGGTTCGCCCTCTCGTTGTGGGCCCTTCTTCTCTTCTTCGGCGAGTCGGCGCTCTTCTTCCGGTGGAAGTTGCGCCAGGAGTACGAACAGAGGACGAGCGTGAGCCTCCTCCGCCTGAGCGAGATCTCTCGGGCGCTCGAGAGGTACCGGGAGGAGAGCGGAGCTTACCCGGACGCGCTGGGGATCTTGGCGGTCAAGGGCGCGCTCGAGCCCAAGTATTCGGACGATGTGCCCCTTCTGGACGGCTTCGGACAAGCCATCTCGGCTGTCAGCCAGCCGGACGGTTTTTCGCTCCGGTGCTTCCCACCTCCCTTCAGAGGCGAGACGCTCAAACGTCCTCCCTTGGCTGTCCAAAGCGTATTCAAACCCGCCCCGCCACCGGCATCACCCCCCGCCGGAGAGGGAGGTCCGGCAGAAGGCCAGACCGGTTCACCCGACGCCGCCGGGCCATCTCAGACTGGACCCTGATTGTCCAGGGCCCTACGCATTTCTGCGACAACGTCCTCAAGCGCTTTTTTCAATTCTTCGGGATTCGCGATGGGCGCCCTGCACGAGCGGCCAGACTCCCCTGGAGGTCCTGCAAGATCTCCCTCCCGGCTCGCTCGAACTCCCCGTCCCCGGACAGCACGCGGGCCCTGAAGTAGAACGAAGCGAGCAGGGCGTTGTCGTAAAGCATTTTCTCGAAGTGCGGGACGCGCCACTCGCCGTCCACTAATCGTCAGGAAGAGAACGGGGGGGACAGGAGATATAGTTCGGGTGGCGAAGGGGAGGACGGGATGCCTCTCCGCCGTGGCCGCATCAGCGCCGGAAGGCTTGCACGCACTTCAGGGCGTCCACGGCGGATGACACGATGCCGCCGGCCCAGCCGGCGCACTCCCCCAGGAGGAACAAGCCTGGGAAGCCTTGGGCCGAACCATCCTCCGACCGGACGACTTGGAGGGGGTTGGAGGTTCGCGTTTCCGGGGCCAGGAGGACGCCCCTTTCAATGAAGCCGGGCATGAGCCTGTCGAAGTGCCGGAGGCCCCTCGCAAGCGGCTCCTCGATCCACGGCGGGAAAAACTCCTTCAGGTTCGCCGGGCGCGCGCCAGGACGGAAGGTCGACCTGGGCACGGTCTCGTCGGGACGCCCCTCCAGGAAGCCGGCGATGCTCTGGGCCGGAGCGAAGTAGTTGCCGCCTCCCGCCTCGTACCCCTTGCGCTCGAGCCCCTCCTGAAACGCGAGGCCCAGCCAGCCATCCGACTCGAAATCCTGGGGCAAGAGCGTTACAACGATCCCCGCGTTGGCGAAACCAGAAGCCCTGTGCGAAAGGCTCATGCCGTTGGTCACGAGGGTATGGGGCTCTGACGACGAGTTCACCACCAGCCCGCCGGGGCACATGCAGAAGGAGTAGACGCCCCGGCCCGTGGGAGCGTCGTGATAGGTCAAGAAGTACTCCGCCGCGGGGAGGTCGGGATGTCCGGCGTAACGGCCGTATTGCCGCTCGTTTACCCACGCCTGCGGATGCTCCGCCCGAACGCCGACCGCGAACCCCTTCGCTTTGAACGAGACGCCCAAGGCCTTGAGCTTGCGGAAGAGAGAGCGCGACGAATGGCCCGCAGCGATGAAGAGCGCGTCGGCGCCGATGCGCCCCGAGGCGGCTTCGACCTCGAAACCGGACCCCTTTGAATGGACATCAACGACCTTTTCGCGGAAGAAGAACCGGGCGCCCTCGGCCTCCAAGCGGGAGCGCAGGTTTCGGACCACGTCCCTCACACCGTCCGTGCCGAGGTGCGGGTGCGCGTCCTCGAGGATGGAGTCGGGGGCGCCGCAACGCACGAAAGTTGAAAGGACTGGCTGTACGAAAGGGTCCCGGACGCGCGTCGTGAGCTTGCCGTCCGAGAAGGTGCCAGCGCCGCCTTCGCCGAACTGCACGTTGGCCTCGGGCGTAAGGCGGCCTTCTCTCCACAGATCCCGCACGGCCGCGACGCGCTCCTCGAGGGGCGGCCCCTGCTCGAGAACGGAGACTTCCGCTCCCCGCCCCCAGAGCCCGAGGGCCGCGAAGAGGCCCGCGGGACCGGTGCCGACGACGACGGCCTTGAGGCCTTCCAGGTCCTTTAGGGGGGGCGGGAGCGCCGCCGCTCTCTCGGGAACGGGTGCCAGCCGGATGCCTTTGGGGACGCGCCGGGGCTCCTCCAGCAGGTCGACGTCCAGCGTAAAGATCCACGTGGGCGCGCGCCGGCCCTTGCGCGCGTCCAGCGATTTTCTGACGACGGTGAGGCCCTCGATCCTGTCCGGCCGCACACCGAACTCGTGGGAAAGGACCCCCTTGAGGTCCTCGCTTGAACTTTTCCCCAGCGGCAGCTCGATCCCGTATACGCGCGCGCGTGCCATCGAAGAGCTCTCAGCTCTCAGCTATCAGCTATCGGCTTTCAGCTTTGGCAGTACTTCCATTTCTATTGGCTGACAGCTGACAGCTGACGGCCGTCAGCTTCTTCACTCTTTGTCGGCTTCTCCGAGGGCCTTCATGCCCTCGGAGATCAAGGCGTCCAGTTCGTCCCGCGAAGGGGCCTCGCAGTAGACCCTGAGCGTCGGCTCGGTGCCGGACTGCCTGAAGAGGACCCAGGAGCCGTCGGAGAGTTGGAGCTTCGTCCCGTCCAGCGTTTCCACAGAATCCACTTTCCGTCCCAGGACGCTCTCGGGGGGGTGCTTGGCCAGGTTCGCCACCTGGCGCTTCCCCTTCTCCGGTTCCACGTGAACGTCGCGCCGCCTGAAGTGGAACTCGCCGAATCGGTGGTAGAGCTCCCCGAGCAGCTCGAAGGTGCCCATCCGCCGCTTGACCATCATCTCGAGGATGAGGAGATTTGTCAGGACCCCGTCCCTCTCGGGCAGGAAGCCCTGGTAGGAGATGCCTCCGCTCTCCTCGCCCCCGATGAGGACGTTGTCGTTTCGCATGAGCTCCGCGATGTACTTGAAGCCCACCGGCGTGTTCACGTAAGGAAGCCCGAAGGCGTCCGCGATGCGCTTGAGGTAGAGCGTGTTGGCCGCGTTCCCAGCGATGAGCCCTCTTTGCTTCCGGTGCTCGACGAAGTAGAGCGCCAGGAGGGCGATCATCTGCAGCGGCGTAAAGAAACTCCCATCGGCGTGGACACCCCCCGAGCGGTCCCCGTCGCCGTCCGTGGCGAGCCCTATCTGGGCCTGCTCGGTCAGAACGGCCTCCCTGAGGACGTCCATGTACTCCTCCTTGGGTTCGGGAGCCCGGCCGCCGAAGAGGGGGTCCCGGTCGGCCCTCAGGGTGAGGACCTTGCACGTGTGCGTGGCCACCCAACGCTCCAGCGTCCGCCCGCACACGCCGTTCATGGAATCCACGACCACCTTGATATCGGCCGCCCGGATGGCAGGCATGTCCACGAGGCTCTCGATGAACTGGTCGTAACCCTCGTTCAGCGGGGTCTCGATGACCTTGCCCGAGTTCTTCGCCTGTCTCAGACTGATGGAGCGGACGGGAGTCTTTCCAAGAAGCTCTTCCACCTGGCGTGTGGTCTCCGGGGAGGCGCTCCCCCCGAAACGCTCCTTGATTTTGAGGCCGTTGTACCGGTAAGGGTTGTGGCTCGCCGTGATGACGATACCCAGGGGAAGGCCGTTGGTCCGGACGAAATACGAGACGTGGGGCGTGGCGCAGGGCGATGGGCTCAGGTAGACCATCACGCCGTTGGCCACGAGGACTTCGGCCGCGGCCTTGGCGAAATCGTCCGAGAGGAAGCGGGTGTCGTAGCCGATGGCTATGCGCCTGTCCTCGGAGCGCTCGTCCAAGTAGTCGGCGAGCGCCTGGGCGACGAAGCGCACGTTCTCAAAGGTGAAGTCCTCGGCGATGATGCCCCGCCACCCGTCCGTGCCGAACTTGATCGAGCGTTCCACGCCTCACCTATTCCCGCGTCCGCGCGGCCTTACGGCCAGTTTACAGGAGCCCTCGTCTGGAAGCCAGCGGCACCGACGGAAAATTTTAGTCTTCCAGCTCCGCCTGGCCCATGTACATCTTCGCCTCTTCTGAGAGCGTGTCCATCATGGCCAGGATTTTTTCCAAAGACAACTCCAGTACGGCTCGAGCCCTGCGTTCCTGGGGAGCCATTTTCTTGAAATCCTCCAGGAGGCTTGTGGCGGTTGACGCCGGATCCACGGCGCGGGCGCGCTCTAGAAGCTCGCCGGCCCGGCCCCACCACCCCTTGGCCAAGTAAATCAGGGCGCTCTGGGCGAGAGCCTCCCCGGAATCGGGGTAGAGGTCCAGGAGCTGGTCCAGCCTCATGAGCGCCTCGGGCCCCTTCTTTTGCCTCAAAAGGGCGTGCGCCGAGAGATAGAGGGCCGCGGGGTTCTCTTCGATGCCGAGGGCCTTGTCGGCAGCTTTTTGGCACCGCTTCCACTCGCCATCGAGGCCCCGTACCAGGGCCAGCAGGGTCCAAGCCTCCGCGCTCTCGGCCTCGCGCTTGAGCATCTCCTCGAGGACCCTCTCCGCCTCCCTGAGGTTTCCCTCGCTGATCTGAACCTGCGCGAAGGCGAGCAAGGCGCCGCTTGATCGCTCCCTCAGGGTCACGGCCGCAGAGAGGCGGCTCGAAGCCTCATCTTTCCGTCCGAGGCTCAGGTAGGCTTCGCCGAGATAAGCCAGGAGGGGCGGGTTCTGGGGATCCAGCGCCGCTGCCTCCTCCAGGGCCTCCACGGCCCCCTGCGAATGGAAACCGAACAGGAGATCCTCGGCGCGGGAGAGCCGCTCCTCGAAGCGCCGTCTGTTTTTGCCCCTGAAGGACGTGAGGATGTGCGGCTTGGCGTCGAGGAAGCGCTCCTTGCGGTAGAGCCCCCCCAGGTTGGAGAGGGTTTTATCCCGCCACCGCCTGTCGAACTCGCGCGGCTCCAA
>Ga0209777_10006246_pt1 | contig 13452 bp, 17 predicted proteins | sample FrelakmetHBP12HB_FD_187147 | JGI IMG/M metagenome (GOLD analysis project Ga0209777, IMG submission 187147) | Freshwater lake sediment microbial communities from the University of Notre Dame, USA, for methane emissions studies -HBP12 HB (SPAdes)... | ecosystem: Environmental > Aquatic >...
GAGGCGACGACCGGATTCGAACCGGTGAATAGGGGTTTTGCAGACCCCCGCCTTGCCACTTGGCTACGTCGCCACTGGAGCGGAAGACGAGATTCGAACTCGCGACCTCCTCCTTGGCAAGGAGGCATTCTACCGCTGAACTACTTCCGCTCGTCTCAGGTTACTATTATAGTATAGCATGGTGCCGAGGAGGAGATTTGAACTCCTACGAGCTTACGCTCACCACCCCCTCAAGATGGCGTGTCTACCAGGTTCCACCACCTCGGCAAATGGCAGGGGTGGCAGGATTCGAACCCACGACCAACGGTTTTGGAGACCGCCGCTCTACCTGACTGAGCTACACCCCTCTGCGCTGCCTCAGTTTTCAAATTATAACACAGCTTGTTTTGAAGTCAAAATCGCATATTTATTGTCTACCGTCTGCCGCAAAATCTTGGCGAAAGTTACAGAAGGGATTAGCAAAGGATCAGCACAAAACGAAAAAGCCCCCTAAGATATTGACTCTTAGAGGGCCTTTTAGCTTCGATAACTGGTACCCCTGGGGACGCTCTCAGAGAGGACTTTAATGTGCCGCTGGATTGAGAACCCGTCCCACAAATACTATGCTGCCAGTCGATATGTCACGGATAAAGAAGAGAAAAGGCCGATTGATTGTGACCTGAGTCGGCTGTGCCGGAGCGGCTGTTGTTCCCACTATCACTGCCGTAGCCGCGGCTGCCTCAGTTCCTGCCTCGTCCACGGAGACGAATGCCTTGTGCAGGACATCCTGTATCAGCAAGTCGTGGTCTCCATCCATGCCCGAAAAGTCAGCGTCAGGAGTGAAAGCTACCCCCATGCCCAGTGTGCTCAGGGCCTGCTTCAAGCCGAAACTGGACTCATATTCAAATCTGGGCATTGTTAAAGAAACCTCATTCATCTTCAGTTGACCGATGATCGTCTTAACAAGCTCTGCATCTAACGAATTCTCAAAGGTCTCAAATTCTCCGGCTTTGGGCAGCAAAATCACCATCGAGAGCTCTTCCCCGGAGTACGGCAATTCCACCGCCTCATAATTAGCGCCCTCCGCGTACCCGAAGGACTCCGTCTGCTTCATCATAGGTGCCGTGACGCTGCTCCCATCGAGTAAATAGAACGGGCCGTCGGAGGTCGCCTCTTTATTGAAGGGATATTGCCAGGCCGCGTTGAAATAGACGGCGTTGGTCAATACGAGACGGGTCATGCCATTTATTCCTCCCGGGGGAATCAGGTTCTTAATCTTGCCCTGGGTCTGGTCGCTGACCCATTGATTAATCGTGACCCGGGACTGTTCTGTTTGGTTAATGAAGTCTGCAATCCTCAACCCTGCCCCATAGTTTTGCGCCAGGACATCGAGATATTGCGCCAGGAACTGGTAGTCCTTCTGCCCCCAGATGGCGTTGGCCACATCAAGCTTGAAGCCTGTTCCATTCTTACCTTCAGCCCCTTTACCGCGCTGCTTGAGCTGAAGGTCGAGGCTATTAAAGGCAGGGTGCAGACGGTCCTGTGACAGGGTGAAGTTCAGAGCTTCCGCCATGTCTTTCTCAGTCTCTCCACGGGCACCCGCATAAGTCATAGCCAGCGCCTCCGATATACTGTACGGTGAGTAAAAGAGGTTGCCTCCCGCTTGTTTGAGCACCTGATACAAGTCGAAGGCAAAGGCGTTATTGCCGTCAACCAGCGCGCTCAGGTCACTCTGAGCAACGGACGGCGAAGTGTCGCGGGGCTTGTCGGACTGTAGCACCTGGCCTGACGCCGCTTGCCCACAACTCAGAAGGCTTAGAAGCGTTATCATCACCAGTATACTCAAGATTATCCTTTTCATAACAGCCACCTCGTGATTTGGTTTAAGAGCTTGGATCAAGGACAACTTTGTAATTTTCTCCCATATAACTATAGACGATTTAATACCTATAAGAGTTCCCTCAAGATGCGGTCTGGGATGGCGCCATAATCAATCATACATCAAGTAAGAATATTTTGATTCCGCGGTCAAAAAGGAGGCGAGCGGGTGACTCGGAATTGCCTTCCGGATTGGGTGTCGCATAGGGGCAAAATTAAGCTTCAAAGTACCCCTGGGGCGACTCGAACGCCCGACACGCGGTTTAGGAAACCGCTGCTCTATCCTCTGAGCTACAGGGGCTTATCATCATGAGCCTTTACGCCGTGACGCTCCGCTGCCGCTCCCTAGCGTCGACTCAGCTCTTATCTTTGCGCTCAGGGCGCTCACGACGCTCACGGCCGCTCAGGCCTAACGTCTGCGCCATCCCCAGACTTGTCTGGCCGAATATCGATTCCCTCCCTAACTGGCCTAGCAATGTTCCCATCTTTCTGCGTCGGTACTCCTCGCATTTTTCAACCTCCTGCCCTATCAGTTCACTGCTGCCACACCTAGCTCCGCTCCGTTCCTAAAAATACCTTGCAACGGCAAATCCGCCGCCTGCAATGATTATGCCTGCCAGTAGAAGATTACTAGATGGCGTTACTGTGAGGGAACATGCGATCATAACAATGCCAATGAAAAATCCTATAGCACCAACAGCCTTCATGTCCACATACCCTCCTACGCCTATCTTGGCGTCCGCTCAGCGCTTAGTCGCCCAGATACCGAGCACGTATCCATTCCAGGCGCAAACTATTTGAGATAATGTGTAAAGCTTATCTTTGTCTGTGTCGAATGTCTTACTGTCCTCGTTTAGCCGATCTTCAATCGCCTTTACCTCTTGTTTAATCTGGTCAGTGCTTCCGCCGACCACCTTCCCCAGGACAGTGACCATGTAGTTGGGGGGCTGTTTCATACTACTTCTCCTTTTCTACGGCTCGCGACTGCTACTCATGGCGTCCGCTCAAGCTTCATGTGCTGCTTTTGACTTCGGCATCTTCGGAACCTCCTTCCCTATAGGTCACGGCTGCTGACCGAGCTACCCCAGGCGGCATCACTTCATTGAGCAAGGCCATCGCCTCTTCCTGCATCCCACTCATTATATGCGAGTAGGTATCCATTGTAAATGCAACCGAGGCGTGACCGAGTGCCTCAGATATGACCTTGGGCTTCGCACCACGCAGCAGCATTATGCTGGCGAAGGTATGCCGCAGATCATGGAATCGGACAACTCCCAGACCAGCACGCTTCGCTATTCTAGCAAAATTATGGGTCAAGGTGCAAGGGTCAATCGGCTTTCCATCTATATCGGAGAAGACCAGATCGTCCAGGCCGAGGACGCTATCGAGTTCCAGCCACAGGAGGTCACGCTCACGCCTATATTCCCTCAGATAGCAGGCCAACTTGGGCGTCATGCTCACACGTCGGCTGGAGCCGCTGGTCTTGGGCTGCTTGAAGATGCAGATACCTCCCCGCTTGTAGAGTACCTGGCTGACCGATATTGACAGCATATCGAGGTCAATATCACGCCAACGCAAGCCCAAGAGTTCCGCCTGACGAAGCCCCGTGGAGACTGCCGTATAGAAGATGGGGTAGAACTGGTTGCAGGCCGCATACTGTAGCATCACCTCTACCTCATCAGGCGTCAAGGTGCGCATCGTCGTCTTCTTCGCTCGTGGTGCATCCACCTGGTCGCAGGGGTTTCGGCCAAGCAGGCCCTGACGAACTCCCCACTTCAGAGCCTGTGACAGGATTCGATGGTGATGCAGAACCGTGCGGCCAGACAGCTTCTCGAGGGACTTGCCATAGTGTGCCTGGATAGTCTGCGCCTGTAGCTGCCGTAGCTGGATATGCCCTAGCCTGGGTATCAGATGCAGCTTAACTACGGACTCGTAGCCGTCCAGAGTACGGAGCGAGCACCTGGTCTTCACGAAACCCTTGAGCCACTGGTCGAGCAGGTCTGCAAGGGTCATGTGACCAGATGGGACTGGTATGCCCTTATCCAAACCAACCAATAGCTCCCGCAGGCGTCGCTGAGCATCCGCTTCTGAGCCTCTCACCGTTTCATAGTGACGGATAGGCCTGCCGTCTGGCTTCCTACCAGTGTAGATGGTTAGCTGCCACCCCTGGTTCTCCTTTCGTTGGCGGATATTACCCTTCATCAGCAGCCCCCTTCTTCTCCTTCTTGACCTTGGGCTGCGCCTTGACCTGCTGGGCTTGCGCCTGGGCCTCTGCTATTGCCGCTGCCTCTCTCGCCTTGCGAGCCTTCTCCTGACCAGCGACCAGCCGCTTCCGAACGGCCTGCCTCTCCTCCAGTGTGAGCTCCCGCTTGTGTCGTTTCAGGATCACAGTACCACTACGCTCCTGCGCAGATTGTCGCTGCTCAAGAGCAGACAACCTCGCCTCTATAGCTGATAACCTCGCTCCCGTTATCTCGTCGTATTCCATTGGTATCCTCCTCGTTGTAGTCGACCGTTTTTCTGCGGAACGGCCAAACCGCCAGTAGGGTCAATGAGGTGCAATATGGTACCCTATTTCTCTCATTTCGGACTCTGGCATTATAAGACAGATGAGATCAACTTGGGAGCACGCATTACATAACCCAGTCTCCTCTGAGGGTGCATACTCCGTGAGCCTGTATGATACCACCCCCGTCTCAATTAGTGGAGCAGGGAAGGAGACCTTGTCTCCCTCAAGCCGCATGTCCCTGAAGGTCATCTTGACTGGCTCATTCTCTATCTTAATGAGGTCGATCTGGACTCCCGCATCGCTGCGTTTTAGCTCCCCGCACTTCTCGCAAGGCTCATCCATGACGTTCCCTCCTTTCTCCGCTGCCTGCCGCTCTTGGTCAGGGCTTACAAAGACACACTAACATATTCTAATACTCTTGTCAATCCCCGCTGACGCCCCTCTATGGAGGCGTCTATTGTGGGTAGCCGCTGGACAACTTGTATTATATCAGTTCGGTGTGGTATAATATGATGCAGGGGAATGGAGGTGAAACATGCCAAAGATAAAATATCGGAAAGGTGATAGCAGCGCAGAGGGAGCGTTGACTTTCACTTTGATCGAGGCTGCGAGGCTGCTGGGTGTGAGTCCTTCCAATATGCGTGTAATGGCACTGAGAGGCGATATACCCTACATCCGTGTCGGAAGGCTTTACCGAGTACCCCGATCCAGGTTGATGGCGATGATAAACGGCGAGAAAGCCTAGCAGTTAGACAAATGCTGGAAAGAGAGATACGAGATGGAGCATAACCTCGACAATATTCCAACCGAACTTAAGAAGCTGGATCAGTGGGTGATCTGGAAGGCGGGTGATAAGAAGCCCCGCAATCCACGCAATAACCAGCCTGCCAGTGTAAGCGACCTCATGACATGGGATTCATTCAAGAATACCTGCAAGGCAGTGAAACAATATAGAGCTAAGGGAGTGGGATTCGTTTTCACTGAAAATGATCCATATACTGGCGTGGATTTGGACAAGGTCATTGGTGAGAACGGAGTCATAGACCCTGAGGCCCAGGCGATCATAGACAAGCTGGACAGCTATACTGAGATAAGTCAGAGCGGTAGGGGTATTCACATCATCGTGAAAGGCAGCAAGCCAGATGGTGCCTGCAAGAGTAAGAGCGTTGAGGTTTACGACCACGGCAGATACTTCGCCTTGACTGGTAGCCTGTGGCAGGACAGGGGAACCATCGATGAGCGGCAGGAGGGGCTTGACTGGCTATTCCAGGATAAGTTCGGCGGAGAGAAGCAGAAGGCCGAGCCGATAACGCATCCAATCTACGAGGGAGAGGGACGCAATAATGCGGTCACCAGAGAGGCGGGGCGGCTGCTGAGTATCTACAAAGACCCCGCAGTGGTCAAGCCTATGATACGGGCATATAACCAGACGGTGAACGTGCCACCGCTCAGCGAGAAGGAGTGTGCAAGCACCTGGGAAAAGAGCCTCGCTAAGTGGGCTAAGAAGGAATCCGAGACTGACGCTGAGCCTGAGGAACTGAGAAGACTCGATGAGATCGAGGTCAAAGAGGTAGAGTGGCTATGGCATCCATATATACCTTTGGGAAAGCTGACGATGCTTGAGGGAGACCCAGGAGAGGGCAAGTCATGGATCAGCCTGGCGATCGCTACAAGGATAACGCTTGAAGAACTCGGTGGGCCTGCTAACGTTCTGATAGCCTCATCCGAGGACGACTTTGACGATACCATCAGGCCAAGACTAGAGGAACTGGGAGCTAACCTGGGGCTCATATTTGCCATAGAGGAGGCGTTTACGCTGGGCAGTAAGAAGGGGTTGAACGATGGTGCCTTCAAGCTGCTCGAGAAGCACCTGAGAGAGAAAGAACCCTCCCTAGTGATAATCGATCCGCTGACGGCCTATCTTGGCAGCGGTGTTGATATGCATCGTCAGAACGAGACCCGCCCTGTTATGGCCAGGCTAGCCAGTCTAGCTAGAGAGTACAAGTGCGCTATATTGCTGATACGTCACATCAACAAGGGTGGATCGACTAAAGCCATCTACCGAGGCATGGGCAGCATAGACTTTACGGCCTCGGCTCGCTCGGTGCTGCTGGCAGGTCATGTGGATCACGAGGACGGCAGTATGGAGCGAGCGCTGGTTCATATCAAGAGCAACCTAGCACCGCTGGGGTCACCTATAGGTTACATATTGGGTCACCCGTTCCAGTGGACGAGTAGCACCCTGACCGCCAACGAGATATTGAACCAGCCGATAGGTGGAGGCAAAAAGGCGGATGAGGCCAAGGCCTTAATCAGAGACCTGCTTGCTGATAGAGAGGCCATGCCTGCGAAGGAAATCTTCGCAGCAGCTAAAGAGGCTGGCATATCCGAAAGGACGATGAAGGATGCCAAGAAGATGCTCCATGTGAAATCAGCGAAGAAGGATAAAGAGTGGCACTGGTATCTCCCGAAAGGGAAGAAGACACCGCCAGGCCTCGAGCCGATAGTCACAGTGAAGGACGGCGTCATCTCAGCGAACCTGGACGCTATGTGAGGAGGTCAAGGGTGCAAACCATCACGACGACAGCCATAGTGACGGGCGGTAAACCTGGGCAGGTGCGATATGGAAGTCAAGGGTGCAGACACCTGCCTACGGACTCTTGCCCCCTTGCACCCTTGCTAAAGATGATTGGAAATATATATATATTCCTAGATAAGGGAGGGAAGGGGGCAAGCGTGCAAGGGAACAGGTACTGTGTGTTTGCACCCTTCCCTTCATATACCGCTTGCCTGGTTTTAACCACTCCCACTATGCCTGCTGGTTGGGTGGTTTGCACCCTTGACCTCCCGTCTATAGTGAGGGGTCAGGCGGACAGTAGGAATAGTCTTTCATCGAGGCCTCCCAAAGTTCCCCTGTTGACGGCAGCGAGGGGAGTCTTGGCAAACCACAGACTGTCCACTCTGGAGTGTCCGCTCTCGAGGTTACCATATGGAGGTTGGGTGTGATGAAAGCAGAAAGCGGTGTTGGAGCGGTCGCATCTGCTGCCGCACGATCATCTCCTCTCTGGGAGACCGCTGAGCATGAGCCACCCAGAGTCGAGGCACGAGCGATCCGTTCGCCATCTACTGGCGTCTGGTGCCTGCGTGTCATCTGCCCCTTCTGTGGGAAGAAGCACTGGCATGGCGGGGGAGATGATGATAAGCCATTCTATGGCTATAGGGTTTCAGAATGTCTAATCGAAGGCAGGGACTATAATCTGATACCCGAAATCGAGAAGGGGGAATAAGCCCCAGATAGGATAGGAGGCAACGATATGAATGAGAAGATCAATCCCAGGATATTCCAGTTACTATCGAAGGTCGCTGTGGCAGAGATACAGGAAGTCATCAGTTTATATGGCAGCATCACTAGCGAGGAGGCGTGGCAGAAGTTCAATATGGCTTGTGATAGAGCCGTCTCCTCTCTGCATGAGGTTATGGTCAATGCCCCTCCTGAGGACAAAGAGGAACTCTGCGCTGGCTTAAGGACGATATGCTGCATGAGGATGGATGGATATGTCAACTGGCAAATGGAGTTGAGAGAGCGAGAGGCCATAGCGAATCCACAGGGGAAATTAGGCAAGATGCGGAAACGCAGGCTGAAGATGGAGGAGGGGATCAGGAGAGCGGAGCACGCTCCCCTTAACTGAAACAGGAGTATATGCTTATGGTCACTTGCTTGGCAAGGCGCTGCCTCATTATGGTGTGGTGATGCGACGGGTTTAGGCGGAAGTATTTACACACGATGAAGGGTGATGATACAGTGGAGATGGTTGGAAGTCCTTCTGGGGTTCCATTTCGATAGGATTGGGGGGAGGCTGCTTCACTCCCTCCAATCCGCCAGCACTCTCAGGGTTGGTGTCGATCTGAATAGCCGAGTGATTTCACTATCCAGATCGGACGAAACTCAGGAGAGCCGCACCGATAGCGGTAAGCCGAGGTTACCTCACTTAACGCAGAGAGAGCGCAGAGTGGGGTTATTTATTTACCCCACAATATAAGAAAGGGGTATTTGGAAAATGGAATATGATAAGAGAATAGACGATCTGCTGTCCGATATGGAGCGCACGGCAGCTAGCATCAAGGCAAGAGCAGAAGATCGGGAGATCAAGGCGCAGAGAGCGACCTTGCTCAAGCCTAGCGGCTATCAGACCAAGATGGAGAACCGAGCCATCGAGTTGGGCGATCTCGACCATAAGTTCTTGAGCTATGTGCGTGGTCGTGCTGGGCCATCTGAGATTAAAGCCCTGGTCGAGGATGGAACAGGCCAGTTGTTGATCTCGCCAGCTATCGATGCTGAGTTGCAGAGGGTTCTGGCTAGCCTGGTGACTATCAGACCCCTGGCGAGCAAGCGCACCACCGATAAAGACCGCATTCTGGTGAGAACGATTAGCGAGGTGTCCGTCGCCTATGGCAAACTCGAGACTGGCAGCGACGTGACCGAGTCCGATCCGACCCCAGATTCCCTCACCAAGTACGTGGAGGATTTGGCAGGGCTTGCCAAGATAGGACAGGACGAGTTGGATGACTCGGACTATGACCTCGCCCAGTATCTGGCAGAGAGCTTCGCCAGAGCGATCGCGGAGACAGAGAACCTCAAGTTCCTGAGAGGCGCAGGTCACAGCGAACAAGAACCAGAGGGCATAGTGACAGATGCCACTCTCCTGGCGAATGCTCTGACCACCGCAGCAGCAGGTGCAGCCACCATAGACGACCTGATGGCCTGTATCTATGGAGTACCCGCCCAATACCGAAAGGGTAGCTGCTGGATAATGAACTCTACCCTGGCTTTGTCGCTGCGCAAGCTCAGAGCGGGAGGCAGTACGACCACAGATGGGCCTTATTTATGGCAACCATCTGTAATAGCGGGTCAACCGCCCCAGCTCCTGGGATACGACGCCTTCACGGATGACAATATGGACGACCTTAGCGATACTGAGGGTGTATTGGCCATCTTCGGGAACCTGAACCTTGGCTATCGTATCGTCGATAGGAAGGGAATCTCGATACAACGGCTATCGGAGTTATATGCCGAAGCTGGGTTGGTGGGATTCCTGCTCAGAGCCAGGAACACTGGCTACTGCATCCGACCTGGTGACAAGAGGATAGTGTTATTGAAGGAGCACTCGGCCTAGTAGATGAAGAGAGTGCCTTTGGATCAGGACGATGACCGCATCATAGGCGCTAAGGATACGGGGTGTGAGTGGGCTAGAAATCGATTCAAGAGAAAGGTTCGTTGCCTCGAATGCCCCGCAGAACGATGCTTCTACGATGCGAGTCAGATTCGAGAGGTGGAGTCTGAACATAGTAAGAAGGGAGCGGCCTGACTAACCGCTCCCCCCTCTTGTTTATGACGCTCGCCGTGCCGCTGTTGGAAGTTGTGGTAGGTTGTGGCTCCTCGTGGGACGGCCTGACGGACGACCATCTCAGGCCAACTTAAATCATCTCGGACAGCGTGTGGGGCTCGCCTTTAGGAAACCGCTGCTCTATCCTCTGAGCTACAGGGGCTGGTGGAGATAGGGGGATTCGAACCCCCGACCTCTGCGATGCGAACGCAGCGCTCTCCCAGTTGAGCTATATCCCCCTATGTACCTCTTAAACAGCAATAAAGCCCGAATTAATCATACGGACTCTTAGCATTATGAGGATAGCAAAAGCAGGTTACACTGTCAAGGTAAAATAGTGGTAAGGTTACTTACAGTCTTTTGAACCCCCTGTCCCCCAGTCTTGGGGGAAATTTGATATTGGGGGATACCCCCAAACCCCCAGCATCCGCCATAGGCGGATCGCCCCTCTGCACTCCCCTATTAGTAAGAAGCCAGCGAAAATTGGGGTTGTTTATCAGGCATTTTTGAACCCCCTATGTCCTTCAGCCTTGAGGGACTTTAAACCTAGGGGATACCCCCATCCTTCCGCGGAAGGACTGCCAGAGGGGATTCACTGCTCTGCACTCCCCAGGTGGGCGATTCATGAATCGCCCCTACGTTATCCCCCTTTTCTAAAGGGGGAGTTGGGATTACTGCTCAAGGCAGGAATCCGTCATGAGTATTTACACGGTCACCACGAAGAATGAAAATAGCGCGGGTGCTCTGTCACCCGCTTTCCTGGGTAGGTGACGGAGCACCTACCCTATGGTTGCCTGAAGAGGCTATTTTCAAAGCAATGACATTCGGGTCACCTACTTCCACTTCGTAGAGACAGGCGAGGGCGCCTGTGCTACCGGTCTGTGTAATCTCCCCTTTAGGAAAGGGGGGGCATGGTTCGACAGGCTCACCACGAACGGCTAGTCTTGGATGTCCCTACTTATCGTTCTCCAGGGTGCGCAGCCTGGCGTCGTTGATGCCAAAGTGATGGGCTATCTCGTGGCGCACCACTCTCCCCACCTCTTCCTCAACCTCCTGCCAGGAGTGGCAGCGGGCTTCGATGGGCTTGCGGAAGATGGTAATCTTGTCGGGCAGCACCATGCCATACCCAGGCCCTCGATGTATATGAGGCACACCTTCATAGAGGCCAAGTAAGGAGAACCTGCTCTTGACGTTATTCCTGATGAGTTGGGCCGGGCTGGGCCAGTCCTCTACAACTACGTCTACGTTCTCCAGCCTGTCATGAAACTCAGGCGGCAGTTCGTCTATTGTCTTCATGACCAGGTTATAGAACTTCTCCCGCAGCAATGCTGCGCGCGCCAGGTCATAGTAGACTCTGCGTCCGGCTGGCTTTTCGTCCGGCCCGGTCTCTTCGGTCATTAGTGCTTTACCTCTGACGCTTGATTTTCGTAAAGCGGCACGATGTGTGCCTCAGCCTTGCCTGCTTTGATGCTGAGAAGGGCTACGGTGCCCAGCCTGAGTTGATAGTAGGGAAATGTTGCGCTGCCGGGACTAACCAGGAGGGACTTACCCACGGTCTGCACAACGTCCCTGTGGGTGTGGCCGAAGACTACGACATCGGGCGCTTTCTCCAGGTTATGCTTCTCGGGGTGTTGGATCAGGTCACGAGCGAAATACTGCGACGAGTGTATGACATAGACGTTGAGGCCATCAAGGGTCAGGTTCTGTACTTCGTCCATGCGCTTGTCCCGTATCGGGTAGTCGTCGTCGCCCCGGGCTGCCAAAACCGGCGCTATAGTCGCCAGCTCTTCCAGCACTGAGTCGACAAAGATATCCCCGCCGTGCAGGATCAGGTCTACACCCTTGAATACTTCTTTTACCCGGGGTGGGATCGCCTTCGCTATCTCGGGTATATGAGTATCCGATATCAAGCCAATAAGCATTACGTTGACTCAAGAGGGGCATCCGCCCAAGGCGGATGCCCCTACGGGTTTAGGCTATCTTTTTGCCGAAGCCGGGCATGCCCAGGTCGAAAATTTCATCCACCTTGACCTTGATCAGCGCCTGGGGAGGAGGCGCGCCCATCTTTTTCATGCCCTCGACGCTTTTCTCGAAGAGGGGGCCTGAGGTGAGTATCTCGGCCTTGCCCTGGAAACGCAGGCACTTCATCTGGGCTCTATCGCAGACCACGATGGATACTTTAGGGTTCTTCTTGAGGTTTTCGTAGGTGCGCTTTCCCGCTGACTCGGCGAAGGTGATATGTTCTTCATCGAGCACTCTGGTGCTGCCTTTGGGAGCTATGTTCGGTGTGCCGTCGGGACTCGCGGTGGCGATGAAGGCCTGTTGCTCCTTTATTAATGCCTTCATCTCTTCGGTGATTTTTGCCATGGTTTCCTCCTTGAAACTCAGGATTATTTCTAAATTATCTGAATATTCTTGGGCAACTATATTTTAGACACCGTAGATAATTATCTGGGTTTTCGGAATTACTTTATAAACTATCTCAATGGCTCAGCCTTTTCAACCCCCTCTGTCTCCCCCAGTCTTGGGGGAGTGATAGGAACTGGGGGATACCCCCAGACCCTCACCAGAGGGGCGAAACCCCTCTGGACTCCCCAGTTTTGGGGGCACCTTATCCTTTCCAGGAAGGATAGGCATCGGCATTGGCGAACTGCACCTCTGGATGCTTGTGCTATCTCGCTCAGCCGTTGCTTGAATTCTAGCGGTTATCACCTGTCTGTGTCAACGCGTATAGGAGGTGTTAGAATTCCTCTTCTTTGAGGGGAGAGGCTAGGTGATGGTGAAGCCTTTGTAATCTCCCTTCATCCCCCTTTAGAAGAGGTGGGAGACCAATTCCCCCTCACTCTAACTCTCTCCCTCCAGGGGAGAGAGGATTATGAAGTGGACCTCGTTGTAAAGTGAATTGTAAAAGGTAGGGCCGTTCATGGTTCGACAAGCTCACCACGAACGGCATATGTAGAGGGCGCCCGCCTCCAGCGGGCTCGCAATGACACGCAAATCAGCTCACATTCGGGCAGACACTTGGGTCTGCCCCTACTCGAGGAATCGCTGATAGTAGTCATGGCTAGGTACTGAGATTATTCGTCCTTCTTTAAGAAGTACTCCTCGCAATAGCATGGAAAGGGCACGGCATGCCGTGCCCCTACGTCTGCACATTGATTCTTGAATTTCTTGGGACTATAATCAGGGTGGAAGAGGAGGATATGAAACAGCTTCCTGTGCCAACGGGGGCTAGTCTGCACGAGTCTTGCGGCATCTTCGGAGTATACGCTCCGGGAGAGGAGGTGGCAAGGCTCGCATTTTTTGCTCTCTTTGCCCTGCAGCATCGCGGGCAGGAGAGCTCTGGCATTGCTACATCCGATGGGAGCAAGTTACGCCTGCATGCAGCGATGGGGCTGGTAGCCCAGGTGTACACCGAGGCTATACTGGACCAGTTGCGGGGCGCTGCCGCCATCGGGCACAACCGCTATTCCACGACGGGGTCGAGCCGCAGGTTCAATGCGCAGCCGATACTGGTGCCCAGTCCATCCGGTGAGATAGCGCTGGCACATAACGGCAACATCGTAAATGCCGAGTACCTGCGCAAAGAGCTGGAGGGCAAAGGCTTTGCCTTCTCCACCACCACCGACTCCGAGGTCATAGCGCATCTCATAGCGTCAGCTCCCAGGGAAAGCCTGGTAGAAAAGATTAAATATGCCATGA
>Ga0209777_10006247_pt1 | contig 13451 bp, 6 predicted proteins | sample FrelakmetHBP12HB_FD_187147 | JGI IMG/M metagenome (GOLD analysis project Ga0209777, IMG submission 187147) | Freshwater lake sediment microbial communities from the University of Notre Dame, USA, for methane emissions studies -HBP12 HB (SPAdes)... | ecosystem: Environmental > Aquatic >...
TCTTGAACCGTACGCGCCGTTGCAAGAGCTTTACCGGCGCGAGCCTCAATCAATGGATCAGATAAGCGTTGTCGTGACATGCGTGAAGCATATCACTTTTCGTATCATCTTGAAAGCTAACTAGAATCATTAGAAAAGTCCTCAAAGGATACAAGAAACTTGCAGCCGCGGTTGTCGTATCCAGTGTCCTGTGGATTGTCTTCGGCGTGGCGATGTTGCTCCTGTCCCAACACGAACGACATCGGGCCGATCGCGCCGAAACGAAGTTGCAGAATTCAGTCGTCGCAAGAGCGGAGATGGCAGAAGGCCGGCCGACGGGGAGAGTTTGGGCCCGCGTCGGCGACGACCCCAGTGAGCGACTCTTGGTCGATCTGGGGAGTCCCGTGGTCGATGTTGCCGTGGCTGACCTTACGGGACACGGAGAGAAGATCGTCGTCATCGGCACGCAGCCTTCGGACGGAAGAGGTTGTCTGTTCAGAATACCGCTGGACGGCGGCGAGATCCGATCCCTCGACCTTACCGACAGAAGAGACTGGCCGGATTGCCGCGAACGGCCAATCTGGTCATGCGAGGCGGTCGTGGCCCATAATCTGGATAACGTCCCCGGCGACGAACTGATCGTCATCGCATCCAGCATGTACGAGTATCCGACGCGTGTGTCGGTTATCGATCCCCGGAAGTGGGAAGTCCGTTCGACGTTCTGGCACTTCGGGCGTCTCTCGCGGTTGTTGGTTGCGCCGAGTTTCTTTGGTGCCGGGCGTGACGCAATCGTCTTATGGGGTATGAATAACAAGCTTGATGGCTTCGAGAGGCCCCAGCCTGACGACGCCGGCCCCTTGACGCAACACGACATCGTATCCGTGGTGCTGATCCTCGATCCGCAGAGGATGGATGGGCTGGGGCCACCGAGGACGAACCGCCTCCCCGGTCTCGACCCGGCTTATGTCTATGCCTACGCGTTTCTTGATCGCGCCGCGGGGGGGTGGATGGGCACTGACGATCCGATTCAGCCGCCCACCCACCCGGACCCCAGGAAGCGGGTGGCTGTCACGGGCGTGGACTGTCCCCCCACCTCGGACGGTGCGCTGCCGTGCTCGTTGATCCTCGTGAATGTGAACAACTTAGCACCGGACTATCCGGGTAGCGCCTGCGTCACGCGGACACTCGAATATGACCATTCTTTGATAGCTCACCCCTCGGAAGAAGTGGAGCAATTCTGGAGAGGCTATTGGAAGCCGCTGATCCACGACGGGCAGTACCTGATGCAATAGTCATGGAGAGCGGGGGGTTGCTTCACTGACCCATGCTGCGCAGGCACGCGGCGATCGAGGCGATTTGCACGGCCAATCCAGGCACGGTCGGGGCTGGCTCACAGGCGGCTTTCCTACGTGCGACCGTTTTGCACTGAACCCAAAGGTCGTGGCGGCGTCAGGCACGAAGCGCTGAAGTCCTGTTGGGCCAACGGAGATTTCGGGGAGCGACACGCTGGCGAAGTCTTACCGGACGCAATCCGCCAACCACCGGTCCAGGCCACGGATTCGTTCTCGTGTCACCACATCGCCGCCCGATTTCGTTGAACAAAATGCGCCGTCTTGCTATCATCGACTATCGGGCGGCCGGAGAGTTCGTTTGAGTGCGTAGCTGTATGAAAGTGCGAAAACGCTCGTGGCGCGCCCCAGCAATGGATCGTGGCGATGAAAGGATCTCCGGCGCGGTATACGATTCCGTGGATGTTTAGGGCTTGTTCTTGCGCTATCGTGTGCGCGGTTTGGCCGGGGTGCATCGACATTGGTCTGCCACAGCCTGATGCGGGCACGCCGACCGACAATCCGGCGGGAAGCCCGGCCAATCAGCCCCAGTCACCGCCCCACGAGCAAATCGTTGCCGAAGGGAACTTCGTGATCCTCCGGGCGATTGATGTTCCCGGCAATGCCGGCCCATCCACAACCGACGTATGGCTTCAGTTGTCGGGGCCGACCGTGGAACTTCACAATCGGTTCACGCTGGTCTCCAACTTCATTGCACCACAGGTGAACGGCGATTCTTTGCTCGTTTTTCGGTTCATCAGAATCGAAGGAAGCGCTGATCAGATTCAGGAATCCATTGTCCATGTGTTGAATGTGCCCGATCAGACGGATCAATCGCGGTGCGACGGTATTGTCTGCGCCACAGGAACGCAGTGCAATCCATCGACAGGGACGTGCGACGCGAAGCCGGGGACATGTGACAACGTGGTATGTCAACACGGCGAAACCTGCGACGTATCGACCGGCGAGTGCACCCCAGTTCAAACTTGCGGGGGGCACACATGCGGACCGAATCAACACTGCAATTCCGTTACCGGAGTGTGCGAGTCCGTCTGCCCGAACATCACCTGTCCGGAGGGAAATCAGCTGAATCCATCGACCTGTGTATGCGCCGCAATTGATCTGTGCAAGGCTGTAAATTGTGCCCCCGGGGAGCGATGCAATTCGGAGACCGGTGGCTGTGACGCCGTTGATCCTTGCGATGGCGTAAAGTGTACGGTGGGTGAAATCTGCGACTCCAAGACGGGCGGCTGTGTTACCGAAGGCGGCTGCATCGACCCGCCGACGCAAGCCGTGTTCGTAGCGACCGGCAGCTCCGTGGGTAGCGCAGAGTACACGCTGACTCCAGACTATTGGGTCGAGTTCGATGCGACCTTAGACCAGGCGACTTTCTCGGCGGACCTGGTCGCAGTGCAACAGGCCGGCGCGGACAACGTGTGGGGCACATCGGACGATGCCGTTGTCAATACTTCGCCCCTGTTGGACTGCTGCCAGCGCATCAGCCTCTCATTGGTGCCACAGACCGGCGTGCTTCTCGCGGGTCGGCGATATCGGGTATCCCTATCGCCAGGGTGTTTGCGAGCGACGGCCGCTGACGGCGCCAAGCTCGGCCTTGATGGGGAGTTCACCGGGACTTTTCCCTCTGGCGACGGCCGATTCGGAGGTGCGTTCGTGCAGGAGTTCATAGGCGTGGCCCCTGGCGAGTACGCGGGCGATCTGGTTTGTGATGAGGAGACGCGCGACGTACTGGGTCGGGTGACTCAAGAAACAAAGCATTATGACGATACGATCGTCGTAGATCCCACCGGCGTACTCGTTTTTGACGGTCAGCCCATCCGTGTGGGCGCGACGATGAGTCCGGTGCTGCCCGGATTTCAGCTTGAAATGGTGGTCGGAGCAGTGACACCCCAACCGACGGGCGTTCATGTCGCCTACGACGTGTCCGGCACCAAGGACAAGTATCTGTTTGACGGACCCCAGGAGGAGACATACACATTTGCTGCTGACGGCACCATCGCGCACGCGGGCACTTCAGCCTTTAACATTCGCGGAACCGGCGGTGCGATCGTGGCGAGCTTCACGCGCACGTGCAGCGGGACGCTGAGGCAATGAGCGATGGATTCATAGATGTTGAGATTCGCGCGATTGCGACGGCCCTTCCGGAAGGCGTTGTCACCAATGATGAGCTCGAGCGCGAGCATCCGGAGTGGAATCTGGAACTGATAACGCATCGGCTCGGAGTGCAACGTCGTCATATCGCGCGTGCCGACGAAACGACGCTCGATCTCGGCCATCAGGCGTGTCAGAAGCTCTTCGATGCACAGCCCGATCTACACGACATCGTCGACACGCTTATTTTTTGCACGCAAACAGCGGACTACGTTCTTCCTCCGAACGCCACGGTGCTTCACGGTCGGCTGGACCTTTCTGATCGCGTGGCGGCCTTCGATATCAATCTCGCATGTTCCGGTTACGTATACGCTGTGAACATCGCCCGGTCGATGATCCGAACCGGCGCGGCGCGGCACGTGCTCGTCGTTACGGGCGATACCTATTCAAAGTACATCAATAAGGCCGACCGGTCGGCGCGCGTATTATTCGGCGACGGGGCCGCGGCGACGTGGGTCGCTCCCGCGGCGAGCGGTCTGCGCATTTGCGACGTGTCCTGCGGCACCTGCGGTCGCGATTTCGAGACCTTCATCATTCCGGCTGGCGGGTGTCGTCGGCCGCGATCGGACGAGACCCGCGTCGAATACAAGGACGAGTCCGGCAATATCCGGTGCGCGGAGAATATCCACATGGTCGGGCGTAAGTTGTTGGACTTTATGGCAACGGCGATTCCGCGGCATATACAGGAATTTCTCGGGCGTAACGAATTGACGACAAGCGATATTACTTTGTACGTGTTTCATCAGGCCAGCGCGGTAGTGCTGGATTCGCTGCAACACACGCTCGGATTGAAGCCGGAGCGTGTATACATGAATCTGCGCGACATCGGTAACACGGTGTCGGCGTCGATTCCGATTGCGATTCACGATGCGCAAGCAGACCGTCGCCTGGCGAGGGGCGACCGGATGCTCCTGTGTGGATTCGGCGTAGGTCTGTCATGGGGGAGCGTTCTGCTCGATGTCCTGTGATCGTCCGTCGAGTGATCGGCAACGGTCCCTTCGTTCGGCTGTCTGTTTTTCATGATTGAGATTCGCACCTACGACGGCGACGGCGAAGACGTTGCGGACCTGACCGCCCGGACTTGGCGGGCCGCCTACGGCGGCAAGAACTGGTGTCCGTTTTGGAGTGCGGAGCACATTCGCTGGCAACTGTTGTCGGGGCGTCCGGCCGATCGCGATTTCCTGGTCGCCGCCTACGACGGATGCCGGCTGGTCGGCTGCTTCTTCGCGGAACGGACGACATTCCGAGCCGACAACCGAGAAGTAGTCGGTACGATAGGAAGTTGGTTTACGGTCGATCCACAGGCGCGCTCACCGCGTCTGGGGATAGATATCATCGAGGAGCTTCGCCGGCGGCATTGCGAGCACGGAGCGGCGTTTCTCCTGGGGTATGTCAACGGCAACCCGAAGACGCCGGCAAACAAGTTCTGGACCTGCTACGCAGAGCTCTATCCCGGACAAATCCGCTTCGTTCGGCGAATCGGGTACTGGATTCGAATCCTGAATTCCGCGTCGCTTCGGCGGAAATGCGTCCATTGGTTCGAGCGGTTCGCCGCACGCGTGCATGGACGGCTTCCGTTTCTGGGAGCGCCGCGAGGGATGGCGCCCGAAGTTCGGGATTATGCCGGCGGGGATCTGAATCGTTGTGGGAGTTTGGTCGGTGAAATGAGTGAGAACTCGGACTTGGCGATGATTTGGTCGCGCGATCGGATGGCCTCGCAACTGGATTGGAACGGCTTTCCTCGTTCGCTGGTTCTCGATCGCGGCGACGCGCCATTCGGAATGGTCAATTATCATCGGTTCGGGTTGCTGGGAGCGGACGTAGTAACGACCGGACTCATCGATCTTCTCGGGTGCGAGGGTGGCTCCGTCCGCGACCAGCGACGCTTATTACGCAGCGCTGTCGCTCGAATGGCTTCGGATGGCTTGGATATCGCAATGGCCCTGCGCACGAGCATGTTTCCGCCGCGGGTGATGGTGCCTTGCGGATTCTGGCCTTTGCCCCAATCCGAGCATCTTGTCTATGTTTTCCCGCGACCGGATCTGAGACTCCCGCCGGCGGACCGGCCTTTCATACTCTTTCGCTAGAAAGCAGTTCGTTCCGCGGGACGCTCGGCCGCGAGCGCTCACGCCGATACTTAGGAATCGCCGTGATTGCCGAACTCCCCGAGGTCCCACTCGTCGCCTTCGAGCACGGCGTCGAATCCGTGTTTGATGCCGAACTTTTCGATTTCACCGATGGTGTCGAGTTCAAGGGCGCCGCACAATCCCGGCAGATCGAAGGCACGCTCGAAGGCGAGCAGAATCGTCTCGGCCACGCAGGCCGGGACGTACCGATCGTGCGCTCCGCGAAGCGCGCTCACGTCGGCAACGCCGGCGACCTCCACCGTCCCGCCATCGATGAGCATCACGTCAGGCCGCGTTCTTCGGATATCGCGGCAAACATTAAACGGCCTGGACACATCGCAGACGATAGCGCCCTGCTTGATATGGCGCTCAAATATGAACACCTCGACAGAATTGGTCGCACTGATAACGACATCGGCCTGGGGCAGCGTCGCGTCGAAAGCGGTCGTGACGGAAAGCCGCTGGTCCGAAGCCAGCAAGCTCTTCAAGGCGTCGGGCCGCTCACCGGCGCTGTCCGCGAGTTCGGCTAGGTGTGCGGCGAGCGTTCGATCACCGGACGATCTCCCTTGGCGCCGGGCCGCCTGCGCGTGCGCGGCCGCCTCACAGGCGATCTCCAATAATTTCGACACGCTGCGCTCGGGCAACAACGGATTTCCAACCAGGATCATTCGAGCCACGCTTGCCGGCATCAGCAGCGCGGCGGCTCGGCCGATGATCCCGCCGGCCCCGACGATAGCAACGGTTGCGTTCTCCAGCTTCACGCCTCGTTGCCGACACCCGAGTTCGACCGCCCGTTTTGCCATGGCGACGGTGTAGGAATTGCCATTCGTCAGCCGGGGGAGATTCGGACCGTTAAGCGACAATCCGCCCTGGGTGACGACCGATGTAAACCCGCCGAGGCCGACGATTTCCGCTCCGCGTGCGCGGGCGATCTCGGCGGCGCGCCGCACTTCGGCGATTGCTGTTTCCGCCGGAAGTTGGGTGAGTTCCTCGGCGGTGTGTGGAATGAGGATCAGTTCGCCGACAGCGTGCCCCCCGATCGGAGATCGCACCGCAATGTCGCCGACCGGAAACGGATCGACAAAATGGCTCATGCGACGATGCAACTCGGCGAGTTGTCTGTCGTTGAAGCACGAAAGCGACGGATCGAAATCGCCATAGTCGCGGCTGGACAGCAGATGAACGAGAAACGCGAAGCGTGTTGCTGAAGCGTCGACGCGATCGCGGCGATGCTTGCGGCATGAGGTCTTTTGTGGGGCCAATTTCGTCACAGTGTCATTGCATGGCACCTTCTCGTCCCGCTCAAGCACCATGTATCCGAGCAAGGCGCCGGCGTCCCCGGCTTGGAGCAGCGTCAGAACCCGGTTGAGCGCGCGTACGAGCATCAAACACTCGTCGCGCTCAGCAATCAGGGGCGGCTCAATACGCAGAACAGACGCCCCGGTGAAGGCGGGAGCAACCCGGACACGCTCGACGTTTAGCAGGTAACCGACAATCAGGTGCAAGAGAAGTTGCTGCTCCGCCAGGTTAACCAGCAGATCGGAGCCCAGTGATTCCTCATCCAGGCCGAGCTCGACGCCTAGCATGTACCCGCGTCCGCGGATTTCCGTGATGAGTCCGGGGAATCGGGATTTCAGTCCCTCGAGTTCGCGTTTGAGAAACTCGCCGTTCTCCGCAACGCGCCTTACCAGTGCGCGGTTGTCAGCCTCAAGCAGATTCAAAGCGGCAATTCCGGCGCGACAGGCCAACGTGTTGCCTGCGAACGTGGAGGAGTGCCACAGCTCGAAGTGGGTGTTGTACGCCTCGCCGGTGTATACGCAGGCGCCGATGGGCATCAATCCGCCGCCCAGAGCCTTGGCCAATACCAGGATGTCCGGCCACACCCTCGCGTGTTCGGAGGCAAACATCGCCCCGGTTCGCCCGAGTCCGGTCTGCACTTCGTCTACGATCAGAAGGACGCCGGCTTCACGGCAAGCGCGCTGCACACCGACCAAATATCCATCCGGCGGTTCCACGATTCCGCCTTCACCCTGGATCGGCTCCGCCACAAAGGCCGCGTAGTAGCCGGGGTGGGCGGTCAGGGAAGCCTGGAGGGCGTCGAGATCGCCATAGGGCACGCGGTCGAAACCCGGCACGGGCGCGCCGAAGTTCTGTTGAAAAACTTCCCGTCCGGTGGCGGACATCGATCCCAGCGTCAGCCCGTGGAACGCGTTGGTCGTGGAGAGAATGCCGTGTCTTCCGGTAGCCGACCGGGCCAGCTTGAGCGCGACTTCAACCGCCTCGGTCCCGCTATTAGCGAAAGTAACATGGCGCATTTTTCCCGGTGCGATCCGAACGAGCCGCTCGGCAAGTTCGCCCGCGGCGTCCATCAGTCCGGGATTCACGAAACTGGGACTTTGTTGCACGCGCGAGTCCATAAGCGCATCCCAGATTTCCGGCGGATTGAAACCGAACGGGAGCGCGCCGTATTGGGCCACCATGTCCAAATAGCGGTTGCCGAGTTCGTCAAACAGGTAACATCGCTCCCCACGCACGAAGCGCTTGTCCAAACCGAGGTGCGCATAAAGGGAATACTTGTACGGCGCCACATGACGCGCGTACGGATGGTGGTGAGCTGGTAAGTCGTCGATGGACGGCGGCGCAAGACGTTCGTTTCCGGTTAGCGAAATCTTTCTTTCGGCCTTGCGAGGGTGCGGCATCGGGGCGGCCATGACCACGTCATCAATCCGAACGTCTGTTGGGACAGCCTGGCGGGCACCCTCGCGCCGCAGCAACTCCAACAGGTGATCCTTTCGTCGCCGCAACTCGTCGCGCAAGGCGTCGTTCACCACGCCCTTCGGAGCGTTGTAGCGGAGGCGGTCGCCATCGGCCCAGACCTCCACACCTCGCTTCTTCAGATCAGTAAGAAATGCCGCAGCCGTCATATCTCACCCTCCTCCCTATCTGGGCGAATCGAGAGAGCCGGAATTCGCCCGTCGGCAGCCCCGCTTTCCGCGACGGGGTGGGGTAACGGTCCGCCAACGAGGGAATGCACGAGCCGATGGCCGTTGTCGAGGAGAAAGTGCGCCCTGATTCGATCGAAATCCATCCAGCCAATTTGGCAAAGACCGATCCCGTGGCGCGGGGCCTCCGTTTCGAGCAGTTGCGTGATCAACCCGGCCTCGATCATGGAGAAGCGAAACGCGTGCTCGCCATAGAGCGGCTCGATGGCATGAAGCTGGGCAATCAAAAAGATCGAGAATGCGGCCTGCTCGAACATGCCTCGGTTGATAAACGGTTCGTGGACTTCGGGGTCGATTTCCGCGCCGAGCGCCAGTGCAACAAGGGCGTGTTCGGACGGGTGATAGTAATAAACTCCGCCGTCCACACTTTCCACGCGCCCGTGCTTGACGTGGATGTAGGTTTGAACCGGGTAGAGTCCGCCCGCGGATCCGTAGCGGTGCTTCGCCGCGCCGTTCAATAGCAAAGGGTGAAGATTGTCGAACAAATTGCCGAGCGATTTGGCCGGAAGTGGAGCGGGGGCAAAGGTACGCTGACTGCGACGAATTGCACGCATATCTGGCTCATGCGACTCAGCCGCTCCGGGCTCCAGGACTACACGCGCGTGGCTTGCTTCGAACTGTCGCAGCCCCGGCATTCGGGCCTTGAAAGTCTCGCGTTCTTTCGGATCAAGAATGAGTCGTGAAGGTTGCGGTTTGGATTCCAACGCGGCGAAACCGGCCGGCGGCATAGCCCGATCAGCGCGCGTTGAACTGCTGCGGCCGTGCGCCGCGGCTAGTGCGTTCACGGTCGGATTGCGGAAGAACTCGGCCAAGGACGGCTGAAAACCAAACTCGGCCTCGATCTTGTTCGCAATTCTCACCATATCCACGGAGTCGGCGCCGAGATTCATGAGGTTAGAGTCAGGAGCAACTTTTTCTACGCCAAGCTCTTTAGCGATTAGCGCCGACATCCGGGCGATCGGCGACTCCGTGGCGGCCTCCGCCAGCGATGTCGTCGGCGAATCGACGCGAGTCGGGTTCGTCAGCAAGTCTCGGTTCACCTTGCCGTTCGAGGTCAACGGGAATTTATCAAGGCAGACGATCTCGGACGGCACCATGTGGCAGGGAAGGCGAGCCGCAACGTGTTCGCGAAGCTGCTCCTGTATTCCTGAGGTTATGGATTCGTCGGCGTCCTCATCCTTGCGAAGCACAACGTATCCGACCAAGCGCTTATGCGAGCAGTCCTTGCCCGCTACGGCAACGACGGCGCGCTGGACCCTTGGATGACTGGTGATGGCGTGCTCGATCTCTCCAAGCTCGATACGGTGACCGCGAATCTTGACCTGGTTGTCGAGGCGACCGAGAAACTCGATATTGCCGTCGGGAAGAAAACGACCACGGTCACCCGTGCGGTAGAGACGCTCGCCGGTGGCCGGATGGAAAATGAAACTCTCCGAGGTCTTTTTTTCGTCTCGCCAATAGCCGCGGGCCAGCCCTGCGCCCTCAATGTATAGATCGCCCGGGACCCACGTCGGACAATCCTCTAGGTCTTCATTCAGGACGCGCCACTTCTGATTGCGGAGGGCTTTGCCGTAAGGGATGCTGGTCCACTTCGGATCCACGTTTTCAATCGGGTAGTAGACGGACCAGATCGACGCCTCGGTGGCGCCGCCGAGGCTGATGATGCGGGCGTTTGGCGCGATCCGACGAACGCGGCCGGGGAGGCTGACGGGAATCCAGTCGCCGCTGAGCAACACGAGGCGCAGACTGTCCAATGACGTGCCGCGCCCCTCCAGATGCTCGACGAGCATTTCCATCAGCGTGGGCACCGTGTTCCATACGGTAATACGTTCCTGCCGGATCAGTTCCGCCCAGCGGCGCGGGTCTCGAACCGCGTTGGATTCGGGGAAGACGACGGTGCCGCCAGCCGCGAGCATTCCGAAGATGTCGTACACGGACAGATCAAATTGAAGCGCTGAGAGCGCCAGCACGCGGTCATCGGAACCAATCGCGAATCGCTCGTTAATGTCGAGGATCGTGTTGACCGCGCCGCGATGATCAGTCATCACTCCTTTGGGCGTTCCCGTCGAACCCGAGGTGAACATCACGTAGGCGAGGTTCTCGGGGTTGGTGGCAATTTCGCTTTCGGTGTGGTCATCGCCGGATGACCCATCGTCCACCGTAAGGCATCGCACACCCGGCGGCCACGACAGCGCGGCGGCGAGCGGCGAGGTCGTCACGACCGTTTCTATTTCTCCGATTTCAAGCACCTGTCTCAGCCGATGGCCGGGCCAGGTCGGATCAACCGGCAGATAGGCGGCGCCGGATTCAAGGACTCCGAGAACAGCCACAACCTGATCACAACCTTTGTTCAACGCAACGGCGACGGGATGACCTGGTCGCGCACCGCCCTCGCGCAGTTTATGAGCGAGCCGGTCGGCCTTCAGAACGATTTGATCGTAGGTCAGCCGCCGATCTTCGGCGATCGCGGCCTGACGATCTCGATTTGCAGCGGCGCTGCGGGCGAACAAAGTGTGCAAGCAATCGTCGGTCAGCGGCGCCGTCGTATCATTGGCGGCGTCGCGGATACGCCGTTGATCTCGTGGAATCCGGAGAATGGTCTTTTGTTCCCATGTTGTCGGGTCGTACGCCAGACGGTGCAGAAGGTCGCCGTACGCTTCAAACATCTCGCCTAGCAATCCACCCGGAAAAAGTCCGTCCACCGCGTCCCACGTGAGCACGAGCGTGTCGCCCTGCTCCATGACTTGATGGTCAAGCCAAACCTGCGGTGTCTGGGAGATTCCGTAGACGAAATTGCCCGCGGACAACAGTCTCGCGGCTGGTGCATCGGTTCCGAAGATGCTCGTAAATACGACGGGCGTGAAGGAAGAAACCGAGCGGCCCTCGAGGCGCGATAAGTCCCGCAAGACACGGATTCCGCTGTACTGACAGTGATCGAGGTCCTCCCAGAATTGTTGTTGGAGCCGGCGGGCGCTTTGGAGAAACGAGGTTCCCGCGGCGCCGTCAAAGGTGACGAGCATAGTGGAAGTGAAGTCGCCGACGAGTTCAAGAACCTGCGGGTGAAGCGGGCGGCGGTTGAAGACGGTGGCATTGATCGTAAACCGCGGTTTTTGACTCCAACGCCGCAACACGGTCCCGAACGCAGCAAGCAGCAGCCCCGAAGGGGTTAGGTTCGCCGTTCCCGCGGCCTTCTTAAGGCGACTCCAATGCTTCCCGTCCAGGGTTCGCGAAAAACGAACAAACCTCGGCTGAGCGATGTCGCGCGGCTCTTTGGCGAGGGGCAGGTCCGGCGCGGGCGGCAACGTGGGGAGGCGATCCCGCCAATAGGCTTCCGCACGCTTATATTCGATCTCCGCCCGTGCGGCTTCTTCCGCCAACACGTAGTCTCGGAAGGAAAGTTCCAATGCGGGAAATGGTAGATCGGGATTGTCGTACAGCGTAAACCACTGCGCAAACAGTATGCGAATGCTCCAGGCGTCCACAACCAGGAGGTTCAGGCCGACATGCAGGCGGACGCGGTCCTCGCCGAAAAGCGTGGCCCGCACGTCGAACAGCGGCCAACGATCGGACGGAAGAACCTGGTGCGACATTTCGTTTCGCGTCGCCAACAGCCCTTGTTCCACGGCGTCGCGACCGGCGCCGCGCAAGTCCAGTGTGCGAATGCGGAATGGCTCCACGCTCTTGAGGATTCGCTGACGTCCGTCGTTGCCGATGACGGCGCGGAGCATGTCGTGATATCCGACGAGACGATTGAATGCCCGCTCCACACGCGCGATATCGAGGTTCTCGGCCTCAAACTCGAAATACGCGTGGGCTGAAACGTTGCCAAGGGCAAACAAGCCCTTTTGGCCCAACCAATAGGCATATTGCGCGTCTGTCAACGGAAAAGGTTCGTAGCGCGCGGATGGGTCCAGGGTCAACGATCCGGCCGCGGCAGATTTATTTTGCTGCTTGTTTCGCAGAAGATCGGCCAACAGCACGCGGCGCTCATCGGCGGACAGCTTGTCCAGATTCGCATGACTCATCGTCATGTCCTCCACTCCTCTTTCGGACGCGCAGACAACGGCTCAGCCGATCCGACAGCGCCAATTGTGTTTGAGCCGGATGATTACCTGCAACATGCGAGCCATTAGTGCGTCGCGGGTTCGGCGGACGACGGATCGAGCACGACGAGTTCCTGCCGCGCGGCGATGCTTGGAATCGTACTCCGGTAAGTGCGGTCGCGCAAAGCAGTGTTCCGCTCCGATGCCAATACGGTCTGCACGAGTGGCGTATAGTAAACGCCCTCAGGCGTGAGCGTAATGCGATCGCTCGACCAGTCCACGAGCTCGCGTTCTCGCAGGGCTTCCCATGCAGCCCGGTATTCATCGAGAAGATCCACCCCGAATCGCGATTGATATCCAAGGCGATCAACCGTCATGCCCTGCAGGTGGCGGAATAACTGATCCAATCGATAATCAATCGCCTCCCGGTAAAAGCCGCATTCGATGGGCATCTTCCCGCGATCGAGGCGGTCAACGTAATCCTTTACTCGCCGAGCGTTTACATAGGTCCAGCTCGCCGCGTCTTCAGTCGATTGAAAATTCGACACCCCTGCAAAACCCCAGCCCCACGTTTCGTGGCAGCGCCAATCGCGCTCGCATTCCTCGTACACGAACGCTCCGTCCTCCCCGCGACGCGTCTTCTCAAAGTCGTACGTCGTCAATTGGCGATAGCCGCTGCTCACCAGTAAATCGCGGGACGCGTGGTACATCGCACGACACTCGGCGGGCGAAGGAAGCTCTTCACGCCGATGGAGCGCGAAATCGGTTGCGCCGCCGACATTCAGTTCATAATGCGTGATGTGA
>Ga0209777_10006248_pt1 | contig 13451 bp, 18 predicted proteins | sample FrelakmetHBP12HB_FD_187147 | JGI IMG/M metagenome (GOLD analysis project Ga0209777, IMG submission 187147) | Freshwater lake sediment microbial communities from the University of Notre Dame, USA, for methane emissions studies -HBP12 HB (SPAdes)... | ecosystem: Environmental > Aquatic >...
GGTCCCATCGAATCCGCTCCCCCCCCCCTTCTCTCTCCATGGGTAAGAAAATAAAAAGATTAGCTATAGGTTAGCATAGCAAAAATAAAGAGGCTAATGAATATCACTAAACACTTGTTTTTAATGGTGTTTCAATCATAACTAAAACAATAATGCTTTGGATTACTAATCCAATACATATAATACAATAACAAAGATTGAACATCATATATCATCTGTTAACCATAACAAAATATTGGTTAACAGGCGCATATCGTAGTGAATGGTTGGTGATATTGGCAAACATTGATTAGGGTAGGTACATACAATACCCTCTTAAATCAATTATAAGGTATCTACAAAGCATTTTATATACATAACATAGGTAATACTATATGTATTGCTATTAAAATGCATTGTAATCAAAATATAGCTGCGCAGCATGGGTTACTAGTACTTTTTATCTTATCTATTCTTTTTATCTTATCTATTCATAATATCTATTACTGTTATCTATTTCTTCTATCTATTCCTTAACCTTATCATCTATTCATAATATCTATTACTGTTATGCATAATATATATTAAAGCTTGTCGGTTAGTGCTACGAATTTTAATAATCGTGCTACGATTATCAGCATTGGTGTTACGATATCAATAATCGTGCTACTACCCATGCCCCAACGAGGGCACGGTACCGACTATCGATACCATCATCTTTGGTCAACAAGAATGTCTATCATTATTATTTCTTTTTATATGTATATAGCATATAAAAGATAAAAGAACCGTCGTAGGTGGTGTGGAAAACTCCTGTTTTTAGGTGTTTTGTTAATAATATCAATAATTTGAGATGTGGAAAACCTGTGGAAAACCTGTGGAAAACTTTTTTAGGGGGCAAACTAATGACAACTAATGACAAACTAATGACAACTAATGACTTTGATGACAACTAATGACAAACGCCTAGTAATGTACTAGGGTATTAATGATCAATTTGTAATAATATCTAGTACTTATAAAAATATAGTAATATTGTATAGTATTTATAAATAAAATAATAAATAACAAGTAAGTAAACTATTGACAATAAAGATAGCTAGTGATAGGATTATACATGAACACAAAAATGGAGGACACAATGAAAACAAGCAAACAAATAGCAGACGAGAGGGATATGGTACTAAAATCTGTCAGGAGGAAGGGCTGGGAGCTGTCCAATTGGAGTGATGAGTACGGCAATGATCGTGAGATAGTGCTAGCAGCGGTAGAAAACGTAGGTGGGGTCCTCCTGTATGCTTCTGATGATCTCCGTAACGATCGTGAGATAGTGCTAGCAGCAGTGAGGAAAGATGGGTATGCCCTCCAGTACGCCTCCAGAGAACTCCGTAACGATCGTGAGATAGTACTGGCATCGGTCATCAATAATGGTATTGTACTGTGTTATGCTTCTGATGATCTCTGCAATGATCGTGAGATAGTGCTGGAAGCAGTAACGAGAGATGGTTATGCCCTCCTGTATGCTTCTGATGATCTCCGTAATGATCGTGAGATAGTACTAGCAGCAGTAGAAAACGCAGGTGGGGCGCTCCAGTATGCTTCTGATGATCTGCGTAATGATCATGAGATAGTGCTAGCAGCAATCATCAATAATGGTAATGGCATTGTACTGTGTTACTCCTCTGATAATCTGCGTAATGATCGTGAGATAGTGCTGGAAGCAGTAACGAGAGATGGGTATGCCCTCCTGTATGCTTCTGATGATCTCCGTAATGATCGTGAGATAGTACTAGCAGCAGTCATCAATAATGGTAATGTACTATGTTACGCCTCTAATAATCTCCGTAACAATCGTGAGATAGTAACAGCAGCGGTAGAAAACGTAGGTGGGGCACTCCAGTATGCCTCCAGAGAACTCCGTAATGATAGAGAGATAGTGCTAGCAGCAGTTTCGCAAAACGGTAAAGCAATACAACATGCCAGCAAGACTCTTCGTAATGATCGTGAGATAGTGAATGCAGCAAGGAGGACACAATGAAAACAAGCAAACAAATAGCGGACGAGAGGGATATGGTACTAGAATTGGTCAAGAGGAATGGCTGGAAGCTGATGTCTTGGGAAGATGAGTACGGAAATGATCGTGAGATAGTGAATGCAGCGGTCACGAGAGATGGATATGCCCTCCGCTATGCTTCTGATGATCTCCGTAACGATCGTGAGATCGTGAATGCAGCGGTAGAAAACGTAGGTGGAGCGATCCAGTATGCCTCCAGAGCACTCCGTAATGATAGAGATATAGTGCTAGCAGCAGTCAAGAAAGATGGGTATGCGCTCCAGTACGCTTCTGATAATCTGCGTAATGATCGTGAGATAGTGAATGCAGCGGTAGAAAACGTAGGTGGAGCGATCCAGTATGCCTCCAGAGAACTCCGTAATGATAGAGAGATAGTGCTAGCAGCAGTAAAGAAAGATGGTATCGTACTACGTAGCGCTTCTGATGATCTTCGTAACGATCGGGATATAGTAATGGAAGCAGTAACGGAAGATGGGTATGCCCTCCGCTATGCTTCTGATGGTCTCCGTAATGATCGTGATATAGTGCTAGCAGCGGTAAAAAACGTAGGTGAGGCGCTCCAGTATGCCTCCAGAGATCTCCGTAATGATAGAGAGATAGTCATGGCAGCTAGGTGGAGAAGGATAATTATTTGATCTACAACAAGGCCATTATTCTTCTAGCAGATTTTTTTGATTCAGGTCTCTACTTACAATCTCATCTAGGAGCCTTTTTACTTCCGGTGGTACATCTGTTTTGTCGTTATATATATTTTGTATGTAAACTGATGTATTATTTGAGGGGAATAGTCCCGCAGCCTCCATAACCTTGATAGATGCCCGGTAGCCATGCTCTTTTTCCATTGTTTTTTCTGGAGCAGTTTTGTATCCACTTATGAGTGAAGTAATATTATTTTTTGCTGTTTCCAAACATTCTGTTACTAATTCCATCTGGAGTTTTTCTAAATATTCCCTGACATCCCCTTTTTGCATGCGTCTGCAAACCCGAGACCTGTCTATTCCTACTATTTTTGCAATCTGTGTCTGGTTGAGCCCCGAGGCCGACAGTTCAACGATCTGAAAATCTTTTTTATCTTCTATCATGCAAAAAAATATCACACCAGACAAAAAAAAACAATAGAATACCTTGACATGGAAATCTAACTAGCGTAAGATGTGTGTATGGATGACAACAAAACATTAGAGGCAGCACTGGCATATTACGATCGGGGATACTCTATCTTCCCGTGCAAACAAGATAAAACACCACTAATAAAATGGCAATCATTACAGCAACATAGAGCATCCAGGCAGCAGATTACAGATTGGTGGACAGACAAAAAAGATAGGCCGATAGCTATAGTTACTGGCAAAATAAGTGGAATTGTAGTTGTGGACGTTGATGATGTAGATATTGGATTTAAAAATTTAAAACAATATATATCTCCAACAATAAAAACTCCAATGAGCAAAACTCCAACGGGAGGCTATCATCTATACTTTTTGTGTCCAAAAATTACAGTCCGTAATAATGCAAGATTAATACCAGGGTGCGATTTCCGAGGGAATGGAGGATATATAATAGCGGTTCCGTCTTTTTGCCAGTATGAAAAAAATGGGGAAAATATAGCTGGAAGATATGAATGGGTAGACGAATCAGGGATTGATGACGTGGAAATGATTGATCTGCCCGATGCATATCTTAATTTTATTGCGGATACAGGTAAATCTTTGCAAAAATACCAACCGGGAACAACGGGTATCCTTACAGAGGGGCGCAGGGACGAGGATTTGTTCCACATCGCGAATTCTTTGGTTAAAGGGAAATGCCATCCGGATATAACCGAGCATGTGCTAAGACTTATTGCTGATAGCTGTGTACCCCCATATTTACAACAGGACGTACAGACAAAAATAAAATCAGCAATGGAAAGGGCGGAGAGAAAAAACAGAAACTTGGCCGAGGAATTGCGCGAGTGGATAAAATCTCTTCCGGGACACTTTGTTATAACAGATTTTTACAGGCATGTTGGGATCACGGAAAAAGAACATAAAAATGCCGTATCTGCTGAGGCAATAAGACTACAAAAAAATGGAACAATAAAGCACGTCGGGAATAGACGTGGAGAATATATTGTTGTTGATGCAGAAGAAACGGTAATGGACTGGAGGGCCGCCGATGATATAGAGTATCCAATACTGTTCCCACTGGGAATTCATAATTTGGCAAAAATATATGCCGGAAATATTATTATTATTGCCGGTGCGAGCAACACCGGAAAAACAAGTTTTTTGTTAGAAACCGTCCGATTAAACCAGAAAAATCATGAAATAGTTTATTTTAATTCCGAAATGGGAGCGTCAGAACTAAGAGTCAGGCTACAATTGTTTTCAGATGTAATAGAGGTTAAAGACTGGAGCTTTGTAGCTGTGGAAAGGTCTCAAGATTTCGGGAGTGTTATACGCCCAGACGCGATAAATATCATAGATTTCATGGAGATTTATGACAATTTTTGGGCTATAGGTGAGTGGATAAAGGATATCCACGAAAAACTGGATAAAGGAATAGCAATTATAGCCATCCAGAAGCGGGCAAGTACAAAAAACTACAAACAGGATTATGGGAGAGGTGGAGAGTTTTCCCTTGATAAATCAAGGTTGTACGTGGCAATGGATAATGGCGTAATAAAAATTGTCAAGGCAAAAGCGTGGAAAGATCACAATAAAAATCCAAATGGGTTAACAAGGAGGTTTAATATTATAAGCGGCTGGAAATTTGTCGCAAAAACAGAGTGGGAAAAAGAAAAAGAAGATCTTTATAAATCTTAAAAAGGAGGTGATATCATGGAATTTGTAGGAAAAATAACAGAAATAAAGGTGCATCCAGAAGATGGAGTCATATCATCGATTTTGACGATAGAGGGGGCCGTTGGAGATGCCGAGAGACAAATGGTAACCATCTATGGGAAACGGTCCATAATAATGAGAATATTCAACGATTATGGTCTTGATAAAGCAATAAAAATAAAAATAGGAGATTAAAATGTCTTTAAAAAATGGGTTTAGCACAAAAGGAATAGGCACAATATTTGATGATAAAGAGAATACGAATGAATTTCCAGAGTGCTATCCAGAGGAAAAAACACCTCGTGTAAAAAAAAGAATAATACCACATGATTATGCAGATATAGAAGAAGAACGTGAGAAAACAGATAAAGAAAAAAAATAAACAAATATAAGGAGGACGTTATGACGATAATTATTTTTATTGCAATTATAGCTGCACTTATGATGGGTTTCTACATAGGTTCTCTTTTAATAGACTCTCTTTTAACAGTAAAAACTGAAATACAAGTAATACCCAATGATAAACAAAGGTATAATACAATTGGTGATTGGAAAATATTTAATAAACTTAATAAACTTATAATAAAAGTATCTGATACTGGGAATGAAAAATACAACAATCTTATTGCATTCCATGAACACGTAGAAGCAATGTTGTGTATAAATAATGGAATTGATGAAAAAGATATAACCAAATTTGATATAGAATATGAAAAAGAGCGTGAACTAGGATTACATAAAGAAGACGATGAACCTGGAGACGACAGGAGAGCGCCATATTATTGGGAGCATCAGACCGCCACCTTATTCGAAAAAACACTTGCCTTGGACCTTGGGGTTGAGTGGAAAGAATACAATCAAGCATGTATTGAATTATCAAAAACATACAGGGAGAAATAAAAATGAATAAATCAGAAACCATTGCCAAGATTGCAGAAGCAGTATCTAAAATGCAGTCACAGATAAAAAGGTCAGAACTAGATGGGGAAAACCCGTATTATAACTCAAAATATTCTACCCTTTCAGCGGTTTGGGATGCATGCAGGACCCCATTAACTGATAACGGACTATCAATTATACAAACGGCTGTTAGTCCCCCAGCGGTGGAAGACTGGATATCAATCGAGACAACGTTAATGCACGAGTCGGGAGAATGGGTATCGGGTATTATGTCGGCCAAACTGGCAAAGTTTGATCCGCAGACGGTTGGCTCATGTGTTACCTATTTGAGACGATACTCCTTGGCTGCCATCTGCGGCATATCTCCAGATGAGGATGATGATGGGAATGCTACAATACAGTACGAAAAAGATAATATAAAAACCATACCAGTTCCTCCAGATGTGACAGTTACAGAAATGGCATCCGACAAACAGATAAAAGCTATTTATGCAATTATACACTCAAAACAGCCAAATCTTGACAAGGTTACCTTCGTAAACGAGGCCCTTGGATTGTTAGGGACACCAGAAGAACTGAAACATATAGCTATAAATACAGTTACAAAGGATATGGTAAAGAAGATTTTTGATAAATTTAAGATTTTTGGTTGGATAAAGGAGGACAAATGATTTACACAAATATACACAATTTACCAGAAGCAGTAGTAAATGCAATAGGGCAGCCAAGAAGGCCAGTATCCGGAAGGTATAGTGTAACTGATATATCAAACCCTCCTCTTATCAGGCATCTTAAGGAGGAATACTGGGAAGATCTAACACAGGATGTCTCGGATATGATATGGATGTTGTTTGGCTCCTCGATGCACTATATCTTGGAAAAAGGAAGCCCAAGAGAATCTTTTGCAGAAGAGAAGCTTGAAGTACGGTGTGGTTATGATACCATAGTTGGAGTTACAGATCTGTGGCATGATGGGGTTATATCAGACTACAAAACTACCAGTGTGTACAGCTTTATCCTCGGTGCAAAAAAAGAGTGGACAATACAGCTAAATCTTTATAGGTGGCTTTACGAAAAGGCCCTTGGTATGGAAACCAATAAGCTTGAAATACATGCAATCCTTAGAGATTGGCAACAGAGCAAGGCAAAATATGATATCAGCTATCCCAGAATACCATTTGTTGTGCAGGACATCCCTATTGTAGATCAAGCACCGGTAATAGATAAGTGGTTAACTGATATACACAATCCTCTCCCATGTACTCCAGATGAGAGGTGGGAAAGGAAAACAACATGGGCAGTAACAAAACAGGGGAATAAAGCAGCGTCTAGGGTTCTTGATACAGAGCACGATGCCGTGGAATGGGCAAAAAACAACATTGATCTAAAAAAGATAAACGTTAATATCGAAGAAAGGAAAGGAGAAGCAGCAAGGTGTAAGTCCTATTGCTTGGTTAGTGATGTATGCGAATATAACCCGTACAAAGGAGAATAGTATGGAAAACGTTAAAAACTTTACAAAACATACCAGAAAGAGAGTTAAAACTAAAAAAATATATCCATATGAGGACACAATTGAGAACATAATTGAAAACATAGGAAATACACGAATAGTTTCAAAAATGCAAGTGGATGTGGGATATCCTATAGATATAAAATACATAGAAAATAGGAATAGTTTCCTTCCTGAAGCAAAATCTTTTGCAGATAAAATTGCAGGAGAACATTATGTACTTCCAACAAAAGAAGACGGAACAAAAATATCGGAGTATGAAAGATCAATCATAGCTGCTAACTGGGCCAGCTTATGGAACAAAGTATTCCATCAAAAAATTGAAAGTATTGCGCACCAAAATAGGATAAAGGAGGCACATATCGAAAAAAATAACTACGAATGTACTACCGCATGATAATATTAGGATTAGATCCGGGAATGGAATACACAGGATATGGTATTATAAAATACGATCAGGGTTATTTAACTCTGATCTGTTGTGGGCGTATAACCACAAAAATAAAAAATACCATGCAGGACCGGTTAAAAGAAATATGTTCAGATATAGACACTCTCATCGAGAAGAACAAACCAGATCTGGTTGCAATCGAGGGGATCTTTTCTACGGAACATTTTCCTATGGCGGCAGTATCTCTTGGCAGAGTTATAGGAGCCATTACAAATCTTGTAAGTAATAAAAATCTTATTATTCTTGAATTATTACCAAAAGAAATAAAAAAAGCTGTTACGGGCAACGGAAATGCCAGCAAAGAGCAGGTAAGGGACTGTGTGATGGTAAGCCTTGGGGCAAAGGGTATAGAAAATAATAAAACATTCCATACATCAGACGCAATAGCTGTAGCTATAACAGCGGCATACAGAAGTTAAAAATAAGGTCAGTTGTAAATATATTCTTTTTACAGCTGACTGTTTTTTGGCCAACGTAGAGCATATCCAGCCTTAGCATTAACCGATGCTCTGGCCTTTATGTATGTTCTTATTATTTCCTCTATTATATCTTTTGATATCTCTGGAAACATAGGAACAATCTTTTCTATGATTTCAGCGTTGGTGTCTTTATTCTCAGTCTTCATGAAAATATAATATCACGCTAGTATTACAAAGTCAATGAGTCAAAATAAAATATCTTGATCGGTTTTTCGTTTCTTTTTAGCCTCTGGAATTTGCCTTGTTTGAACAGGAAAAATCTTTCTGGCAAATTCCACATACTCGCTAAGAACCACAAGAGTTTCATATACCGATAACTTCCTGGAGTTCGTATCTCGTGTGTCCAAAATATAGTTTTCCATTTCTAGGATTTATTAAAGCTTATTTCATGGATTTATTCTTTGATTCTTTTTTGGACATCTTGTTTTTCTTCTTTTTTGCAGCAACAGATTTAACAAAACCACCAACTAACGAATTCTTTTCTTTCTTGGACATATATTTCCCCTTTTTTATGTACTATACCCTTAATTGCTGCCCACAGGATTGGTTGTGGTGCATTTTTATATATACCAATAGGTGATTGTCCATGATATATAATAAAAACATCACCACGTCAATTTAAGCCTATTTTTATCTTCCGTGTCTGTCAATTCTTAGTATATCTACGTTTTTATCTATCTTATCAAGAGTCGTTGAGATAGATTCATAGTTTGTCTCTATTTTTGTGATTCTCTGGTTGTAATTCCACAGAGCACCAAATATAAAAACAATAAGAATAAACACGAAGAGTATTACAAGGCCGACCTTAAGGGTTACATTACTTTCCTCTATCGGTTTAAGCTCAGGAAAGTTTTTCATTTTTGTCTACAATCCTTATAATGTTATGAATAACAACTAGAAGTAGACATACCCCCATGAAGATGGCATCCGTATCGTTAAATCCACCACGACACAGAACGTTGACAAGCATACCCACAGAACATACAACAATAAAAATCAAGTCTTTAAGCTGAAAAAAAGATTTAAGATGATTCATCCTTTACTCCTTTTTTTCTTTATTTTTACGCTCTTTAAAACTTTTATATTTGTTGGCTTTGATAATATGAATCATTTCAAGATTTTTAACTCTTGCTTTTAGCTCTTCAAATTCTTTTTGACTTACAATCTTAAAAAATCCCATAATTATTCTCCTGTGCCACAGCACGATCCCCCTGTTCCGCACCTGTGGTCTGCTATCCCTAAATGTTTAATTGCATCAAATGTGACTGTAGGGACAAGGCTTCTTGATAGCTCTTTTTTCGTTTCTGAATCGACGACAATAAAAAATACTTCTTCACCAGATTTTACATAAATAGCACCTCTATTTTCTGGTTTTGCTGATTCAAGGGGGTTATTCATTTTTTATTCTCCTTTTATAAAGTATTTATAATATTATAAAACTTATCCAACAATATGTCCAGTCCATATACCATTAAGGACTGTGCATGTAATTTCCTGAAATTTATTAAGTTTTGGATTTACAACCCCGCTTACGGTTCCCGATATTGTCACTTGACCAGCTCCATTGAACAAATTAACCACTTTAATCCACATTCCATAGGGGATTCCAGTAGAGGGTAATGTTACAGTAATGGGAACGGTAGTTGCATAATATATTCTATTAACATCTTTCATTGTAATACTTTTTGAGGAAGTTAAGGCAATGGGTTCTCTCCTTGGGGCTATAACCCCCCACTCGTTTTCTGCTCCAATAAAAAATAGACTCGCTTCCCCTGGGGATAAACTTACGCTTTCGTACTGAGCCGAAGATTCTCCTGGGTTTATTCGCAAATCATGTAGTGATGAACTGTTGTTGTGAAAAAACGACCAACTTCCTGTCGGCATCATCGTGGGGTCTGGCAGGGTACATATACTGCTACCATCGTATGCTGCTGAAAAAATATTATATAATAAATCTGATGGGACAGGGGAAGTCACTCCATTTGCTTCTTTTCCTCCCATTGCGGGTATTGAGTTTCGTGTTATAGGCGAAAGCTTAACGGATGTTATTGTTTGAAATTCCCATAATGAATCCCTGGTTACAAAAATCCTCGTGCATCCATTATTTTGATAATTATAGTCGGTGTTGTCTACTACGGCCTCATGATCTCCATCGGAGAGGGTGAACCGTATTTTTCTTCCAATAACAAAAACTTGCCTGACATATCCAAGTACCATAAAATAATTCATATTACTCATTTCGTTTCGGACTAACGTAAGCGTTGGGGTATACCACTCGGGATCGCTCTCTTTTCTTATAACTGCCCCATTCCAGTAGCTACCTCCAGATTCTGCCCTGTATAGGGTTATTTCATCTCCTTGATATAATGTCAAATTGGTAAGCCCGCTTATTATCCCTTGCAGAGTAACTTTTTTCCCGGTATCACTATCATTGATAAACTTTAACGTACTTCCCTGTGGGATATCGATAATTTCTGGGATTACAAACGTCATGTCTGCGTCAGGGTTACATACAATTGTTTTATTTTTGTGCATTGGAGTTATTGTAAATGATTCACTTACGATAATTGGGAACAGAATAGGAATTGAATTATAATCGGGCGTTGTAGGACCCAAGTAAATAAACTTGGATGTTTTACTAATGTTCATTTTGTTTGAGTCAAAAAGTATGTTAACGAGCAAGTCGTTTATGTGATAAGGTTCTGTACTAATTATTGTCCCCACACACCAACTATCATCAGTCCAAACTGGCTTTATTCTACGACCCACATCATAACCACTAATATTGTTAGCAGTACCGTTAACAATCACAAGGCTGTCTTCGGTAATAGCATACCAACCCGTTTTAGAAGCAGCGTCAGCAGATCCCCATTGTGTAATTTCTGTACAGAGCTGGTCCATAATATTAATTTTTATTGTATCGTTATCAACCTTGGAATCGAGGAATCCTGGGTCATAGTCCGTTGAGGAGGCCCTGACTTTATATGGATCTACCCCAAGGACCAGCTTGTCGTTTACTACCTTGATACCATCGTTATCAACCTTGGCGTTTAAGTATCCAGGGGTGGGGTCTGTGGAAGTAGCCTTGACCGTATAGGTATCATTTGCCGCCGTGGCTACGAGCTTGTCACTTACTACCCGTATTGTAGTACCATCAACCTTGTCATCGAGAAATCCGGGGGTAGGATCTAAAAAAGATGCCTTAACCGTAAATGTGTCTTCCCCTCCTCCCGGAGCCATAAGTTTGTTATCTACAACCATGACGGTGATACCATCAACCTTGGCGTCGAGGTATCCTGGAGTAGGATCTGTGGCGCTAGCCTTGACCTTATTATTCCCTGTACCCCCAGCATCTAAGCCAAACCACAAAATGCCATCAGTTGAAACTATCAATGATTCATAAGACTTCAATACCCTATTCATGGTACCATTTATAAGCCCTTCAATGGTTAAATCTGCCGTCCCTGCGTTTATAAACCATTCCCAAGATCCAGAAGGCAACTTGTCTGGCTGAAGAAGAGTAAACGAAGAAGGGACCGCGGCCCTCATTTCTAATATTTTACAGGCATCTACGAGGGTTAATACATATGAAGATTCTTTAATAATGGCATTACGGGATGGAAGCCTTCCGTTTTCACATTTCCAGTGGTTAGCGTCCGCTATTAAGGTCATATCTTCCCCTGGTAACAACTGGTAGTCTTTCTGCTCCACAACATCGCTTACCGTAAGCATCGCGCCGCTGCCGTTTATAAATCTATTCCACGTTCCAATTGGTACGGTTAATACTCCCGGGACTGATATTGTCTGGTCTACATCAGAAAACATTTCTATTGTGCTATTTAAATATTTGTTAGACAGGGTCATAGAAGAATTCAAAACAAACATTCTTGGTACGGGGATAGATCCAACAGTTCCTCCATACAAAAGACTTAATTCTATTTTACTTAATGTATTATTAATAGAAACATTATTATCAAAATTGCAGAAAACCTTTGTGGTTACAGGAGAAGATAGTATTTCTATCCACCTTATCGTTCCAAATATTTTACCAGAACTCAACGTGGCCCCAAGCCTTTGGTTTGGAGAAAATATATCGCTTCTATCTCCATTAACAGAAAAATTAGTTTCCGATAAATATGTAAGACCATCAATCTTGGGTTCATACCACTGGGACTGGAAGGAATGCATTTTATCGTCTACAACCCGTATCGTGGTCCCATCTATCTTGGCGTCTAGATACCCCGGGATTGGATCTGTATCAGAGGCTTTTACTTTATATGTATCAAAAACTCCAGAGGCCGCAAGTTGGTCATTATTGTTTACCATAATGGTAACACCATCTACTTTGGCGTCGAGGAAGCCCGGGTTGGGGTCGGAAGATGACCCTCTAACGGTAAAATTCTCTGTTGCTCCTATTGTGTATGTATCTTTTAAAATTTTCTTAGACATTAATATGCTCCTGAATTAAATTTTACAAAATAGTTATATGGATGCCCTAACGATAAAGTTTCTTGTTTCTCCTGGTTTATATTTTAATTTATCTTTCTTCTTTGGCATAATAAGGTCTCCTATGGCGTTATCACCTTAACATTACTAACAAGCCATCCGGCTGGATCCGTGTTTTCCTTGGACCATATTATATCAAACGATTTGGTGTCGGTACCCCCAATGGCAGTCATACTGGCTGATGCACCTTTTATGCCGTTAAGGTACTCTCCACCGTCATCAAGTTTGATTGTAATAAACATAGGACCATCAGATGAAGATTGTACTATTACTTTCGTTATTAGACCAGAATAAATATCATTATATGGAGATTTTAAATAAATAGTAAAATTTCCCTCACCAAGAACATGTAAAAATACTATTTTGCCTATATGGTCGGGGTAAAGGTCAATCCAGTCACCATCTTTAATATAAATATTGTCAAATACGCTCGGGGGAAGTCTCACCACTGTTAATTTGTCGTTAACAACCGTTACGGTGGTTACATCTACTTTAGCATTTAAGTATCCAGGGGTGAGGTCTGTATCAGATGCTGAGACCTTACTTGGGGCTACCAATTTGTCGTTAACAACCATTACGGTGGTTCCATCTACTTTACCGTTTAGGTATCCGGGAGAGGCATCTCCCAATGAGGCCTTGACTCTATATGGATCTACCCCAAGGGCTAGCTTGTCGTTTACTACCTTGATACCATCGTTATCAACCTTGGCATCAAGGAATCCTG
>Ga0209777_10006249_pt1 | contig 13446 bp, 11 predicted proteins | sample FrelakmetHBP12HB_FD_187147 | JGI IMG/M metagenome (GOLD analysis project Ga0209777, IMG submission 187147) | Freshwater lake sediment microbial communities from the University of Notre Dame, USA, for methane emissions studies -HBP12 HB (SPAdes)... | ecosystem: Environmental > Aquatic >...
CCAACTTTTTTTTTGACAAAAATTTTTCTGACAAATTCTTGCAAAAAATTTATAAATGGTTATATTTCTGTTAGAAAAATTTGAAAGGAAGCGGCATTAGTTCTTATCTACCAAATAAAAAATTAAAAATTGCTCTTACATATAACGTCAAGCCGGAAGAAGAACCATCTTTCGAAAGAACAGCTCTCTCTCATCACTCAGTTTCAGAAAAAATTGTGAATGATACATACGCTGAGTGGGATACAATTGAAACCATCAATGCAATTAAAGACGCTCTTGAACTTTTTCACGACGTAACTTTGATTGAAGCTGATGAAAATGCATTTGAAAAATTTAAAAATACAAAACCCGATATAGTTTTCAACGTCGCCGAGTGTTCAAACGGTAGCAGCCGCGAAGCTCAGATACCTGCAATGCTCGATATGCTGCAAATTCCTTACACCGGTTCCGATCCATTAACTCTTACTACATGTCTCGACAAAGCAAGAACCAAAGAAGTTCTATCTTACAATAAAGTTCCTACTGCAAAATTTTTACTTGTAGAAAGTATTGATGATCTGAAAAATTTTCAGTTAAAGTTCCCTGTAATGATAAAACCGGTTGCGGAAGGGTCCAGCAAAGGAATTTTTAATTCTTCCTTGATCAGCAACAAAAAAGATTTAGAAGAAAGACTTACCGAGAATTTAGAAACTTACAAACAACCTTTCCTTATTGAAGAATATTTGCCCGGAAGAGAATTTACCGTTGCTATCATGGGTAATAACTCCGATACAGAAATTCTTCCGATTGTGGAAATAAATTTTGACGAATTGCCAAAAGGTTTAATTCCAATTTATTCTTACGAAGCTAAATGGGTTGTGGATACTCACGAGAATCCGCTGAATATTTTTACTTGCCCTGCAAAGATTGATAAGAATCTTCATGAAAAGATTTCAAACGTTGCATTACAGACATATAAAGTTTTGCGCTGTAGAGATTGGAGCCGGATTGATATCCGTCTGGATGCCAACGGTGAACCGAATATACTTGAGATAAACCCATTGCCAGGTATTCTTCCTGATCCAAAAGATAATTCGTGTTATCCTAAAGCAGCGCGTGCAAAAGGACTTAATTACGAAGAGTTGATCAACAAAGTTTTATTAGTTGCAGCAAAAAGGTATAATCTATTATGAACCTTGAACAGAAAGTGTTGATCTGCTATAATGAACCGACCCGTTTTTTCAAGAACTATGTCGGTAAAGATGTATCCGACAGCAAAGATAATATTGATCTCTCCGAGAGAGAATTCCTAAAACATATTTCATTGATCAAGAAATCTCTCTCTAAAAAATATATGAGCGTTGAAACTCTTCCGGTAAACAGCGATATAAAACATGCAATGAAGAAAATTCTTCATTACTCGCCTGACGTCATTTTTAATTTTGTAGAATCAGTTGAGGGTAATTCCAATTTAGAAAGTTACATCGCAGGACTATTCGATATGCTCGGAATTCCATACACAGGCAACGGACCGATCAGTCTCGGTAATTGTCTCATCAAATCGCGAACGAAACAAATTTTGCAGTCTCACGGTATAAGAACACCAAGATATTTTATTGCGAGTTCCAGTTGCGTTCCGGAAAAAAATAATTTTGTTCTTAAGTTTCCTGTGATTTCAAAACTTGCACATGAAGATGCAAGTATCGGTATTTCAGAATTTTCTGTTTCACAAAATTTTGAAAAGATGAAAGAAAGATTAGAGTACCTATTTACAACATACAATCAAGAAGTTTTGATTGAAGAATATATTGAAGGTCGGGAATTAAACGTTGCCATACTTGGTAATCAAGTCCTTCCGATTTCCGAAATCCGTTTTGATGGATTACCGGATGAATTTCCGAAAATTGTTACTTACGAAGCCAAATGGTCTCCGAATAGCGTTTATTATAAAAACACAATTCCAAAATGTCCTGCCCCGCTCGATGACCAGCTAAAACAAAAAATTGTAAAAATGGCTTTCGATGCTTTTGATGCATTAGAATGCAGAGACTACGCACGTGTAGATATTCGACTGAATCAGAAAAACATTCCATTCGTAATCGAAGTAAATCCTAATCCCGATATTTCTCAAGATACAGGTTTTGTCCGTTCTGCAAATGCGGCTGGAATAGGTTATGATGAATTGCTTTATAAAATTTCAACTTTAGCATTAAAGAGAATGGAATATGATACGCAGGCTGCAATCTAATGATAGGGTACAGCTTGTCTCTATTATTAATGATATAGAAAATTTCAATGAAGAAGAAAAAATAATAGCGGTTGAGTTAATTGATGAAGCGTTGGCAAATCCAAACGAGAATGATTATAACATTTTTGTTTATGAACAGGATGGAATAATTGCCGGCTTTCACTGCATTGGCAAAAGAGCATTGACAGACGGCGTGTTCGATCTATTTTGGATTGTTGTTGATAATAAAATTCAGAATAAAGGTATCGGTAAAAAATTGTTAGAACACGCGGAAAATTTTGTGAAGGAAAATAACGGAAGATGGATCCTTGCAGAAACATCTTCTAAAAATAATTACAATGCTACAAGAAACTTTTACATGCGGAATAATTACTCGATAGTTTCTCAAATAAAAGATTTTTATTCAGTTAACGACAACTTAATTGTTTTCGGTAAATACTTAAAAACATAACGCCAAAAAAATATAAAGGGCAATTATCATGGAACTCTGGCAGCAAATGGTTAGAGACAGCGTTCACTCCGTTGATCAACTTGTAGATAAATTCGGCATTGACAAAACAGTAGCAAAAGGACTGGATGAATTTTTCCAGGCAAGAATAAATCCTTACTACCTCGGGTTAATCCGCTATCCGGGAGATCCAATTTGGAAACAATGTGTTCCTGACAAAGCAGAGCTGGATGATTTGGAAGGTTTTGAAGATCCGCTACAGGAAGATGCAATGAGTCCCGTTCCAAATATTACTCACCGTTATCCCGATAGAGCATTGTTCCTCACAACAAGTCAGTGTGGAATGTACTGCCGCTTTTGTACAAGAAAAAGAAAAGTCGGTAACTCAGATAAAATTTCGATGAAAGAACTCGAGTCTGCATTCAGGTATTTAGAAAAGCACACGGAAATTCGCGATGTAATTATGTCCGGCGGCGATCCTTTGATGCTTACCGATGTTATGTTGGAAAAGATTCTAAAACGATTACGTCAAATTCCTCACATAGAAATAATTCGTATCGGTTCTAAGATGCCGTGTGTTCTGCCACATCGTATTACACCGAAGTTAGTTGAAATGATTAAGAAGTATCATCCAATTTATGTTAACACACATTTCAATCACCCGTGGGAAATTACACCCGAAAGCACCAAAGCTTGCGAGATGCTGGCTAATGCAGGAATTCCTGTAAGTAATCAAGCCGTATTGATGAGAGGCGTTAATGATGACGCAGAAGTGATGAGAGAACTTTTTACTAAACTTCTTAAAATTAGAGTTCGTCCTTATTATTTATATATGGCAGATGAAACTCGTGGCGCTAACCACTTCCGTACTTCACTCGATAAAGGTCTCGAGATTATGCAAAAGCTGCGCGGATATACAAGCGGTCTTGCTATTCCTCATTTTGTAATTGACGCACCGGGCGGCGGCGGAAAAATTCCTATTCTTCCTCAGTACGTTTTACACCGCGACGACGATAGAGTTGTAATGAAGAATTATAAAGGAGAAATTTTCGTTTATCGCGAAGCTCATAACGAAACTATTGAAGAAAAACCCGAGATCAATATTCCTATCGAAATTATAGAAAAGAAAAACGGTTCTAACGGAAAAAATGGGTCTAATAGAAATGGCTCTAATGGATCATCTAAGAAACCGAAGAACTACAAAGAGAATGTTGAAGTAACTGAACTGGTTCCGCATAATAATTGATCATGTATGCTTTGATAAAAACGACAACCCCGCTTGTGCGGGGTTTTTTATTTTTAATCTTTAACAACCTGGTGTAAAAATTACTTCATCACGATTTTTACCAAATCTTTTTCCAAAGTTTCTTTCGGTGATTCTACAATCCTGCCAACTTCTTTATCGTTCTTAGAAAGAATAATTGTTGGTACTAACTTGATATCTAGTTTATCAACTTCTCCGTTTGGCGTAGTTTTCTTTCTATCAACACAAATCAAAGTTAAATTCTTTTCATCATAACGGAGTCTATCAAGAATTTTAAAAAGACGCGGTACTTCCCTTCTGCTGTCGCTGCACCAGCTGCCCATTACAATCGTAATTTTGTAATCATTTAAGCTGTTCGATAGTTGGCTTAACGTTGTCGAATCAACGGAATAGTTATCAAACTCCGATTTAAACCACCATGAAAAACTCGTATCTGCAAATGCAGCCCTATCGCAAATACCTATAAGCATCGGCTTTCCTGATTTATCATCAACAACTAATTTGTTTTTTTCTTGAGCTGCGGAGATGGAAGTTATGATTAATAAGAGAATAAAAAACTTATTCATAATCACCTCTTACTTATTGTTGGATTTACGAACGTCTAAGCCCCAATACAATTTATTGCGGAGTATTTCGAAATAGTTTGTTCTGTTAGAGTGAACAAGTCGGACAGGTTGTTTACAGTTCTCAATTTTTATAACGGAAGGTGAATTAAAAAAATCCACACGCTGCCCATCGCAGCTTACCTGGATCTTATCGGATGGAGAATTAACCATTACAGTAATTTTTTGATGGCTCGAAACAACTAACGGACGCATTGTTAAAGTGTGCGGTGCAATCGGACTGAGTGTGATAACATCAGCTTTGGGATTTACAATTGGTCCGCCAGTTGATAATGAATAACCCGTCGTGCCGGTAGGAGTTGCAATTATTAATCCGTCTGCGGAAAAAGTGGCTACATAATCATCATCAACTTTGATAGTCAGCTCAATCATTTTGGGCCACGGACCTTTATCAATAACCAAATCATTTATTGCATATAGCTCTTTATTTCCCGCTGCATCGCATTTTGCAACCAAGGCCATTCTTTCTTCAATTGTATAATTTTTTGTTTTTATGTCATTTAAAAAATCTGCAAAACTGTTTAAATCAAATTCAGCAAGAAATCCCAGCTTGCCAAAATTCACACCGAGAATAGGTGTGCTGCTATTTCTAACTTCGTACGCCGTGTTAAGCATCGTTCCATCACCGCCGATAGAAATTACCATGTCACAGTTTTTACTGACGTCCTTATGAGATATGAACCGCGAAAGTTTTAATGTTTCATCAAAATTTTTTTCAAACTTTAAAAGCGAATCGCTGAGGACATAACTCAATCCGTTCTTTTGAAGCTGTACAATAATCTGATTAACAACCGAAAGAATATCGTTCTTTGAAGTATTTGGGATTATACCTAATGTCATTTTGGTTTTGCTCTATTCAGTCCCCAAAGTTTGCAATATTTTGTAAAAACATACAATGATGAAAATATTGCGAGAATCAATCCATGAAGTTTATCCAAAAATCCTAAACGAAAGATATACATTTTCAAAAAAAGAAAAATCGGGCGCAGAAGTATATCTCTCATTCTTGAACACCTGCCTTGCTCGTAAAGTTCTTTTGCCGCAAGTGAAGTATATAAATTAAATTTTGCAAAGTAATGTTCGATTGACGGATCGGTGTAATGATTCAAATCGTTTTGAAGATGTCCGACCTTTCCTGCAACTTTTAAGTGTTCATGAACTTCTTTTTCGTTGAAGGAAACAAAATTTTTATTGAAGAGCCGTGTTACTCGTGCCGGATACCATCCGCTATATTTGATCCATTTTCCAAGGAAGAATGCGCGCCTGGCAAGATCGTAAGCATTGTAAACCGGCTGTTTCTTTTTAAATTGTTTAAGCTCATCAATTAGTTCATGGGTCAATTCTTCATCGGCATCAATCCATAAGATCCAATCATATTTTGTTTTTGATAACGCATATTTTTTTGAACAAGCATAACCTTTCCATTCGGCAGTTTCATAATTTACATTGGAGAAAGATGCTGCAACTTTAGCAGTAGAATCAATAGTCCGTGAATCTACAATAACAACAATATCATTAATAACTCCGATCTGACTTGCGATGCAGCGGCGAATATTTTCTTCTTCATCACGCGCTATAACTATTGATGATATTTTAAATTCCTCAAACATTTTGTGTGGATTTGCCTTCTATATTTTTCAAGTGGGATTTATAAAATGCTATGTTCAAACCGAGTATAAACCAGATCATGGTAATAATTTCCTGATCGCCGAAATTCCATTCACCTAAACCTGAGAATAAAAATCCCACGAACGACGCCGCTGCACCTAAAGCGAATGAAGATACAAATGGAACATCTTTCACGGTTCTATATATTTTCAAGTGCAGTAAAAATATTTTAAACAGCATAAACATTGCAGCAAGAAATCCTACCGCACCAAGAATAACTAAAAAATGGACATAATTATTGTGCATGTGCCCAAAATTTTCTTTTAAATATTTTTCTTTATACTGACCATAAATTTTACCTAAGTCAATATCTCCTATGCCAAAAAGCGGATAATCGGCAAATATTTTGAAGCCAGTTCGCCAGATATTCATTCTCTCGATGTTAGTTTCATGGTATGGATCGTAAACCGAAGCTAAACGATTACGTTTATTGAAAGAAGCATAAAATGTTTCACCCTCTTTTATGAAATCGAGCGGTGAAAATCCTAATGAGCCAACCTGCTTAAATTCATTAATATGAACGAATCCTTCGTTTGACAAAAAGATTTTACCATCAACGGTACAAGCATAAATATTTTCTTTGTCTGCCTCTACACGAAAAACACCCTGAACTTTTTGACTTCCGACTTTGCGCAGTTTATCACCTGAAATTACAAACTGAACAAATTCTTGAGCGCCTTGGAAAAATACGCGGTCATTCTTTAACCAAATAAATCCGAGATATGATTTTGTATCAAACGAATCAACAACTGAAACCGGAATTCCATTTCTATTCGCATAAAGTCTAATTATATGGTCTTTAGCAGTGAAGGAAGCAAAATGAAGCGAGTCGCAATCAAAACTATTAATTCCGCTCATTTTTCTGAAAGTAATTTTCTCAAGCAAATTAAGCGGATTCTTGAAAATTGTTAAACCGCTGTCCTCATCGGAGACATAAAAATTTCCATTTGCGATTTTCGTTTCCGTTGTTTGTCCCGGAGAAGTGAAAGAATTTTTTACGTAAAATTTCCCGCTGGAAGTTTTTTCTATTAATAATATTCTTGAATCTACCAGATACGCGACCAAGAAATTTTTTCTCCATTTATCAACAACAGTAACTGGTGATGGAGTTTTAATTTGCTCAATTTCTTTTCCATTCTGAGAAATAATGACACCGTTTTCGTAATCAGCAATAAACAGAGTATCGCCGCTTGCAGTTATTCCGGTTGCTCTGCCGTTTGTATTCATAATATCGGATTGAACAAAATTATTATTCCTTAGTTCATACTTGTAAACTTTACTTTCGCTCTTTAAAAAGATGAATGCAAATATTAAAAGTACTGCCAGAGGAATAATTACTATCCACTTTCGTTTAAAAATGATAACCATAATTATCCCCGCAACGGCGCCAACCCATGCGGCACGTGTGTAACTTGCAAACAATCCGATTGCAGATACACCAAATGCGATTAGATAAAACAACCGAATAGAAAGTTTTGTCTTTTCATTTACAAGCAAAGCAAAGAAAAAGATAACAGTAAAACTCATCAATCCGCCTGCAGTCATCACGTATTGAAATGGAGACGGGCCCTTAGATTCTAAACGATAGAGTTGAGCAATGAAATGTTCGTAGGCAAAAACAATATAAACAAGAAGTGTAACTAACGCGGCGCCAATGTAAACTTTGAAAAGGAGTTTAGCTTTATCTGAATCTTCCGCAGATGCCGCAACAGTATAAACGATCGGAATAAGAATGAGGCGTTTGAAAAAATTTTTGAATGCCACTGCGTGATCAATTGAAAAAATTGCGGAAATCAATTCTGCTGATAAAAAAAGAATGAATACAAGCTCCAGCCCGTTTTTTTCAAATTTATTTTCCCGCGTTACCGCATAACGATAAACAAAAAGAAATAACGCAAAGAAATATCCGATTTGATTTACAAAAATTGAGTTTGTTAGACTGATAATAAAAAGCAGGACAAAACCGAAAATCAGTTTGTCAATTGTACCTAGTTTGCGTGATTGGTTAACGGTCATTTAATCTCTGAATTGAAGTTCGTATAATTTTTTATAGATGCCTTTCTCTTGTGCAAGCAGTTTTCCATGTTTTCCATCCTGAACAATTTTACCTCGATCAATAACTATAATGCGGTCCGCATTACGAATGGTACTTAAACGGTGAGCAATTACAAAAGTAGTTCTATCAAGCATCAACCGTTCGATAGCCTGTTGAACCAAAACTTCCGATTCATTATCGAGCGCTGAGGTTGCTTCATCAAGAATCATTATCGGTGGGTTTTTTAACAACGCACGCGCAATTGAAATACGCTGACGCTGACCGCCGGAAAGTTTTGTTCCTTTCTCACCGATTATCGTTTCGTATCCTTTAGGAAGTTCTAATATAAAATTATGAGCGTTAGCGGCTTTTGCTGCTGCAATCAATTTTTCTTCTGAACAATTTTCAATTCCGTAGGCAATATTACTCCGAACAGATTCGTTGAACAAAACTGTTTCCTGCGTTACTATTCCCATCAGTTTGCGTAAATCTTCCAAACGAATTTCTTTGATGTCAATTCCATCCAGAAAAATATTTCCGGCAGTTGGATCGAAAAAGCGCGGAAGCAAATCTACCAATGTAGTTTTGCCTGCGCCGCTGCTACCAACCAGAGCTATCACATTTCCTTTATTCACTTCCAAGTTAATGTTATCCAATACTAACTCATCGGAATCATCGTAATGGAAAGAAACATTTTTAAATTCTATTGTATTATAGAAATCAGAAATTGATTTAGGAGAAGCAACGTTTTTAATTGCAGGTTCGGTATCAAGTATTTCAAAAATTCTATCTGCAGCGGCACTCGATTCTTGAATGCGGCTATTCACACTGCTCAATTCTTTAATTGGCGGCATCATCTGAAAAATTGCAAAAAGAAAACCAATAAACTCACTAGCGTTAATTGTTTTATCCACAAGAACAAGCTGACCGCCGAAATAAATCATTGCCCCACCTACAAGAACACTCAAAAATTCAGTTACGGGCGGCGCTGAGTTTCGTATCCTATTGATCTTCAAAATCAATTTAAAAAAACTTTGTGTCTGAGCAGAAAATTTTTTGTTTTCATATTCTTCCATTCCAAAAGCTTTTACAATTTTAACGCCGGTGATAGTTTCGTGAAGTGTTGTTGTAATATCCGCCATCTTTTCTTGGAGTAATCCGCTTTGCTTTCTTAAAATCAATCCAATCCAACTAATAATTCCAATTGTAAACGGAAGGACAATTAAAGAAAAAAGTGTTAGCTGCCAGCTTATTGAAAATGCAATTCCAAGAAAAACTAAAATTGTAAGCGGTTCACGAATCAAATTTAAGAACACTGCCGATACACTCGTCTGAACCATATTTACATCATTTGTTATGCGTGAAATTAAATTCCCGGTCTTTTCATTTTTAAAATAGCTCATCGGCAATTTGTGAAGATGACGGTATGCTTGATTCCGAATATCGCGTATCATTCCCTGCTCAACGAATGTGAGATAATACGCCTGCATATATCCGAAAACATTTTTCAAGAAAAAAGCTATCAGAATTAGTATGCAAATCTTAAACAGAATTTGAGATTGTGTACCGTTGAAAATGAAATCTCTGAATGTTTGAATGATGTCATTGATTACTTGCGAAAACCAATTTGTAACCGAACTTGATTCCGCTTGTTTTTTAATCTGCTGCATCGAATTACCGCCGGTAAAAAGAGTATCGAGCAGAGGAATAAATAAATAAATTGAAAGACCGTTGAGCGCAGCATAAAGAATTGAGAAAGTAATAGAAGCTGAAAGATGCTTCCAGTACGGTTTAATGTATGCAACAACTCTGTAATATGTTCTCATCAAATTCTCACATTGGAAGATTGTTTAATCCGCAGCCGCCCTCGACAGAAATTGTATAATAGATTTCATTTTTCGCGAAATCATAAACGGCTATTTGCGCTACCTGCGTTAAGCGCTTATCAAAAAATAACAACTTTCCATGAACTAATAAATTTTCAAACCGGAATCCCTGAAAAATTTTTATTGCCTTTTTCTGAACCGCATCGATCACGATCAGTTCACCGGTTGGCTCAGATTTTCTTTTATTCGATTTTGGCGCGGAATTATCGTTTACTATAAAAAGGTAATTACCATCATCCGACCAGCGGCAATCGAAAATTTTATTTTTACTTGAAGCTATAAGCTCTTCCGAGTGTTCTTTCAAATCTTTTACATAAAAGAAGGATTCGCCTTGACTATAAACAGTTCTAAGCTGAAAACGTTTGTTAGATGAAAAATAAACCGGTGTGCGATCCGGCGGAAAAGGAAATCCTTGTTTGAGTAAATCAAAATTCCTTTTCTTTTCAGCGGTAATCTTTCCGTTCTTATCAAACGATAAAATATTTTGTAGAACAATATTAGAATAAATAGAATCAATGGAAGAAAAATTGACATTAAATAAATCTTCTTTTTCCCAATATGTATATAGCTGAACCCCGTTGCCAAGTTCGGCAAGTTCATCGGTTTGTTCTTCTTCTCTTTTCAATAAAAAAACTCTTGCCTCATGAACGTAAGAAATTCCTTGATGTCTGCCATAACCCAAAGCAGTTGTTATAAACGCCGTGCGATTATCTTTCGATAGATTCAGAGAAACGACTTTTCGTCCCCACCGGCTCCACTCAGGGTATATTTTTTTTGAGATCAAGTTAAAACTAAAAACAGATAGTCTTCCTTCAAATCGTGCGACAAATAAAACGTTTGCGTATTCATCGAGTATTACATTGCGGCTACGGACAATCTTGTAATCAGGGATCAGTGAATCACGGTAAAATTCGAATGCTGTTTTTCCCGCTTCATAAGAAGAAGAATAATTTCCATAAAGCAGCTGAAAATTTTCTTCATCAAGTTTCTCAATCCTTGATTGACTTAACAACTCACGACTTAATTTTGATTTTAATGAAACTGCATCTTCTAAGTTTTTGAAATTTCCTATAAAAATTGAGTACGGAAAACGTTTTGATTTATCATCGCCTGAATCATTGTTTTTACATGCAACGGCTAAAATCATTACTGCAAATAAATATAACAACGGTATTTTGAACGGTTTCAAAATCATGATTTAAAGATAAGCAATAGAGTGCCAAATTTTATCCGCGGGGATGATGATCTTTATGAACCTGTTTGATATAATCTCTGTCCACATGCGTATAAATTTGAGTTGTGGAAATATCGGCGTGTCCAAGCATTTCTTGCACGGCTCTTAAATCAGCGCCTCCTTCTAAAAGATGCGTAGCAAAAGAATGGCGGAAAGTGTGCGGATGAATTTCTTTTGTTATACCCGCTTCAGCAGCATAATGATTAACGATCTTCCAAATCCACATCCGCGAAAGTTTTGTACCTCGCCTGTTAAGAAAAACAAAACTTTGACTTTTGGATCTGTTTTCTAAATGCGGACGTGATCGAGTTAAGTATTCTTTAATCCAGTTAATAGCGCTGCTTCCTATAGGAACGATTCTTTCTTTAGAACCTTTCCCCAGCACACGAATAACCTCATCATCAAAATAGAGATCATTAATTTTAAGATTGAGCAACTCAGTGACTCTTAATCCTGATGAATAAAAAGTTTCGAGAATTGCTTTGTCACGCAAACCGATTGTGTCATCGGTCTTCGGCGAATCAAGAATTTTTTCTATCTCGGCGAAAGACAAAACCGAAGGAAGCTTTCTTCCAATTTTAACACGCAACAGTTTTTCGGTTGGATTTTTTTTTATATAATGATTGTCTTCGAGAAAGTGAAAGAACCCTTTGATGGAAGACATATAACGTGCGGAAGTGGTGCTGTCTACTCCTAATCGGCGCTGATGTTCAAAAAATTTTGTAAGATTATTAGATGTAACTTCACTGAAATCGGTAATGTTAATATCGGAAAGATAATTTATAAATTTATGAAGATCGTTCTTATATGATTTGGTTGTATTCTCGGAAAGGTTTTTTTCGTATTGGAGAATTGTAAGATATTCTTTTAGAAATTCCTCCATCGAAATCTATTCTTCGCTCTTAGTGTTTTCCAATTCTTCTTGCTTTGGATACCTGATTCGTTTATGATGATGCCCTACAAGAATATTTAGAAATGATTCTTTGATCTTGCTTACATCATTAAAAGTAAGGGGAGAATTATCAAGCTGCGCGTCATCAATCCTGCTGTTGATAAGATTGTTAATCACGTTTTCAATTTTTTGCGTGTCGGCATCTGCTAATGATCGCACAGCTGATTCACACGTATCAGCCAGCATAACAAGTGCGGTCTCTTTAGTGTTCGGTTTTGGTCCCGGATAACGGTAATCATTAATATCTACATTTTCTTTTCCATAAATTTCTTTTGCTTTCTCATAAAAGAAGGAGATTACCATTGTGCCATGATGCATCGGTATAAAATCAATCACTTCTTTGGGTAGTTTATTATTCTTGGCTAATTCAATTCCTTTTTTCACATGATCCAAAATTAGTTTAACACTTCGTTCTGGTAAAATTTGTTCATGCACGTTATGTGCGTCTGTTTGATTTTCTGCAAAACTTGCTGGATCAAGTGTTTTTCCGATATCGTGATAATAAGCGCCGACACGTGCAAGAGTAGGATTTGCTTTAATGGTTTCTGCAGTCGCTTCTACTAATGTTCCAATCATGATTGAATGGTTAAATGTTCCGGGCGCAGTTCTTGCAAGTTCCTTTAATAACGGCTGATTAAAATCGGTTAGCTCGAGTAATGTAAGGTCTGTGGTTATATTGAAAATTTTCTCTACAAAAATTATAAGACCGTAAGTCAATACAGGACTAATCAAAGCATTAGATACAGCGAAAGCAAAACTTGAAAACATTTCATTGATCGAATCAAATCTTTCCAGACCAAAAGCAATAATGCTAATTATGTATCCAAGAAGAATAAATAAGAAGGAACGGAATATTTGCGTTCTGTTTTTTATATCACGGACAGTGTAAGCAGAAAGTCCGCCGGCAATAATATTCATCACTGTAAAAACGTAATCGTTACCTCTCAATCCTCCAACAATAAGCGAGATAACAACGGTACCATAAAACCCTACCCGCGAATCAAAAATAATTGTAAGAAGCATTGAAGCAACCGGAACTAGAACAAGAAATTCGACGGGCGCAGAAACATTGAGTTGATAAACAAGAAATGTTAAAAAACTTATAAATA
>Ga0209777_10006250_pt1 | contig 13446 bp, 17 predicted proteins | sample FrelakmetHBP12HB_FD_187147 | JGI IMG/M metagenome (GOLD analysis project Ga0209777, IMG submission 187147) | Freshwater lake sediment microbial communities from the University of Notre Dame, USA, for methane emissions studies -HBP12 HB (SPAdes)... | ecosystem: Environmental > Aquatic >...
CTTGAATAGGGAAAATTTGCTCCAAAGCTTCCTCGTAGGGGATATCCAAGGGGTGCCAGAGGTCGAGGCACCAGTCGGAAGCAATTGTAAACCAGTTGCAGGAACCGATGTGGCGCTTGTCACGCTTAAAGACGTGGTCGTACCTCCAGCGGTTATTGGCCATATCGGCGCCGTTGTGGCAGACGGTATCTTTATTAAGAAATTCAGTAACGTCAAAGAAATCGGGGTGTACTAAAGCATCGGAGTCAATATAGATATTCCAATCATTTTTCATCTCGCGTCCCAGGTCGTAAATTTGCAGTTTTTCGTATACCGGAGCATATTTCGGATATTTACGCTCGCTAATGATATGGAAATCCGCCTCGATCTTACCGGCATAGTGTTTAAGTAAAGGGTATGTCAGCTCCGTTATTTCAGGAGAATACTCGTCGACGTTTAGTGTAAAAATTGTTTTTTTAAGTTTTGCCATTTAGGTGTGTTTCCACATTGATTTCCATTGTTGAATCTTATCTTTTATTTGTTTGACTTTTTCGGCCTCCGGTATACCATAATTGTGGAAAAAGAATTCGGTATCCGGTCTGCCTATTTCTTTTAAAAGCTCAGGAAAAGTTTTATATTTTAGGTGGTACTTGGCAATATTTCTGGAGATTACGTAATCATCAATACCCTGTCTCTGGGTATAGCCTACTGATTTCTCTGTGCTTGTCACATAAATCCGGCTGAGAGCTTCTTTAGGGGTTAGATCACTTAAAGGTTCCCAAAGGTCTCTGGTTAGATGCGAAGCTACCATTAGAAAGCTGCCGGCACAAATATTTCTTCCGTCGCGCTTGAAGTAGTTGTCATATTTGAAAACTCCAATAGCGTTATCTGCGCCGTGAGTTAAGACTGTGTCTTCCGGTAAAATCTCAGTGATATCAAATAAGTCGGGGTGAATAAGACAGTCGGAATCGAAAAAAAGACTCCAGTCGTTATCATGGCTTAATTTATACAGTTGAAGCTTTTCGTACCAGACGGGAAAATCGGGGAATTTACGCTCCGTGATAACGGCAAACTCTGCGCCTATCTTGTCGGCGTAGTTTTTAATAAAAGGATAAGTCAATTTGGTTATTTCCGGAGAGTAATTGTTGACATTGAGAGTAAAAATCGTCTTTTTCATTTTTTTCTCCCGTGTACCGCCTTTGTTTGCATTGTAAAGTAACATTTAAATATGTTCGCTGCCAGGCCATACTTTAACCGAAAATTACGATTAAATCAATAAATTTCTTTCTGCCCTGATTTTAATAAACATTAATTTCCGTCTTCGAAGATACAGCTGGTTATCTCTATAGATGTCAACGTCATGCCTGGCATAAGTTTCGTCCTTGGGGGATAGACCATAACTCCAATGCAGATGTTCGACAACCGCTTCAAGGCAAGGCGCAAATACTCCTCTTAATCTTGCAAGTTCGATAACCTCGCGGTCGATTGAAAAGTGAGCGTAACACTCCGGCAATACTAAATTTTCTGCATCGAAAATTCCGGAACGTGTTTTAATATACTCACGGTCAACCAGGAAGTGTGTAGCTTGTTCGCCTATAATTACGGGCCGGAAATGCAAATCGTTTGTTCCAACTATTTTGATTGGGTCGACCATTTTTGCCAGACATTTTTCAAGCCAACCGGCTTTGAAGTCAAGATCATCCGCGCCGCAGAAGAAATATCGCTCCAATGTTTTCAAATATGCCGTGTTGAGGGCTCCCGCATAATTTGCCGACCTCTCATTTATAAAATAGGAGAGGTGATGTTTTTCAAGCTCGTCAATTGACTCCCGGTCTTCCCGTTCAGCTACGAAGTAAACTTTAGTAATATTCGGTGAGCTTCCCTTTGCGTTTTCGTAAACTTGGAGAATTCTGTCCGGTCTTTTAAGAGTGGGGATAAGGATGGCAACTTCATTGTGTTCGCCGATTTTATCGGGCATGATATTCATTTTAATCGTTTTTAAATTGTGATTTTTTAAAGCGTAATTTACCCGGCAGAGTAAATAACTCCGCTTTGTGCCGGTCCGGCGGTTGGTTTTATTTCGGCGGGCTCGGTCTCTGCAGGATTTGGCTCAGGAGCTTTACTTGAAAATCTGAATGTATTTGCCTTAAGTTTGGCTAAGTCTTCATCCGTCCAGCCTTTTACAGGCCAAAACTTTTCGATGAGCCAACTTAAAGGACGAACTTGTTTGTCCCAATTGTTGTTAAAAAATAAATCCCGGGCATATGACCTGGCTTTTTCCTGGTCACGTCCGGAAATGGGGTAGGGGAACCCGAAATCACCCCCTTGGGTTCTAAACATATGCGCATACCAGGTTTTATGGTTAACCAGCACCCGTCCTCCGGAAAGCCAGGTTTTAACCGCTACTTCAATACCTTGGGAGCCCCAACTGCCAAAATTTTCATCGCAAACTCCGAGTTCCCAATATTTTTCGCGGGTGAGCATCCAACAGCTTCCTTGGAGGGACATAGTTTCAGTTAAACCCAATTCTTTGTTGTCTTTTTCGTAAGCGGGCCTATGTTTCCAATCCTCAAAGTATTGAAAGTGGGGAGAGCTGTCAAAACAATAAGACGTGCTTTGGGGGTTATGCTTTCCTACCCAGAGCATTTTTCTTCTGATTTGGTCGCTTTTTCCACAAGCACCACATTTATCAGGGGTGGGGCCCTGGTACCTTTTCCAGCCACAGTGGTAACACTTCCAATCATATGCCCACAAGTTTCGCATAATAGGGACCATGGTTACATTGTCTCCGGCGATTTTGAAAGCCTCGATCATTTTGCGGTCGAATCCTTTATCAAAAGAACAGTGAGCATCAACCTTCATTACATACTTTGCTTTGGATAATTTAGCAGCCATATTAGCCGCAGCCCTTTGGCCAATACTAACTGGTTCGTACACAATATTTACTCTTGGGTCCTCTATTTTGAGTGGATCTTTCCAGTCGCCGTCCAAGACGGCAATAATTTCCGTATCGGCTTCAATATTCTTTAAAGCATCTTCAATAGTATTTTGCAAAAAAATCTCATTGCGGCTTGGAATTAAAATTGAGAGGTCTGTCATATCGAGAAACGTATTATATGACTTTATACCTAGTAAATAAATCTTTTATCCTTTGATTGACCAAAACTTTTCCCATTCTGTTTTTTCCATAAACACAAACGCCTATGTTATCTTGTCCCAGCTCGACCTTTCTCTTATCGAAGGGGTGGAAATGAATTACCTTAAGTGGTTTATCAGCCATTTCATATGTTTTTGACACATCTCTTTTTCTTGTTGCAAGATTGTAGGTGATGTTTAATTTTTTTATTACTGCATTCATATTGCTTCTGTTCCTGCGGGTGAGGGCCAGGAGAGCAACCTCTTCATTGGCTTGATACTGATAGATCTTGTCTTTGATAAGTTTAAAAATAAATTCCGCATCTTTTGTAAAGAAAATGGTTCCTGTACTCCACCTCCTATCGCGGAATTCGTTGATTGTAGTTTTTCCGTAATCCGTCAATGCAAAAACATTTGTACCCAAATCGAGTTCTTCCTCGGTAATCCACTCCAACTGAAAAGCATCGAGGTCGTGGTACCAGAAAAGCCCACGGTCGATTAAGCCCGCGTCCATTAGATGAAGGATTGCAAGAACTTTGGTTGCGGTTGGTTTCAACTCACAAAAGTACTGATCATCAATAACAATAGCTTTAACTCCTCTATATTCATAATCAAAATTGGTTACCAGCATAATATCTTTAGGTTTCCAGCCAAGCGCGAGGCTATTATCTATCTGGATTTTGATTAATATTTCACTTTCCGGTCCCCAGCTGTCTTGGGAAAACTGTTTTGAAGGGTTTAGGTAAATAAGTAGATTCCTCATTTGTTGTTAGGTAATAACTCTTCGAGATTCCATGAGTCTATTTTATCAATTGTTGTTTCTACCCATCCTGTGGGGGGGCGTCTAAAGTTTTCATATCTCATTTTTGAAAAAGTGAATGTGCCGACGTGGCGAATATCTATATTCGGAAATTCTGAATTCCAGACGTCACTTTTTTCCGCCATAAATTCGTTATAGTGATTTTTTCTGGGTCCCGGTTCATAACCCATTGCCCTGGCCAGATACGGGTCTCCTTTCTTAGTGAAATTTTCTAAACCCAACTCTATCATCTTATCCCGCCGTTTCTTATAATGCCTAAGTGCCAGTTCTCTGTTAACACAAAGCTGGGAAAGGGAAGTCAAACCGTCATATCTGATTATTTTATTGCTGGGGTAGCCCCACCTCCAGTTGTTCAAGTTGTAGTAAAAAGTATCATCGCGAATAGGCACAAAGTCAAAGTAGGACTTGTGGTATAAGATATCATGTTCGCAAAAGAAGACGCAATCGGCCCTTGAAGTCTCAAGCGCCGCTATAATTTGATTTACCATAGTCGGGTACCCCCGGACGCCCTCAACAACTACGTTTTGCCCGAAGTTTATGGGACGAAGTGAGGCACTTACGATAGGAAGGCCCGAGGCAAGTATGTGTTTTTGGACAGCAGAAAAAAGCGGCTCGATAAGTTGATTATCAGTGTAGTAAATGATACCTTTCATTTCATATATTTTGTGATAGTCCAGGCAAATGTTTTTTAAAGATATCACGTAAACCCTTAGGTATAAAATTCTTTTTCAAAGGATTGTCTCCGCTCATTTTTTCCAGATAATTCACTCCTTTATAAAAAGGATGGAAATGGAGAACCCGAATAGGCTTTATTGCCTTTTCGTAGTTACCGGGTATTCTTCCGACCCCGCTGCGGCAACTCGGAAAATTGTAAGTGATATTGAGCCTTAGATAGCTTGCATTGATATGCCCGTAATTTCTGTGCGTAAGAAGTTGCAATGCCCGTTCCTCGTTGAACTTATGATTGTAAACTTCATTCATCATCCACTTAAATACCCTATGAGCCTCAGCTCTGAAAAACATACTTCCGGTATTCCAATTCGGACTAAAACCATAATCAGTTAGTCCCAGATTATACCCACCCATATCCGGTTCGTATTCACCAAATTTTCTTATCTGAAACGCGTCAAAGTCGTGGAACCAGTGCAATTGTCCCTTCTTGAAAGTTCCATTATTTGACAGATTTAGAATAACGCTTATTTTACTGGCCTTGTCATGAACGATGCAGTAATTTGAATCATCCACGATCATTGATTTTATTCCTTTATAGGTCCAGTCGAAGTTGGTGACAACGATTATATCCTTAGGTTTCCATCCCAGTCTCAAGCAATTTTCAATTTGGATTTTTGCCAATACACCCCTCTCGTCATCGAAGTGCTTATTGGGATTGACATAAATCATTAAGTTCTTCATTGCTTAAAGAACATCCAGCTATGGTACTTGTCATCCTTTGGGTCCTTTTCCGGGGTTTGGCTGGGTCCGAATATGTAGAAGTTCGGAATATAAAAGGTTTCAATAAATGCATCAACAATACTTTTGACATGGAAAAGAACGTTATTGGCACCCGAGTCGACATTATAGTAATCGTGACCCGAAATAATCCCGCCCCTTCTAACTTTTGCATACCAATGGTAAATATCCTCCGCCACATAAGGAAACCTGTGATCGCCATCGATATAAACAAAGTCCAGACTTCCGTTTTTAAAATCGGCCAAGGCGTTCATTGAAGTTTTCCTTATGATCTTTACGTTTTTGTAAGGAGCTAAGACTCTACTTGCGTGCCCAAACAAAAAATCTTGTCTGGATTGCGCTTGCTGACTCTTACCGGATCCCTGATAGGCAATCCAGGGGTCAATAGCGTATATAAAAAGACCTGCTTTGCAAAGTTTTTCGGTATATTCTGCTTTATAAACTCCAATCTCTGCACCGGTCTTGAAACCCATTTGAACCAAAAATTCAGGCAGGCCAGATCTGCTGCAGTTGGGAATAGTTACGGGCTTTCCTTCAAATTTTATTGCGTCAATGAGTTTCATCGGCATGAGTATACGCGATTTTCATTTAAATTAAAAATTTTCTTTAAATCCCAACCCGGAATTTGATTTAAATTAATTTCCTTCCAATTACGGGGAATATGTATAAACTGTTTTAAATATGTTTTGTTACCTGTAAGAGTAAATTTGTGGCGTATATCGATATTTGGGTACACTGATTTTCGAAGTTCATAATTTTCCTTGCTAAATCCTGTACCATCTTTTCTGGCAACTCCGGGCTCATAACCCCATTTTTTTACCCAACCCGGTTGGGTCTTGTGAACCAAATCAAGCTGCAGTTCCTTTATTTTCTTCCAGCGCGACCTGAAGTGATTTAATGCCAGCTGTCGGTTGCAGCATAGTTCGGATAAGGAGATGATATTGTCATAAGTTATGGCGTAGTCAGTCGGATAGCGCCACTGCCAAACATTGGTGTTGTAGTAATATGTATCATCCCTCAATGGCAGAAATTCAAAATGTGACGTGTGGTAGAGAACGTCATGTTCACAGAAAAAGACATAATCAGTGTTCAAGTGTTCCAAAGCCATGATTATTTGTTCAAGCATAGTTACATAGCCTCTAGTCCTATTTTTTATTACATAATTTTGACCAAAATTTATTGGGCTATTTAAAGAACAACTGACAATTGGCAAACCCGAGTCGGCAATATATTTTTGAACCGTTGACATTATAGGTTCATTTAGTCTACAGTCCGTATAATAAATGATCCCTTTATTCATGTAATTTTTTATTCTTCATCCAAAGTTTGATAAATCTTTAAAATTACTTACCACAGAGACCCAGGGACAAGACTCCTTCCATGTATAAATATACTTGAAATTTGGCCAGATTTTGTCGTAACCATATGTCTTTACCGCTTCTGTATCGTGTAAGATGATGTAGTCAGCCGAGTCTTTGAATCTGAGGGCATCTATTCCTCTTCGGATTGATGGCATATGGTCTATGAGCACAACACCGCAATGAGGGGGGATACCAACTTTGTCCCAGTCGGTAACCTGCCTTATGCTGTGGAACCCGCTTCGGTATTGTCTTGCAAAATTATAATACTCAAGATTGTCTTCGTAACTAATTAAATGCCTGCCCATGCCCTTACAAACCCAGTGTAAAAGTGGGGTACTGTAAGGGCCGGTTCCCATTTCGATCACATCACCTTTACTCATTTGAAGTACCTTTACCAGCACTCCCACGTGAGTTGTATAACTTTTACCTAAATTTATTTTCATGATTAGTGCCTAAAACCAATGTCGTAATAGGTTTTACGAAAATCTGTTCCCTTACCCCAATAGGGGAGTTCATAGACAGGAATACGGTCGGAATGGGTGTAATGCCTCATGCTGTGGCTGGTTTTTATTTGTACTACCGGATTTTCGGTCTCATAAAACTCTATTTCCCGGGCTGTAAAGACGTCCTCCTGTTTATGCCGGGTCCGCTCTTTTGGAAAATTTCTTTCTTCGACAGACCAATCCGGAGCGTCTTTAAACAGCTCGTTAAGCGTTTTTAAATAGAACTCGCGTCCGACGACCTGCGCATGGGTAGCTCCTCCTCCCTTTTTGTAAAAATAAGTCCGGAATTGACCCATGACATAAAGATTTTTGTCCCTGTAGCAAATGTCATCCTTCTCGGGAACGAAAGTAAAATAATCGGGAGGATACAAACAATCCGCTTCCGCAGAAACTACAAATTTTGTCTTTGCCTCACGTAATGCGATTTGGACCTGCCTAAACATATTAAATCCGGAAGCGCCCACGTCTCCCACAACGATATTTTTGCCAAAATCGATTGGTTTTTGAGTAACACTAATTATCGGTAAATCGCCGCAAACTTTTAAAATGTTATCCCTAATTCTTCCCTCAAATACGGGCACTTCATGATTAGATGAGTAATAAATTATTGTTAAATTTTCCATTACGTTAATTGCCTATATAATTTTGCGATATTTTCGATATGATATTTTTCCGACTCCGCGAGACACCTTTCCGAATACTCATTATAAAGAGAAGGAGATTTTATCAAACTATCCAATCTTTCCATAAACTCGTCAAGATTGACAACAGGCAAATAACAACCATCCAATTGTTTAAAAGTCGGTTCATCAAGGGCAATAGTTGGAACGCCGAAAGCGGATGCATTAACGAGTTTAAGTGGATTCATAAGTACCCCCTCCTGTTTGTAATCGGCAAATGGCCTCCAGATTATTTGGACATCGACACCAAGGTAAAAATTTACAATATCCTGGCGCGTTTGGAAATTGGAAAATGTCACAAGTTCAATTCCTTTTTCGGCAAGTTTCGATTTTAAATCGGAAGGCAGGTATTTAAACACACCCGCTCCACCTATGCAGCCGACAGTTTTTATTCCCTGACGCACCCTTCTTGCCCTTTCGAAGTTGCAATGGTGTTCGTAGATATTTACGACCTTATTGGGCAGGACCTTTTTAAGCATTTGGTAGTTCCAGTCGGAGGCGGAAATCACAGTAAGATGGGGGAATTTTCTGCAGATATCGTACAAATAGTAAGCGTCACAAATATCAAGGTAGGGTTTTCCGCTAAATTTATATTGATCTTCGGCAACTGAACGGGGCTTTACATATATGCAGACATCATTCTCAAATCCTTCCCTCGGATTTATTTTGGCACCAAGAAATTCGGCCACTTGGTACCCGCGAATTATGGATGAAACACGCTGCAAATGACCATCCGGGGGAGCATGATTGGGCCGCACTACAAAAAATGAGATATTGTTTGCCATATTATTTAAATTTTACCGTTTTTGACAGCCCACGTTCGTAATTTAGCAATATCCGGGCTGCACAAAATTGGCGCAATATCCGCCACTTCCTGGTCTTCAAAATTCCACCATTTCAACTTCAGCAAGAATTTTATATCTTTGTCAGAAAATCTTTTTCTGATAATTCTGTCGTTTCCCACAACAACCGAGTAGGGGGGGACATCCTTGGTAATTATTGAGAAAGCTCCAATTACGGCCCCATCCCCGATAGTTACCTCTCTGAATATGACAGCGTCAGTACCAATCCAGACATCATTTCCGATGACTATTTCCAGCTTACGCATGGTATTAAATTGGGCTCGGCCGGGTAGGGGTGGTTTCATTAATTTTGAAATAGGCATATTTCCATGACCAAAGGGGAATGTACTGATATTTTGGGTATTGTGATCGTGCGACATTAGTGCCACCGAGTCGGCAATTGAACAGTATTTGCCGATAATAACTTTTCCTCTTGTGCCTCCAACAATTTTTATATCCCCATAGCTGTGTTTTCCGAAAATTATGTTGGGATTAGGTGTGGCCATTTTATTTTTCTTTCCTGAATGTAAGTAATTTGAAACCTGATTTTACTCCGGTTTTTTCCAAGATAAAGCCGCATTTTTTATGAAGCGCGATTGAAATTTTGTTGGTTGCCCGAATTTCGGCAACAAGCGGAAGCCTTTTGTGTTCGGCAATAGTTATCAATTTTTTCAAAATTGTATAGCCGTAGCCCTGCCTGCGGAATTTTTCCGCAACGCACTCTGTGATAAGAAGTTCTCTATCGATAAGATGTAGTGCTCCATAGCCAACTGGATTACCTTTGTCATCGCGGGCGAGGTAAATACGATATTTACCACTTTTGGCTGCTCTTTTGTGATAGGTGAAGTACCAGTAGATTTGCTGGGGGATACTAATGTAACCGGTATCATTTGTCAAATACTCTCGGCATTCATTTCTAATATGCCTGATAGCTAGAATTTCGGAAAGAGAGTTTACCAACTTGAAAACCATATTCTTGAATTACCAGCCTGACTTTATAATTTTACAGATTCTGCTCACATCTTCCAAAGTTACATTCCAATGCATGGGTAAAATTAAGTACCTGTTTTCCAGGTAGTCCATATTCGGGCAGTTGTAAACCCTGCCTCCGTAAATTGTGTATCTGTCGCATCTGAAATGTGTTTCATTTGACTCGATATTATGTTCGGCCAACTTCTTTTTTAAATCGTCTTTTTTATCTACTTCAACGGTGCAAAGCCAATAAGTGGGGTTTGTATCACCTTTTTTTGTCAAAACACCCCTATTCATCACTCTTATCCCCGGGACCCGCACCAGACCCTTTACATAGGCTTTGAATAGTCTTTTACTGTGATCAATGACATTGGGTAAGTCTTTTAGTCCTTCAATGCCCATTGCCGCTTCTATATCGGTCATTTGATACTTATATCCGATTTCAAAAATATCCTTTTTCCACCTGTCTTCGAATTTAGCCTTTCTGTCTATTCCAAACCAGCGGATTCTTTTGGCTTTTTCTTCCAAAATTGGATCTTCTATTGTTAACATTCCACCATCACCGGTTGTCAGGCTTTTAATTGCCTGGAATGAATAGGCAGTAAATTGGGATATTTCTCCGACATTTTTGCCTTTGTAGGTAGCTCCGATTGCCTGTGCGGCATCCTCGATTACCGGAATGTTCCACTTTTTGGCAATTGCTAAAATCTTGTCCATATCAACTAAATAACCGCCGTAGTGGACTGCCACTATAGCTCTGACTCTTTCCCCTCTGGCTTTAAGAAGTTCTTCTACGTGCTTTGGATTTAGGTTTAAATTATCTTTATTTATATCGGCAAAGACTACTTTTGCCCTTTGATAAAGAAGCCCGGAGTACGAAGCTGAACAGGTAAATACGGGACCGATTACTTCATCTCCGTCTTTAATACCGGCCAGAATATAAGCTAAGTGGAGCGCTGATGTGCCTGAATTAACTGCAATGGCTTTATGGTTATGAGAAATTTGCCTTTCAAATTCCAGCTCGAATTCATCTACAAGAGGTCCTTGGCCAATCCAACGATCATCCATCCGTTTTCTAGCGGCCTCTTTAGCAGCTTCCGATAAATGAGGATGAAAAAGTACTATTTTTTTATTTATTTTCTTTTGTTTCATAGATAAATTCGGGCTGGAAGCATTCTAAACTTAAGAACTTTCTAATGCAACACGTTTATTTAAGTTTTAATATAAGCCCAACCGTAGTTTGGCAATAAATAAAATTTGAGTTTGTTTTTGCGTGAGTATTCCTGCACGGCTTCGATTACGCCAAAAGTTACACCCGGAGTCCTGCCTCCGTATATCCGGTAATCATCTCCCATTAAAAATCCGCCGGCTTTAACTTTCGGATACCAGACTTCAATATCTTTCGAACAACCTTCAAACGTATGATCACCGTCGATATATACGAGGTCGAAATGATTATCTTCAAAGTGACTGGCAGCATCGAAAGAGTATTCTCTTAAAGTCTTAACAAAAGGTTTATCTTTTACGGTTTCTAAAAAATCAGTGTATTGTTTGTCGAGCTCATTTTGGGGAAATCTGCTGTCGTTTCTGCCTATAACACCGTCGTCAATCCAAGAGTCTATCGCAACAGCCTCAACAGGGGAATGCTTTATCATTTCTTGGAAATTGTTGCCCCTTTGGACTCCAATCTCGCAAATAATTTGACAGTTGTACTTACGCATAAAATTTTCCCAGACATAATGCCGGTTCACTTTCCGAATTGATTCCATGTCCTTAACTATTTCATGATTTTCCGGGTATTTATTGATTATAATCATGCAAATTGTGGTCCCAAAATAACGACCTTGTCGCGGCGACGTGCGATTGGACCCCACTGGCTGTTAAGTTCGTTTCTTGTTGCAAACTGCGGTATGATCGCGTGATATTTGCGAAGCTTGTTTCGTAACCATCTGGTCCAGCCACAATCTTCAATTATATAAATATAGTTTTTGGATGTAAGACGGGGGAGGATTGTTGTGGCTAAGAGGTATTGCTGTCCCACCTTATGCCCCGCATCATCAATAATTAGATCAAGATCAACGCCTGTCTTATCCAGCAGTTTTAAAATGTCTTCTTCTTTATTAAGATCGGCAAAATATGTTGACAATCTCTCATCTTGAATAATAGATTCAGGGCACCAGTCCGCCCCAAAAATCTGGGCATTGGGAAAGAAATCCCGCCACATCTTGAGGCTGGCGCCGATTTGGGCATTGGGACATTTTAAGTAATCTCTTGCGATAGCAACCATGGCATTATTTCCCACGCCCATCTCTAAAACCTTTTTAACGGTATATTTTCTATCCTTTAGTAACTCATAGTAATATGGAGTATAGGTGTGGGCAACCAGTGGACTTTTGTCCGCTCCATATTTCCAGCCCAATTCGCAAAGTTCAGTTGGTTTATACATATTATTGTTTGGGCTTGAACAACCAGGCGTATCCTCCTTTATGGCTTGTCTTGTTGATACACTCTGCTTTGTACCACTTACTTAGTTTTACTATCAACTCATCCATTAAATTTCTGTAATGAAATTCGACGGTTATTTGTCCAATCTTTTTGGCCAGATCATCATCGAATTCATTAATAATATCTTTCTCCGCTCCTTCGCAGTCTATTTTGAGTAGATCGCAGTATTTTATCCCCCTTCGCGAATACACAGACCTTAAGCCCGTAGGTGTAGCGAAGGAGTTTTCGCTTCGGAGGGATTTCGCTCCCGACGAAGCGCTGGGAGAAGATACCCCGACCGTGAGGTTGGGGAGCTTCATATCGTAAAGATCAAAGACTTGGTGAATCGATATGATGTCGATTACCTGATAATTATCGGGATTAAGGCTTTCGCTCTCTGCCAAATCAGATGAAGAGCCCCCGGAATTTGTGGGATGAATATAAAGTTTGGCCTTACCGGGAATGCCAACACCTTTATTTATACAGATCACTCTTTCTTTATAACCATTTATTTCCATATTATGGCAAAGCAATTCGAAGTTGGACGCTTCCGGCTCGAAGGCGTAAATTTTTTCTGCACCCGATCTTATAGCGGCGAGGGTAAAGAGTCCAATGTGTGCACCTATATCAATTACTACCTTTGGATTCGGAGGAATATTTCCATAATTTCTTTTAAGCATGTCTCTCATGATAAATCTGTCGGCAAAACCGTCTCTGAATCTAAGTTTGAAGCCGCAATAATTGTCGGTATCTAAAATTGGTTTTACTACGCGGTAGTTATTCGGTCTCATGTTGATTTAGATTGTTTGTGCATATTTTTTGAAAATTTCCTTAACCTTCATTCTTGTTCCCGGAATATTCATTTCGCAATTAAAATTCGGTATGAGGTTAAGCCAGTGCCTCAACTCCTCTTGGCCAATTATATATCGGTATACATTCTGAATTTCCACCGGTTCTTGTCTTTTAGCATGATTTCTAAGCGTATTGATTAAGGTGTGGGGGTTTTTCCCCCAGGAGATATTTCCCAGTCTCACGATACAGTATTTAGGGAAGTTTTCCCGGACTAATTGTTCCATTTCTTTTTTGTGATCTGTGTATCTGGTTTTGTTATAAAAGATTGACAAAGAACTAAAATAGACCAATCTTTTTGATTTACCTTGCCGTAAGAGTAAATCTTTTTCTCTCTGGTACTCCGATTCG
>Ga0209777_10006251_pt1 | contig 13446 bp, 8 predicted proteins | sample FrelakmetHBP12HB_FD_187147 | JGI IMG/M metagenome (GOLD analysis project Ga0209777, IMG submission 187147) | Freshwater lake sediment microbial communities from the University of Notre Dame, USA, for methane emissions studies -HBP12 HB (SPAdes)... | ecosystem: Environmental > Aquatic >...
TTAGATGCTTCGCCGGGTCACGGTGAAGATAATTCAACAATTAATATATTAAAAACCATTGAAGAAATTAGTGAACGTGAAGTTACAAAGAATGGTAGCACTAAGAAAGTTAAGATCAAAAGACACAGACTTGAACAAGTTGCTGAATATTATGGTAAGATAACCCCACAACAACTTTCTGAAGTTGCTATGCAATTCGGTAAAAGATACAATAATGCATATTGTGTTGTTGATATAACAGGTGGTTATGGTGTACAGAGCATAGAGAAATTATTTGAATATGGATATAGTGATGAATTTATTCATTATGCCGAAGTATCACATAAGCCAAGTCGTGATAGATTACAGGGATATGTTAAGAAGGGACAAAAAAGAATGTCAGACGGTAGTGTTGTTACCGTTGATTTAATTCCGGGATTTTTTGTTGGTGGTAATAGGGCATCAGTTGTATTGGAGATGCAAAGAGCAATTCATATGGAAGATGTTATCATCAGATCAGTTAGACTACTTAATGAATTAAAGACTTTTGTTACTGTACCTGGAAACCGTGTTGCGGACCATAAACGTAGTTTCCACGATGACAGCATTATGGGATTATCAATCGGCTTGTACGTATTAAATTTTGACATGGCGAGATTTAAGCAAAGTAAAGCACTGACAGAAAAAATGCTTAATGCTATGATGACAGTTAATGATGTGGATGAAATGCGAAAAAGAATGGAAAGTGGCAACACAAAAACTATTACATACAAGAACAAACCAATGATTTCACCTAATAGCGTATCACCGTTAAATCCGTATGGAGTAAATGCGTGGTTATTTGATGGAATAAAAGATAAAAACAAAAGATAGAATGTATTTATAATAAATTGACTTTTGCAAAAAATCAAAGTATTTATAAAAAAATATAAAAAATTATAAAATGGCTGACGAAAAGAAAGATAAATTAACAATATATCAACAACTTAATAAGTTTCTGAACTTAGGTGCTATTGATATGGCAAATGCTACACCAACTGTACAACAATCTGTTAGTGGACCACCACCTAAAGAAGATAAGGTTATTATTAAGGGGATGTCTCCACAAGAAATTCACCAAAAGGGTTTGGAATTGGAGCAAAAAAGAGAACTTCAGAATAAATTTTTCCGTACAACAGACAGGGGTTTTCAGAAAGCATTACAATATGAAGCAGCCAGACTTCCTGCATATATTGATTACGAAGGTATGGAATTCTATCCAATCATCAGTAGTGCATTAGATTTATTCATGGAAGAAAGTACTACCATTGGATTTAATGGTAAAATGTTGAATGTCTTTTCAAATAAGGAGCGTATTAAATACTTACTCGAAGAATTCTTTTATGATATTGTAAATGTGAACGTTAACCTACCATTTTGGGTAAGAAATACCGTAAAATATGGTGATAATTTTGTATTATTATATGGTGAACGTAAAAAGGGTATCACACATATAAAGCAACTTGTAAATTATGAAATTGAAAGGTTTGAAAGGATACAAAATGGTAAACCATTAGTTAAATTCAAGGAAAGAATGACTGGTGACGAATTCAACGTGTTTGAAATCGCACATTTTAGACTTTTAGGTGACGATAAATACCTTCCTTATGGTTCATCAATACTTAATAAGGTCAGAAGAGTATTCAGACAACTTGTTATGGCAGAAGATGCCATGCTTACTTACCGTATTATCCGTGCAGGTGAGAAGAAAGTGTTTAAAATTGATGTCGGAAACATAGATGAAGACGATATTGAAAATTATATCTATAAAGTTGCAACTAAGTTTAAGAAAACCGGACAAGTATCTCCAAATGATGGTCAAATAGATTATCGTTTCAATATTATGGGTAATGATGAAGACTATTTTCTACCTGTAAGAAATGCAAATACACAAACAGGTATTGAAACGCTTCCTGGCGCAACTAATTTGGACGCAATTCATGATATTGAATATTTACGTGATAATCTTTTCACAGGACTTGGTGTTCCAAAGCCTTTCTTGAGTTTCCAAGATGCTGCAGGTGCAGGTAAAAATATGGCACAATACGATATTAGATTTTCTAAGAAAGTAAATCGTATTCAGCAGGCAATGATCCAAGAACTTAATAAAATGGCAATGATCCATTTGTATTTATTAGGTTATACTGGCGATGATCTTAAAGAATTTACTCTTACTCTTACAAATCCAAGTACTCAGCAAGAATTACTTAAATCTGAATTGATGCGTGATAAAGCACAGTCATATACTGAATTAACACGTGCAGAAAGCGGTATTGCAGCAATGTCACATACTACTGCTAAGAGATTATTATTCAATATGAGCGATAGAGAAATTGTAGAAGACCTTAAACAGCAGAAAATGGAGAAAGTTATTATGCAAGAACTTCAAGATTCTCCTGTTACAATTAAGAAATCTGGTTTGTTTGCCGATATTGATAAGAGATATGGCGAACCTGAAGGTGCTATGGTTGCTCCACCTATGAGTGGTGGCACTGAACAAGGTGGTATGCCACCAATGGGCGGTGGCGCAGGTGCTCCCGTTGGCGGTCCTATGGGTGGTGCTCCTGCAGGTGGTGAAATTCCACCACCAATTCCTGGCTTACCAAATCAGTCACCGTCAGAACTTCCACCAGTGGTTGGTGACAGTGTTCAGAGAAGAAAAGTACTTTCCGAAATAGAGTATAATACGCAGGTTGAAAAGTTAGTGTATGGTAGCAGTCCAAATGAACCTGAACATCAAAAGGAAGAAAGACACAAAGAAATCATACATGAAAATGATGTAAAAAACGGTAACTTAAATAGTGCTGCATTAAATATGGTAAATGAAATTGATGCGTTACTTAAAGAAAGTGAGAGCATTAATACACAGCAAAAAATAACTGAAAGTGAAGATGTTGAAATTGATGACATCGAAAACCTTGATATACAGGAATGATTTAAGTATAATAAAAATAAGTCTTTATAGTAATTAATAGTATTTATAAGAAATCGGATAAATAATATGAAAAACGCTAACATAGGAATAGCCAATTTAGTAATTTCTCGAAAGTTGAAAGATTCGTATTTCAACCATAGTTTGATTGAAGAATCTAAAAAACTTACAACCGATTTTTTCGATGTTGTGAAAAATTCTCCAATATTACAATTGGAATTTAAAGTTTTCAGTAATTTAGAAAATAAACATATTGAAAATGATCTGGCAGCAACACGTTATATTGATAGCAACATAAAATTGTTTGAAGTATATACTATTAATGAAATAGATGCCGAAAGAGAAAAATTAAATGAATTTGTTGAAGGGGGAAGCATTGTTGCTGAACTTGAAAGAGCATGTTTATATAATGCAATTGATAACCTTATTACTGAATCAATTAATGATTATGATAAAATCGATGTTGATGCAATGCATGAATCATTTAATGTGGTTCTTAATCACATAAAAACTCCTAAGAAAGCATTAATCGAAAGTGTTGATGTTAAACCAATTAATGAAGAAATACTTGAAATTGCCGTTGAGAAATTTAACGAAAGATACGATACTCTGAATGAAAACGATAAGAACTTACTAAAAAAACTTATTAAGTCAACTGACGAAGAAAAAGAAGCATTACTCGAAGAATATAAAGTCGATAGTCTTAATATTTTAGAAGGCATTCAGAAAGACAAAGCGGAAGAAAAGATAACAAAGGCAATACAGAAGATAAAAGAAATGAAATTTAACTCCAAAACTGTAAATGACGATATAATTAGTCTACACGAATTTAAAAAGGAATTACTTACTTAAAATGTGAAAGGGCATCGAAAGATGCCCTTTTTTTATGTTGATGGGTATTTCATCATTGATTGTGCAATATTTGCATTAGTAGGATCAAAAGTTTGTGTTAATTTAAGATTTTTTGTACTGTCACCCATTGATTCATCATATCCGAAATACTTTCCTACAGGTTTATAATATGATCCCAATCCTTTACTACCAAGAAAATTATTCTTATCACCTAACACTCCAAAAATTTTCAGTACATAATTAAGACCTTCTTGAAGTGCTTGTTGTGATACTTTTGACGCACATAATTGAATTGAGTCAGTATATGTTTTCAATGAATATCCCGGACCTCTACTATATCCAAATAATGTTGAACTTGTAAGGGCATTACACCTACTTGAAATCCATGACATATATAAGCATTGTGCTTTTATCATTATGTCCGGATTATTTATTATGTTTTGATGCAAGATTGGTCTGTTGTTCCATGTAACTTGATGTGCAGGAGAAGGAGCGTCAGTGTTACCACCAGGCTGATATGAACCCTCAATCGTACCTTGTGTTAAGCCATTGGTAATCTTAGCAACTTCTTCAGGTGTAAAGTAATTAACATGAGTATATTGTTTACCACTATTTTTTACAATAACTTCATATACAGTACTTGATAGAAATTGATTAACTCCGGATGCAGTACTGTCTCCACCTGCATAATTCCACATATAATAACCGGATTCTGCATATGCTTGCGCTGCAATAACATTTGCATCCAGATCAAACATCTGAGCATATGTATTAAACCAATAGATTAATGCTTGCGCCAGATCATTTCCTGTTGTTACAGGTAACATTCCGTATGAGTTAGGTATTTTAATATCGCATGTCCATACTTGACTTGCTTGTGGTTGAAAACAGAAAGGCAACCTGTAACTATTTTTACCTTTTAACAAAGTATTTCCATGTTTATCGCCTGTCATACCAACTGTACAAACATGTGTAATAAAATCTACTCCTTCTTTTGTTATTGCTTTACTGTATCCCATATATTATTTAATTTTAAAATTATACATTGAATTATATTGTGATTGAGGTACATTCTGACCTGATGCTGTACCTGCTGTTGGTCCAACTGTAACACCATTAACTGATGATGCAGCAGGATTAGTATCGTCAGTGTTTCCACCTTCATATCCAACAATTGCTGATGGTTGTAATACTCTTGGTACAGGATATTTCAGTATTTTTGTACCACTGAATGTTGTTGTCATTTTATTCGGATCAATTTGATGTTCAACACTTAAAACAAGATATGCACCATTATATAATGGTACGTTTTCAACTTGAAAGTATTGTGTTGGTTGTATCATTGCATTTCCTAATCCGGTTACTGTTGCACGATATGCACGATTTTCATAAAGGTTATATAAGTTCTGTCCCTTTGGTGTTGGTGCTTGCAATTTATTATCACCAGCCAATCTTGCAAGAATCTGTATACTTTCATTTGTTTCAGGATAGTCTTTACTATCAATTCTTATATTGGTAAACATAGATTGATTTTGTTCACCAAATCTAACTCTAAACGCACGTACCTGCCTGAAAGGAAAAGTAGGATTTGTTGCAACTTGATTATCATCACTCGAATTTATGCTACAGTTACCTTTCGAAAAATCCGGTATATTTGAAAGTAAATCAGTAATACCATCATCTTTGAATTGACCAAACGCTTGAATGCCAGAAGGATAACTTGATCCACCACCAATATACATGCATACGAATGTAGGTCCGTGATCAATTTCACCAATAGTATCTATCATGAACGATTCTTGCCAATCCATTGGCTTTTCGAATTTCATGAAGTTCTGCAGAGGAAAGAATTCAAATCCGTTCAATGATAATAATTGTGTTAATACACTATATATGGACATGTTTTGATCTTCCAACATATTGGTTAGGATTTCCGGATTAATAATGGTATCTCCAATTGGATTCATTGCCCTGTCAACAAAGACAAACGAATCAATTAAGTGTGGCGTTGCTGACCCACCTCGGCTTTTTTCAAATAACGGATATCCTGCATTTGGATCATTATTTTGTGGTCCGGTTAGCCATTTATCATTGATGTTCTTGAATGAATAATATGTTTGTGTTACAATATCTTCATCTCCGGTTAGTTTTGAATCCTCTGTCTTTTGATCTTTTATTTGTTTTTGTTTATCACCAATACCTTTAAAAACATTTTGGAAAAACTGTTTGAAGTAATTATCATTTGCGTCTTTAGCAGTTTTGTTACTTGTATTTGTAGTACTAATACTTTTATAAAGACTATTAACTGCAGGATTTCGTTTAAAACTTAATTGGCTATAATTTACAATAGTGAATTTATCAACAAATGGTTTTAAAATAGTATTAAAGAAACCACTTCCATTAGTCGGGTCTAATTCTTTTCTGTATACCGCTGCTTTTGCAATAAGTTTTTCATTTGGACTACTTGCACTTGTCACACTTGGATCATTTTTTACTGTATCGTAAAGATTTTTCAGTGGTCCAATCATATTATTATATATGCCTGCAGTAATATATTCTTTATCATATAAATCTTTAATCAATTGTTTATCTGCAGTTGCTAATTGATTGTTAATATCAACAATATCGGCAAAGATCAATACACCAGTACTGTCTAAGGTGTGACCTGGACCTGTTACAAAGAAATCATAGAGTGCTTTATAGTTCGGATCACTCATATTATTGTTAATATCCACCAAAGCACCCATATAATATGGTAAATATGAAGGTATTTCAATTGCTGCAGGTAGCGTAAATAACATTTCATTTAAAATATTTGGATATATGTTAAATGGACTTAGAGTATATCCAAAATTTGATAGCAATACTGTTGCACTTAATCTTGGATTGTATTGAGGACCACCAAAATTTATAATGGTTTGATATATTTCATCATCATGATTTGCCAATTGAGTTACCCAAGTTTCAACAATATCCGAATATGCTTGAAGTTGTCTTGCAAAAGTATTTGGAATTGCAGGCGTATCTAATTTATTCCATGCAGTATTCCCATTAATTACCCCACCTGTTGTTTGGTTTATTAATTTAATAAAGTCAGGTCTACTATATTGTGCCTCTGGACGCACACCACTTTCGGTGGCTCTATATAACATTGTATTTGCGTTTGGTAATACATAAATTTCTTTTGCTTCTGTAAGAAAACGGGTTTTTGTATTAATTCCCAAATTCTGACCACTGCCAGTGTCATCACCATCTTTAACAAAAAATACGTTTTCGTCAGTATATTTTATAAAGTCTTCAATTTTAATACCTTGCCAGAATTTTTTCCATCCACTTCGTGCAGTTGTACTTAAGAAACTCTGAACAGGATTATTCGTATCAGTAGCGGGTGTTGTAGTTGGTGTTACCTGTACACTAATTCCTTGCTGATGTACATTAAATCCGTGGAAGTTAAAATTGCCTTTATTAACATATGTATCACCTTCAATATATTCCGGCTCATGTGTAACATCATCTATTGGTCTTACTTCAGTTAATTTATCACCATCAAGTATGTTAAAAAAATCATATTTACCTGCAGGAAATTTATATAAATCCGGAACGTTGTCTTTAACCCAAGTATAAAAAGCATCGGGATTTGTTTGATAATCTTTAGCAAAATTTGATAATAAGTCAGTATATGTTGGATTAAATATTGAAGCAACTAAATTTATTGCTTCTGACTTTGAAAACAAATCAACATAATTACTATCGCTATAAAATTTATCCGGAAATGCATATTGTGTAAGCACATAAAATCTTTTTAATGCAATTGTAAGCACTTGAACCATTCTTGGATTACTTGATGTATTAATAGGTGACGATGTTGATCCACCGCCAGAAGTATCAACACCAAAATATGGTGATTTATTATCTGGTGTTCCAAGTGTTGAATCATATGGTGATATTGGAATCCACTTATATGTTCCGTCAGCATTTTGTGCTGATCTCATATCCATTTGTTCAGTTAAAATTCTCTGTGTTATAAATGAATCAATAAAATCCTGAACCAAAACTAATTCAGGAAATGGATCGCCAATAATACTATTACTTAATTCGATTGGTGCTATTCTTGTTTCTTTGATAGAGCATTGTTCTTTCTTTTGCTGTATAACCAATGGAAATGCATATATGGTTTCACCATTATTACCACCAACATCTTTGAAATTACCTGTAAGTATTTGCGATCTATGTTTAACATGGTGATCGGTTTCGGCTTTAATTGATGTACTTCTTAATGTTCTAAAAAAGGTGTCAACGTCATCTAATATTACTTTGAATATATTATAAATCGTTGGTCTCATTCCCAAATCTTGAATAACCAAATTATTTATAGTAGTATTTATTTGGTTCATTACTGCAGTTTTCTGCTTCTGTAATTCAGCCTTTTTATTATAAAGTTTTATGTAATAATAAGTTACATCTAATGCTGCATATGAATTGTTCGTGTTTGTAGTAACATAATTAGTTGTACTGTTAGCATTACTATCAATCATGGTTGGAACTGGAATATCATTCGTTGTTACTATTGTATTAGCATTTGATGTTAATTTTGTTCTATATGTTTTTAAGGCACTTAGTTTATCATCAGCAGGAGTTATACTTCCCAAAGTAAATATTGATGCAGTTGAACTTTTTGGAGCGGTACTTGCATCGGGATACGCAATAATTAATCTATCTGCAACATTTTGATCTACACTATTGTTTCCGGTAAGTTTAATTATGTTATTATAATCAAAAATTGATGCTAATGGTGTTAGAACAAGTTTAGATGTTATAGTATCCATTCTACCAACAAATGCAAGTGCTTTTCCGTGAGGACTTAAATCTGCATCATCAGCAAAAAGAGATAATGCTGAAAGCAAACCATCAAAAGTACTGATTTCTGCAATAGTACTATTATATATTTTAGTATCGCTACTACTTTTTTGTTTCTCAGCAATTCCGGAATACAAGTTTTTTAATTTCAATATTAATGCATATGTATTTTGCGGTGGTTGTGTTGAAGTGGGGTTCATTGTACCGCCAGTAATCAATGGAAAATTCACAACATATCTAAATAATACATCAGCAAGTGGTGCAAATGTCATAGCAACAAATTGAGCATCAATAATAAAATTTCCGTTTTCTGCTTTGAATTCTGTTGTATATTTAACAAGATGTAATTGATATTGTAATGCCTTACCATAATATCCTTTTATCTTAAGTGTGAATATTGGTGGTGGAAAATCAAATATTGTTCTATATGGTGAATTCTCCTGATTGAAGAATGCCAAGCCTCTTAAGTCGATGAACTGTATATTTACTTGCGGTACAAATGATGAATTAATCACAACTTTAATGCTTCCAATACCGAAGCCTTCAAATTGCGTATGGTCTCCGGAACTGCCATCATACCAATTAGTTGTAAACTTCAGATAATTAGGCGATTCAGGGTCTTGATTTGTTCCTAAAAAGTTTACTGATATTGCCTTATTTGCACCTGTATTATCAGTTGTATATGAACCGCTTCCTTGTACGCCCGTGACTAATACTGTTCTTGCTCTTCTTATTGCTGTTAATTCAGCAAATATAAACATGTCTTGATATTGAGGAATTGCATTAGTCATGTCCGGATTTACGTTAACTAAGTTAGGGTCAATTAGCAATACGTTTCCATTATCTTTTACTAAGTTATCTGGCATTCTTTTGATTTTTAATATAAATACAGAATCATAAAAAATCTAATAATAATAAAATCCGATTGAATTTTTAGAACTATTTATATGAAAGTAAAAACGATGCTGATACTATCAATATTATTACAAATAGCACCGCATGTACGTCCTGTATGGCAAAATGCTTTTTTTTACCTATTTGTACTGTTATTAGTATATACATTCACATCATCAATAATATATCTTAAGATGATGCGTAAAAGAGTTGCAGAGACCAAATTATTGCAACAGCAACATGTATCAAGAGTTGATTTAATAAGAAAAGATCATAGTGATACACTTGAAAAGATTAGAGTTGAAATGCTTAAACGTGAAGAAGAACGTACACGTCAATGGATGGAAAGTGAAAAAGAAACATTGCATGTATTAAATGGAGTATCCATGTTATTGGATTTGAATGACAAAATTGAAAAGAATGAGTCTGAAAAAATATTAAAGAAACTGGACGAGATTCGTGAAAAAATCGAAAAAATTACTCCAAAAGATTAATAAATTGAGTATGACTAAATTAGAAAAACTAAGGGAAATTAATGCGACCCTTAACGATATTCTGATAAAGAAGGAAACATATATTTTCGTTGAAAATATTGATACTGACGATAAAAAGAAGATAAAAGAACCACAACCAAAGGTTGTTGTTGAAATAAAACAATAATGTAAACTATTTATAATAAAGATATTCTATATGGGTAGCATATTTCAACTCGTTGAAAGTAAAATATTACAGCCAGGTCAAACAGGATTTGGTATATTAATCGAACACGATGCAGGATATATTAATTCTGATTTAAATCCGCAATTCATTAATGAAGGATTTGAACTTAAACCAAATGAACCTGTTCTAATTAACTGTATTCTTCAAAAATGGGGTGTTAAGAATAAGAATGGTCGTACATATCCTAAAGACGTTCTGATCCCACAGGTTAATGAGTATCAGTTAATGATTGATAACGACAGTGCTGTATCTGAAGCAGATCACCCTGATTCATCTATTATATCACTTCAAAATATCTCACACAAGATTATAAAGATGTGGTGGGGTAAGGGTGAACAAGAAAATGTACTTTTTGGTCAAATCAAAATAATCATTACACCGGGATTTATTAAATATGGTGTTTGTTCTGTTATTGGTGATAAGATTGTTCTGTATTTGCAGAATAAGATCAGGTTAGGTATTTCAAGTCGTGGTGTTGGTACACTTAAAGAAATTAATGGTGAAAATCTTGTACAATCAGACTTTGAATTAATTGGTTTTGACTTAGTTGCAACACCAAGTACGCCAGGTGCATTTTTATTTCCGGGAAGTAAAGGTGATATAAGTTTTGGCGAAAACTATGTAAATAAGAATGGTATCCTTATTAAGGAAGACAAAATAATCACTGCTATTGATAAATTTTTACTGTAAAAAATCAATGGCAGAATATAACTATAATGTTTTATATAAGCAAGAAATTTAAGGGTGTTTTTACAAAAAAAAATACTTTTTCATAAAAATAATGTATTTATATAAAAATTATAGTATTAGTTACGACATTTAATAATATGAAAGACGAAAAGAAATCGATAATCAAAGAGGCTTTGACAGATTATCAAGAAATCATGAATGCTGCGGACGCTAATGCTAAGAAGAAATTAGCAGAAGAATTTCCAGAGAAATTCAATAATTTGTTAAAAGAAGAAATAAATAAAAATAAAAAATCAGCAAAAGAATCCTACATAAAATTGGATGAAGGTAAAGAATCTGAAAAGGATGAGACTGAATTAAATAAAGAATCTGTTATGAAAAAAGAAATTAAAGAGACCAAGAAGGTCGTAAAAGAGAGTGCAGGTAAAGAAGGTGGTGATAATTTCACTGTTAAACCTACAATGCCAGACATGGTTAAAGAAGAACGTGAAAAAGAGTTCATGGGTGATGTTGAAGGACAGACACCTAATCAAGGTAAAGGTACAGCCGAAAAAGGTGATGCATTCCTTGATAAACTTAAAGGTCCGACTTCTGGAACACCAATGCCCAATCTTAAAGAAGACATTGATCTAACAGAACTTGATATGAGTGGTGTGGATACAGCCATAGGCGGTGCAGGTCCGGATGATCAAATAATGAGTATGGCTTCCATTGAAGAAGAAATTGCTAAGATGGAAGGTCTTAATCAAGAACTTGGTGCTCCAGCATCATCAGGTGGTGACAAAGGAATCGCATTCAACCAACTTGTTGGAATTAAAAATCAAATTGACGAAATGCTTAAAGGCATGGGTCAGGTTGAAGAACAAAAACGTAGTGGTGGACAAGGTGCTAACAGAGTAAATGCTGGTGGTCCAACATCTGCTATGATCGATGAAAAACAGGTTGATGAAATGCATCAAGGTAAAGTCGTTAATGACCCAAGTGGTCCGGAAGTTTACTCTTCTAAATTAATTGACGAAAAAGACGAGATTACTGATGCCGACATAGAAGCAGTTTTAGGTGCTAAACAACCTCAAGGACAACCTCAAGAACAGCCAGTTGAAGAAGCAATGGGTATTGCTCTTAGTACAAGCAAAGGAGTTGCTGGTGATCATTTACCAGGAAAAGAATTTGCACTTGGCAGACACAAACGTTTGGGTAGTGTAAACAATCCAAGCAATGAATCTGTTGACAAAAAACTTGGCAGTTTGATTAATGAAAACAAATCATTAACCAAAAAGTTGAATGAAGTTAAGAAGTACAAAAACAGCGTTGGTACTTTACTCGAAAATTACAAGAACGCCCTCGAAAAATATCGCAATCAATTGAAAGAAATGGCAATTTTCAATACCAATTTGGCACATGTCAATAATTTATTGGTAAATGAAAGTTTGGCGTTGACCCAAGACGATAAAATAAAAATTATCAACGAATTTAAAAAAGTTGATAGCATTGCTGATTCACAGAAGAAGTACAAAACTTTCTTAACAGAAATGAAAGAAGGTAAAAAAACTTTAACTGAAAGCGTAGAAGCGAAAGTTACGACCTCAGTAGGATCGTCTTCAAAGCAAAAACTTGATGAAGTAGTGGAAAAAACAGCCTACGCTGATGATAAACACATCCAAAAGATGAGAAAGTTAATCGAATACGTAGAAAAAAGAGGTAAAAAAATAATATAATAAAAAATTAAAACATTATAAAAATGGGATTTTTATTAGAAAGTGCGGAAGTTGGCAACATTGGCTTGAAACAACTCCGTGAACAAAGAGAAATTACTACGAACCGTTGGGAGAAAATTGGTCTTCTTGAAGGTCTTGAAGGTAACGTAAAAGAAAACTGTGCTCAGTTATTTGAGAACCAGTTGTCACATATGATCAACGAAAGTACTGAATCATATTCAAGTGGACAGTTCGAAACCGTTGCATTCCCAGTTATCCGTAGAGTATTTGCTAAATTGTTAGCAAATGACATCGTGTCTGTACAGGCATTGAACTTACCGATTGGTAAATTGTACTACATCAATCCAAAAGCATCTGAGAGAGTTGAAATCAATCCTGCTCAGTTTGCTAACACATCACCTGATGGAGCATATCAGAATGCAGCAACTACTGTTCTTTCAGCAAGAACACAGTTCGAAAGCCGTTCATTATATGATGCTTTCTATGCAACTGAATACGCACAGGAAGGTACTTCATTGTTTGACCGTTCAAAAGGTGAAATCACCTTTGTAACAGGTAATACAGCACAATTGCCATTCGCATATGTACAGGGAGTAAAAACATTAAACCTTGTTGTTAGTGGTTTCAGTACTACTTTCGAAGGTAAATTAGTTGGACCTACTGGCGTTCCGATGGACACAGAATCATTCCTTGCAAGTTTGAAGATTACTTCAAATGTAAACTTTACAGCACCGGGTGCTTACGCAAACGAAAGTGTACTTGCAG
>Ga0209777_10006252_pt1 | contig 13445 bp, 11 predicted proteins | sample FrelakmetHBP12HB_FD_187147 | JGI IMG/M metagenome (GOLD analysis project Ga0209777, IMG submission 187147) | Freshwater lake sediment microbial communities from the University of Notre Dame, USA, for methane emissions studies -HBP12 HB (SPAdes)... | ecosystem: Environmental > Aquatic >...
CGAAAGCTCGGAGATCTGGATCTTGTCGGCGAAGGCCTTGGGCAGCATCTCCAGACTCGTCGGGTCGATCAGCGTATTCTCCCACGAAAATTGCAGGTTGTTGCCGCCTTCCTTGAGCGTCAGCGGCCGGCTCTCGCGGACCAGCGTCATGTCGGCCGAGTTGTAGATCGTGATCTGAACCGTCTCGCGCGTGGGCAGCGTGGTCAGGTCCACCTTGGCTATCGCGGTTCCGATCGCCATCAAGGTCATACTAAAAATGAGTATGCGTTTCATGGTCATTTCCTTTCAGCTATGCGTGGACGACCCTTACGGCCGGACATTCCGACGGTGGTAGTGCATCGTCAGTTCCTGCGCCGAGGGACCCTTCTCAGTCCGCGGAGCCATCTCGATTTCGAACTCCAGCGTCCCGGCATCCTTGCGGGTGTACTTCAGGCTGCACTTTTCCATGTCCCACTGGCCCGGGATGTGCTGGATCATCGTCAGCACTGCCGGAGAATCCTTGAAGTTCTCGATCTTGGCCGTAATGATCTCGTCGGTGTCGAACAGGACGACCTGGCTGGCGTTGTTCTTGCGGAGGTTGATCTGCGCGTCGGTCATCTTCCGCTGCGTGACGACGATGTCGCGGCTGTCGCCGATGTACAGCTCCATCTTCTCGCCCACCGGAACCAGCGCCGCGTTGTCCTCGCCCAGGAAGATCGTGCTGTTGTGCCCGTCATCCTGGAACAGCCGCGCCTTGCCGCCCCACAGGGCGAACTTGCCCAGCTTGCTCTTGACATCGTTGAGAATGCGGTAGCTGACCGGGACGCCGACATTCTTGTTATCGAGCTTCTCGGGGTCCCACGGCAGGGTCGCCGCATCCCACTTCCAGACCTTCTTGACCGGGACTTCCGGCGCCTGGAGGAACAGCAGCTGCTTGGTCTCCTCGTGGGCGATCCCCTGCTCGAAGGCGTCGCCGTAATCCAGCATCACGCGGGCCTTGGCGAAATCCTCGCCCGAAAAGTTCCGAAGGATCAGGTAGCTCTTCAGGTCCACCTTGGTCTCGGCCTTATCCGCCACGGCCTTGTAGGTAATCAGCCGGTCGATGTAGCTTAAGAGGTAACTGATCCGTACCGTCTCGGCATAGTCGCCGTCGCTGCTGATCTCCCACACCAGGGCCGCCTCGTTGGGCGGATAGCTGACATTGAGAAGATTCACCTTATCCGGGTGATCCAGCACCGTCAGGCGAATGGAATCGGCGTCGATCGACACCGACTTCCATGAAAAGTCAACTTTGTTTAGCCCTTTTTGCAGGGTCAGCACCCGCTCTTCCTCGATCAGCGTCGCGGCGGGATTGTCCAGACGGATCACCGTCGCCGCCCGCTCCGGCAGCGCCACCAGCTTGATCCGCGCCTGCGCGGCCGTGGTCATCATCAACACCACAACCATCGTTCCCATCAGTTTGCTTTTAATACGCATCGTATGCTCCTTTCGATAATCCTGTCTCGAGTTATTTTTGCTCTCGTTTGAAATCTTCTCTTCGGGTTCCCTGATAGTTTGTCAGCACATACTGAAATTCTTTCTTCGACCGGGGCTCGAGCGTCACAACATACTTGAGCATCGTGGCGTCTTCTTTTTCATAGTTGCCGAAATCGCCGCTGTTTTCGATCGTCCAGTCGGGTGTCTTCGTCTGGCGGTAGATTTCCACCCGGATCGGAATCTCCCGGGTGTTGTTGACCGTAACCTTCCAGGTCTGGATGTCGTCCCATCCGGCGATATCACCCTTGTTGTTGAAACGGTAGTTGTCTGTTTTCTGATCCATCAGCTTGGGCTCAACCTTGACATACCGCGCCGGCCCCAGATTCAGCTCGATCTTCTCGTTGACGGGGACATACTTGACCGAAGTCCGCCCGACAAACGACAGATGCCCTTTGTCGCCGGTATCGCGAAAAATCCGAAACTCGCCATCGGGAATGGGCGTTTGGCCCAACTTGTGGTCCTTATCGTTGGCGAACCGCAGAAATCCGATCGTCTCGGTCCCCCACCGCGACGGATCGTATTTGTACAAGCTCTCGACCGGGATATCCGCGGCGCCAAACGACGGCAGTTGCTTGGCCCAGGTATTCTCGATGGTCTCGGTGCCTTCGATGGTGTAGAGAAAATATTCGCTCATGCCTTCTTTGACGATCTGCTTGGGCCGCTCGGCGGCTCGATCGAACAGCAACCGGACCGTACCCTCGTCGCGAACCATTTCCCGTCCCAGTCGTTCTTCTGTGGTGCTTTCGGACAAAACCTGGACTCCTCCCGATGGCTTTCTCGGTAACGGCACGGGCGATCCATAGGGATACTGCCTTTGGGCCAGTTGCGCAATCTGATCCAGCAGGTGAACCTGCCCGACGACCAGGCGTGTCTGGGCGTTTTCGTAATCCTCGCCGGAGTTATTCTGCACCCGGACAAAACCCGCAAGCTGCAGCTTGGTTTCATCCGGCGAAAGCGTGCCCATGTAAAACGCCCGCCACGACAGGCCGCTGGTCAGGTAGGTGATCTCCACCGGCACCAGGCCGTCGAGGGCACTCTCGATCGACCACAAGCCCAGGTTCCGCACCCGTGCGGGAAATTGCAGATCCAGGATCTGGACCTTGTCGGCCGAGGCCTTCGGCAGCATCTGCAGACTCGTCGGGTCGATCAGCGTGTTTTCCCAGGCGAACTGCAGGAAGTTGGCTTCCTTCTTGACGGTGAGGTTGCGGACCTCGCGGACCAGCGTCAGGTCGGCCGAGTTGTAGATCGTCAATTGCACCGAATCCCGCCGGGGCAGCGTGACCAGATCGACCTTCGCAAAAGCCGGAAGGGTTACGCAGCCGATCAACAGGATCCATTGAATCGTTTTCATGGCTTCCAATCCTCCTGCCGGGTCCCCTGGAAGAGCGTGGTCGTGTATTCGAAAATCGTTTTCGAACGCGGCGTCAGCTTCAGCGTGAACTTGGCGGTGTTGAGGTCTTCCCGTTCATAGGTCCCCGCTTCGTCGCCGCGTTTGAGTGTCCAGTATTGCGAGTCGAATTTCTGAAAATATTCCACCGATATGGCGATCTCCCGCGTGTTGGTGATTGTCACCTTCATCGTCCCAATGTCGTCCCACCCGCCGACGTTGCCGTCGCGATCGAAACGGTAGCTGTCGGTCTTCACATCGGTCACCACCGGCTCGATCTTGACATAGGGCGTGGGGCCCAGGTCCAGCTCGACCTTCTCGTTAACCGGGATGTACTTGGCGGCCGTCGTGCCGACATAGGTGAGCCGTCCGGCCTCGCCGATATCGCGGAAGATCCGCATGTCGCCTTCGGGCAGGGCGTTATCGCCGAGCTTGTGTTTCTTGTCGTTGGTGAACGACAGGAACTGGATCGTCTCGCCGCCCCACCGCGACGGATCGTATTTATAGACACTCTCGACGGGAATCTCGTCGGCCTTGAACGATGGCAGCCGCTTGCCCCACTGGTGCGGGATCGTCTCGAGGCCCTCGATGGTGTAGAGATTATATTCGCTGAGGCCCTCCTTGAGCACTTCCTTGATCTTCATCAGCCCGCCGCCAAAGCCGCCCATACCGCCGCCCATACCGCCCGCGCGGCCGTAGGCATAGGCCAAGTTACCGTTGACCGCCAGTGAATCAGTATCTAATTTGTCCGCCAACTCCAAGCCGAGCTGGATCGCAGGAAGTTTGTTAACATCGTGTCGGTTGTATGCCCATTCACGATTCGCCAGATCGGCGACCTTTTCGAGCAGATGAACCTGCCCCACAACCAGCCGCGTCTGGGCGTCTTCGTATTCCTCGCCGGAGTTGTTATCGACGCGGACGAAACCATCCAGCTTCATCTTCGATTCGTCGTGCGTCAATGTGCCCATGTAGAAGGCACGCCAGGCAATCCCGCTGGTCAGGTAGGTGACTTCCATCGGCACTTGGCCGGTGACCTCGGAGCGGATCAGCCAGCGGCCGATCTGCTTGAGTCGCGCCGGATAAACCAGTTGCTGGACGAGAACCTCTTGCTTGTGTTCCAGCGGCTCCAGCGTCAAGGAGGTCGGGTCGATCAGCGTGTTGGCCCACATCAGTTGCATCCAGTTCCACCCGCGCTTCAGCGTCAGGTTCCGCCGCTCGCGGACCAGCGTCAGGTCCGCCGAGTTGTAGATCGTCAACTGCAGCCCGTCGCGCCGCGGTAGTGTGACCAGCTCGATCGCGCTGGCCGGGGCAAACGGCGGCGTTGCGTCAATGTCGCTGTCGGCAACGGCGTCGATTGCAGGTCTGTCGCTCCCTTCGCCGAAAAGCGATTCGGATTTGGAGGGCGTTTTGAGTGCGATCATTTTCCCGCCGGCGGGATCCATCGGTTGTTCAGACGGCTTTGTCAACTCAAACCATTTCGAGATCGTACCTCGATCGCGCTGCGGATTGAACTGCTGCACATAGACAACAGCGCCTACGCCGACCACGAGAATCGCCGCGGCCAACGCAAACCACATCATCAAAGGCCGCCCGCGTCGAATCGGTTTCCGCTGCACCGCCCCCGCGATCGCCCGCTCGATGAGCCCCTCCGGCACGGCCATCTCTTCCCGCAGCAGGTCCAGCGCCGCAAACTTCTTTCGCAACTGCTCGGCTTGCTGGCGGCACTCCTGGCATTCGGCCAGGTGTTGCCTGGCCTGATTGGCCGCGTCCGGCTCCAGCAGGTCAAACTGCAATTGGATCAGCAGATCTTCGGTCAGATGGGTTTTCATAGGTCACCTCCCGTCGGGGACGGAAGTAGTTGTGCCAGCGATTTGAGGGCCCGGAACATTTGTGTCTTGACGGTCCCGGCCGAGCAGCCCAGCGTCTCGGCCACCTCGGCATAGCTGAGTTGCTGGTAATACGACAACATCAGCGTCGCCCGCTGTTTGGGCGGCAACGCATCGATTGCCCGCCGCACCCGTCTCTGTTTTTCCTCCAGCTCCATCGATGCCGACGGCTCCGAAGCCCGCGGATCGGCTATCGTCGCTGAAAAGTCCGGGCAATTCTCCCCGTCGCTGCAGGTCGCCGAAAGCGAAACAACCCGCAACCGCCGCTGCCGCCGGAAACTATCCATCGCCAGGTGCGTGGCAATCCGCAGCAGCCAGGCCCGCACATGCTCGGTCCGAAGCGTCCGGGCCTTTTCATGCGCCCGGGCAAAGGTCTCCTGTAACAGGTCTTCGGCCATACTGCGATCTCCGGTCAAACGAACCAGGGCCGCGAACACACCGGGTCCGTGGCGGCGCAGCACTGTGGCAAACGCCGTCGGATCGCCCTGGCAATGGGCATCCATTAAGCTTCTGTCGGTTGGTTCCATCAAAGCCCGTGCTCCATCTGACCCTTAGACACCAACCCTGCCCCATCGGTTGACAAGAAAACCAAAATTTTCTGCCTTCCGGATGGCAAGGCTCCTGTGTGACGCAAGAGGAATTAACCATATACTCTTTGGCAGAAGAGAGTTACACTGTTTTCGGCAGAACAGTATGAATATGTTCTTCGACCACTTGGAGGCCAGACGCCAAATTTCCCTCGGAAGGATGCTTTTCGTGCCGTAGGTGTCATAGATAAACGCTTCGCCGTCATTTGTTCGAGAACCCGGATGGATCCAAGGAACCATCTCTGAACAGAAATTCTCAATAGCCCCGTATTTCGATTTGAAATTCCGGTTTTTCACATTCCGACCAAAGTGAGCTCTGGCAATCATGTTTGGGAATTGTTTTTTATACCACAATAAGGGGACATTGCCGCGAGTTCTGTTAATAAGGATTATACGAACTCGTTACAAACCCCATCGAAGAATACAACTCCCATCGTACCCCGCGAAACGGTTTAGCTCTCCATGATTCAATCCGCAATGCAATTCGGGACCATCTTGGACGGAATTTATTGCCCGGTCGGTGCCCGCACGACTGCCGGAACGCATTACGGATTAAACCCTATACGGAACGTGAAATTGTATCTTCGAATACAGTAATACAAACGAGTATTCGTACATTTATCACGGCTCTATTAGCCGATCGAAGGTAAAGTGAGGAGCCGATTTAGTCGTATTTTCGTTTAGGTTTTGACATGACTGATGCTTTATGGTAGCTTTCGAAAAATGTGATAGTTATCAAATCAGTTGTAGTTAAGGTTATAGCTGATGTTGATTGTCCGAAAATGGTTGTATGTAACTCATTGTATTGTAAGGAGTTGGGCGGTTAGCTCAGTTGGTTAGAGCGCCTGCCTTACAAGCAGGAGGCCACAGGTTCAAGTCCTGTACCGCCCAGTCCAAAAACCTCGTTTTCTTAACGGAAAATGAGGTTTTTGTGTTTTGATACCAGTCCATAACTATCCACTATACCCTTCCGGCGGCAATCCGGCGTCTAGGACATCTGTGTTCTGTGTGTATAGCCAGTGCCCTTTTTGTTAAAAAACAGGTGGGTTTTTGGATAGGAATGCCTGCCCTATTTCCATGGGAACCTATGGAGAGGGACACCTTGGGATCCTATGGAAAAGGTTGGAGGGGAAAAGGGAAGCTATTCACCTTCATTCAGCCGATTGATTAATAACCATGGGAATCCAAGACTCCTCATCTCGGATTGAACCTTATCAATATCATAGGGAAGTCGGATCAATTCAACACAGTTATTTTCTGAATCGTATATCGCATATCCAGTATGATTGTGCCCATCCCTTGGCTGACCCACACTGGGAACCACAATAAGGGCTTTTTCAAAATCTCCCAAAGGGTATTTGCCTGAATTCACTGGGTCTATTTTATGTCGAAAGCTCTTGGAATAGTTTGATTTTGTCAAGTGCCTAACAACCTTAGATCCATAGGTAAATATTTTGGGTTCATGAGTATGACCAACAAAACAAATCCGGGATGGATCTTTTCGATTGTGAAAATACAGGGATTGGGCTTCTTTCCCTGAGAAAATATAGTTCATCTTCTTGGGATCATCGGGACTACCATGCACAAAACAAATACCATCATAAGTGACCTGGTACTTTTTCTGTTCAATAAGTTGTTTTAATCGGTCTTTGTTTGTATTACTCAGGTTCTTTGCTGTCCAATACACTGCCCATAAGGCATCGGAATTTAAATCTTCGTTCAAGGAATCTTGAGTAAGGGCATCATGGACAGAAATCTCGTGGTTACCAATCAGGATCTCATCTGCCACAGACCAAACAATGTCCATCACCTCATTGGGATATGGATTATAACCGATCTGATCCCCCAAGGAGACGATCTTGCCTTGGGATCGATCTTTGGAAGATATAATTCCTGGACATTTCTTTTCGATGTCCTCCAGAACTACCTTCAGAGCTGGTAGATTAGCGTGGATGTCAGCCAGAATAAGCCATTTCATGGATCTGTGATTCCTCGCTTCCAGTCAGTTCTGTCATCAGGATAATATCGGTGAAAGTTCACCTACGTTCCATGGGGAGATGAACCATTATGATTTCACTGGATCATCAGGATGTTTTCGGTCTTCTGGTTTGAAGCGAACATCCTTCTGCTTTGCTGATCGAAAGTCCGATGTTCGTTCCGATAGGCAAGCCCATGCATCGGCAGTACCTGCTCCATCTTTCTTGAAGAGAAGCATCGCATTCGCCTGAATTCCAACATCAGTTGCGTCTCCGATGGCAGCCAGATCAGCACTCAAGAAGACGAATTGCCATGCGTATTTTCCCGTCTTTTCTTTGATCATCTTCTCAATATGGTCCTTTCGGAATTCCCGACTGGAGTTTTCTTGTCCATCCGTAACAATAACTACAACAACCTTTGAAGGGCGTTCTTCCTCCTTGAGATCAGCAATGCTTTTCTCAAGGTCGTTGATTCCCCGTCCCATGGCATCCAGCAACGGCGTCGAAGCCCGCGGGACATAGGTGTCACGAGTCAACTCAGGAACAACTTGAATGGGCTTGAATCGATGAATAACCTCGTAGGGATCCTGCGTATCAAACTGCACTAAGGTCAGGGTTGCAGTACCAGGCAGCTTCTTTTGATCCTGGAGAAATGTATTAAATCCACCGATTGTGTCATCTCGAATGCTTTCCATGGATCCCGTTCTGTCCAGGATAACCGATATGTGGGTATAATCGTTCTTCATGACAATCCTTTCTCCAATGATTGGCTATTTTGTCTCGCCCGGTTCAGGTCGATTGCTGTTTGTCGTAACAATGAACGATTTTCCAGTCGTTCCAACCACCCAACTGGAATCGCTTGAGCCCCATTATAAGCACCGCTGATGGCTCCCGCAATACAGGCAATTGAATCGGAATCCCCGTTCGTGTTGGCTCCCATCAAGACGGTTTTCGTATAATCTGTTGGATTCTTGAGAAAACAGTAGAATGCCAGGGTAATCGCTTCGATCCCGATCCACCCCTCACCCAACAGGTTCAGTGCCTCCTCGTGATTGGACATGGGGAGAACCTGTTCGACCTGTCGGAGTTTCTGGATGAGGGCTTTATTTGTCAGGTAACCGATGGTTCGTTCATAAATCTCCATGGGTTTCAGAGGATGTACTTCAGAGTTTGCTACCAGATTCACAGCAATAGCTGCCGCAATACCTGCTTCGATGGCTCCCTGATCCCCATGAGTACATCCCCCTGCATGGTAGGCTACAGAGATCAGCTTCTCCAGATCCTGAAGAAAATACAGTCCAATAGGAGCCGTTCGCATAGCTGCCCCACATCCCTTTCCACCAGGGATACCAGATTTTGTCCAATGAATCCCCCGCTTGAGATTTTCAATTCCAGCCGTGCAGGTAGTACCGGGAGCCCGATCATTTTCCGGACTATCCTGCCATTCGATGTACTCGTGAACAATCGGAGGCATGATATCTTCAAGATCAGTTGACCTGGATTTCAACAATCCCCTAGCTGTAGCCAATGTCATCTGGGTATCATCAGAATAGGATCCAACAGGATATGGGAACTTTCTCCCAAGACATTTTTCAATGGAATCAAAACCTGTAACCCCTTCGGGTCCAAAGATCTGTTTGATTTCCCTCAGATTCATAAATTCAACAGGAAACCCCAGGGCATCCCCTATTGCCAACCCTTCCATGCATCCAATAAACCGATCTTCTATTTGAATAGGCATTATATAAAGTCCATATTTTGATAATCATACTGACAGGGAAACAGGAATGCAAGGAAATGAAATGCCTATTCCTTGGATTCAAGGATGAATAGGTCCTAGGAAAACAGGCGACCTTTCAATTCCTCGCCACCTTTTAATAATTTGGCTTATTGACACCATTCCTATTTTCTTTCCGCACAAATTCCCTTATTTCTTAAGGGTTGTTCAGAGGGAATTGAAATAAGGGTATGTCTATACCTTCATAAGGATAATTTCTCATCCTTATATTGTCATCGTATAAGTTACTAATATCTCTCTCGTAATCGCTATTCATTTTACGAGTCAATATTTCTCCCGTTACAGGGTCTTTGGTTATAGCCTTGTTTCCAATATACCAAATCCCATCGGTACAACCACCAGCAAGTATACTGATAACAATAATAATTCCAGCTAGTCCAACTGTTGTTCCAACCTTTTGTAATCTTCTCATTCCAGCTCTCTGAATACAGGCTGCTTAAACTGGTGTATCTGAATAATCATATCACTCAGAAGAAGTCACTTTCTTGGGCATCCTGTAAATCCCAATAAATTCGTCAACTGCAGCTAACAACAAGGATCCATCTGAAGAGATATCTACGGAATCGACATAAGTCGAAGACCCAGGAAAACGAACTCGACCGATTTCCTTTCCGGTCTGGAGGTCATAAACCCTTGCCGTACTGTCTCCTGCCCCAGAAGCCAGGAATTTCCCATCATCGCTGAAATCCAGGGAGACCACCCAGTTTGAATGTCCTTCCAACAACCATTGGACCGAGCCTTCACGACCATTCCATACGATCACATGATAGGGTGCATAACCTGCAGCCATCATGCTTCCATCAGGAGCTATATCCACGGACAACGGTCCTGAACTATATTTGCTGTGGTAACACAACTTGATCAAGCTACCGGTTGCCGCATCAAACAGACAGGCTCCTCGATCTTTTCCATGGATTTCATTAATTGCCACAACATCGCCTGCCGGAGAAATTGCGATCCCTTGGAAATCGTCCCGGAAAAAGGCGGAATATTCGGAAAGTACTTTCTTTGCGTTCAGATCATAGACAAATCCCGAACTGCCGGTCTTGCTGACTTCGAAATCACCCCCCAACCCGATTGCCACATTGCCGTTTCGCCCAGCATCCAGACGAGCGATTGCCCGGCTACCGATTGAATCGACCAAGGTTGCCTGTCCTGTCTCCAGATCTGTTAGGAAAATCTTTCCTGTTTTGGTCCCAAGAACCATCCTCTTGCCATCATAGAGGTAGGCGAAACAATTGATGATCTCATCGGGAACCCGAAGACTTTTGATTTCTTGGGCAGTCATGGCATCAAAGAACTTGAGGGTTCCATCCCCGACCACAACGGCAAAGGTATTTTTCTGGGGGTGAAATTTCGCCTTATAACTGTACTGGGGATTCTTGAATTCCTGAACGACCGGAAGGGCCAGTTGTTGATCGAGCTGCTTTTCTTTTTTCTTTTCCTCCAGATACCCCTTCTTCGACTCCAGATCCATTTCCACATTCACTACATCATAGAGAACTGAGACCTTCTCCCCCTGGGACTTGAGGTCGGTGGACATCTTGTCGATTTTCTTGCCAAGTTCTTTGACCGAGGCAAAAATAATCAAAAGAATAATGCCAAGAAAGATCCATCCGATGTTCCGCCCGCTTTTCATGATCTGAATTTTTCCCATTCACAGTTAACACAATACTTGAACACCGATATTCATTCCACAGGAAAATATCGGATTAATTATTTTCTTTATTACACGAAATAAACCCATTAAGGGTCAGGGTGAGAAGGCAAGCTAAAATCAACACTCCACAGGTTGCTATTCCCCTGATAAAGTTTTCCGATGCATCCAACCAGATCGCCTGGATGGATAGGGTTGTAGCCATGATCACAGAAAAAAGACCGATTGAGTAACACACATAACTAATCCAACGCATAGTATCTCTCCTAACAAGAAAGTGATTGTTCTGTATTTGAAACTCAGACATATTTTTGTGGTTACTGTTGTTCTATGGAATTATTGCCCTACACAACAATTGTCGATAAACATCGGGTATCCATTTTTCCTTGGCTATGCGGTTAAATGCCTGGTTTAGTTCGTCTTGAGAATATTTGGTTGCCTTGTTCTTATGGAACACAATCCCATAGGCAATTGCTAAAAAATAGATTGTATTGGCTGCATCATGTTCCATAAGGTTGTCGGATTTCCGTGAAAGCTCTTTGGCCCAATCCCGGATTTTTACTAGGGTTTCCAGCCCGGTCGAAGAACAGGTCAGATATTCATGGATGGAAGGGCTGGCTGTTGTATCCGGTCCAACACCCATCCTGATTTTCTCAGACAGGAATCGGGCAAGGCATTGATCTTTCGTTTCAGTCTCTCCTGTGGAATCTGTCGAAGGATTCTCAATCCCCACCTTCCACAGACGAGTCAGGCGTTCGGGATCCAATCCAAATACCTGTTTTTCTTCATGCATTCTGGTACCTGTCTTGATCTCAACTTCAATTTGTTTCAGGGCAGACTTCCGTGTCTCCGTACTTATTGATACGGGAGATCGGAACCCATCCTGCTCATGCCTTCGACAAAATTTGGAAAATTTCCCCGATCTCCTGATCAACCTCCGTTTCGGAATCGACATATTGCCGGATACACTGCTTCATTCCCGCCTGGAATTTGCGTTTCATCGTCACGATCATATTGGAAGCGACGGTTTCATTCTGCACACCGTATTTTGAACACAATTCAGCCAGGGCGGGACTTTCAGACTCATTCAGGATCGGCTCGACCACCTTGGCGTAAAAGACACTCCAATGAACGGAAAGACCCTCATCCGAAGAGGCTTTTTTAAGATTTTCCAGGACTTGATGTAAAATCCCCGATGCCCAGGCATATTGGAATGCCTGTTCCGGGGGCAACTCCACCCCCTTATCCGGCAGTTCCCCGATCTCCGACAGATCTATATCCAGCAAAATACCCTGCTTTGGAGAGCGTTTACCGGCTATCTCCTTGTGGTGCCAATCGATGATATAGTGATCAAGGGCTTTCAATAAAAAGCCCCGGAACCGACCCTGGTTTTGCCTGACTTTTTGAGCCAATTGCCGATGGATGAATACCTCACAGAAAAAGCCTTGGGTCATGTCTTTGGCTTTCTCATTAGGGAATCCCTTCCGTCTCAGATAGCAGTAAACGGGTTTCCAATATTGCAGGGAGATCTGGTTTGCCACTTCCTTACGTTGATTCTCATCTGGACAATCCAATTGACGGATCAGGCTCCAATGGGTTGTATCAAAGCCCTGTTGGTTTCCCCCTATCGATGTATGATCATCAAACCGTCTCATAGTCCCCAGTTTCCTGTTTGGTTGCAGCCTAAATTAGGTATCCGGGAACACAGGATACCCGATTATTGTCTAAAAAGTACCCGATTCCAGAAAACGATCCTGTTGATCAGCTCTGTCTTGACAGGAACCGAGGATCGATTATATTGAATAAGATACCGCCAATAAAGGATATTCCGCCCATCCAAAGCTGGAGGTGTATCCTTGGTTCTGTGGTCCCGTCTTCCTTGGTATTGTGAAAGGTAAGATCCAATGAGCGACATCCAGCCAGGACCTTCGGGACAACCGGAGCCCTTTCCCACGGTCAGTTCGCTCGGAGAAGACCATGACCTGGGGATGCAGATTGGACCTTATAAACTGCTCAAGATGCTCGGAGAAGGCGGTTTTGGGATGGTGTATCTTGCCGAACAGGACAAGCCCATCCATCGTCGGGTTGCCCTGAAGATCCTCAAGCCGGGGATGGACTCCAAGCAGATCCTGTCCCGGTTTTCCATCGAACGGGAAACCCTGGCAGCCATGGATCACCCCAACATCGCCCATGTCTTCGATGCGGGGACTATGGATACCCAAAGACCCTTCTTCGTGATGGAATATGTGCAGGGGTTGCCGATCACCGAATTCTGTGACCAGGAGAAGCTAACGGTTGAGGACCGTCTTCGGCTGTTCCTGCAGGTGTGTGATGGCATCCAGTATGCCCATGAAAAGGGGGTCATTCATCGGGACATCAAACCTTCCAACATCCTGGTTTCGGTGAAACAGGATAAGCATATCCCCCTCATCATCGACTTCGGGGTAGCCAAGGCCGCCTCAAACCAGACCATGGAAAGTACCCTGTTCACCAACGCCGGGGAGATGATCGGGACTCCCGCCTACATGAGCCCGGAACAGGCATCCGGACGGAATGTGGATATCGACATCCGATCTGATATCTATTCGTTGGGTGTAGTTTTATATGAAATACTGGCGGGATTCCTTCCCTTTGAAAAG
>Ga0209777_10006253_pt1 | contig 13444 bp, 10 predicted proteins | sample FrelakmetHBP12HB_FD_187147 | JGI IMG/M metagenome (GOLD analysis project Ga0209777, IMG submission 187147) | Freshwater lake sediment microbial communities from the University of Notre Dame, USA, for methane emissions studies -HBP12 HB (SPAdes)... | ecosystem: Environmental > Aquatic >...
GTGCAATCGGCGGCGGCGGCATCGGCGACAGCGGCCACCTGATCTTCAAGACCTCCGACGACGCCGCCACCCGCGCCGTGCTGGAGACCGGCGGCTACGAGTTCATCGAGGGCGAGTCGCTCCTGGTAGAGGTGGACGATCAGCCGGGCGGCATGGCCCGGGTCGCGCGCCGGCTCGCGGACGCCGGCGTGAACATCTACGGGCATCTCTTCATCGGGCGCTGGGGCGACCAGGCCCAGTTCAGCTTCGTAGTGGACGACATCGACGCCGCCCGGGCCGCGCTCGACGGGCTCAGCTCCGTTCACGCCGGCTGACCGGGCCGACTGATCGGGCCGACCTCCCCGGAACCGCTCCGTGAGCCCCTGGCGGGAGATCGCCGACCGCGTCTTCATCCGGCGCTTCGCGTTCCTCGACCAGACGATCGGCGCGGTGGTCGGCCGCGAGCGCGTCCTCGTCATCGACACCCGATCCACGCTCGTCCAGGCGCGCGAGCTTTTGGACGACCTGCGACGCGCGAGCCGGCTGCCGCACGTCGTGCTCAACACCCACGCCCACTTCGACCACGTCCTCGGGAACGCCGCGTTCCGCCCCTGCGAGATCTGGGGCAAGGACGGGTGCGCGCGCTTCATGCGCGACCTGGGGCTTGCCCGAAGGGCAAGGGTCGCCGCGGAGATGCCCGAGATCGCCGCCGACCTGCTCGCCTCTCCGGTCGACCCGCCCGATCGCACCTTCGCACGCGAGACAACGCTGGACCTCGGGGAGCGCCTGGTGGACCTCCGGTTCCTGGGTCGCGGCCACACCGATCACGACGTCGTCGCGCGTGTGCCGGACGCTGGGGTCGTCTTCACGGGCGACCTCGTGGAGGAGGGCGCGCCGCCCTCTTTCGGCGACGCGTTCCCGCTCGACTGGCCCGCCACGCTGGGCCACCTGCTCGACCTGCTCGACGCTGCCGGCGAGGGCCAGGTTGTGCCGGGCCACGGCGAAGTCGTGGACCGTGACTTCGTGGCCGGGCAGCTGGGCGAGATCGCGTTCCTCGCGGAGATGGCGCGCCGCCACTGGCCGGAGCTCCACGCGGCCGGCCACGATCCCACCAGGCAGGCGCCGGGGGACCTGGTGAGCGATGCGGCACGCCACCTGGGCTGGCCGGCGGGGCCGGTCCGCGAGGCGCTTTCGCGCGCCATCGCCCAGGCCGCCGGCCGGCTGGGGGTACCAGCGGTCCCCTGACCCCCGGGTCATGGCGTCCGTGCATGGGCTTGGTCCATGATTCGCGCGTGCCCCAGCGAACCCTTCGTCCGTCCGCCGACCCCGCGGGGGCGTCCCTTCAAACGCCCACGTTCGCCTGATCCGGATGGCAATCGAGCCGCTTTCCACCTGCCTCCAGTGCGGATCCGTGGCTCGGTGCCCCGGGAGCACGTTCTGCCGCCGCTGCGGGCTGCCGTACGGCGACGCGCCGCGTCCCGACGCGTTGCTGCCGACCTGCCCGGTCTGCTATCGCAACGTTGACGCGGACGGGCTCCTCCCCTCCCCGCGCTCGCCGGGCCTCCGCGTGCCTCTAGCAGTCCATCAACGCGAGCACGACCACGCCCCGGTTGGCGACGACGACTGGCTGGAGTCGCTCCGCGAAGGCCACCGCGTCCGGATCGGCCGGTGGCGCGCACCTTTCGACATCGTCCGGCACTACCTGGTAACCGGGGTCCTGGAAAGTGGGCGCCTCCGGGCGGTCCGCCACGATGCGATTGTCACCGCCATGACCCAGATCGCCCGCTGGGGCACCGATGCGCAGATCCTGGGCGACGAGCCCGAGTGGGCCGAGGCCCGGGCTGCCGTCGCCATGCTGATGGAGCGATACCACCGCGGCCGAGCGTAGGCCCGGCCGCTGGGGGGGTGGTCTGACGGTAAGATGCTGTCGTGAACACCCAGACGCCAACCTCGCCCGAGCGAGGCGACTTCATCCGCGAGATCGTGGCCGCCGACGTGCGGAATGGCAGGCACGCGACGATCGTCACCCGCTTCCCGCCGGAGCCGAACGGCTACCTGCACATCGGCCATGCCAAGTCGATCTGCCTCAACTTCGGCATCGCCCGCGAGTTCGGCGGCCGTTGTCATCTCCGCTTCGATGACACGAATCCCACGAAGGAAGAGCAGGAGTACATCGACGCCATCCAGGCGGATGTGCGCTGGCTCGGGTTCGACTGGGGCGGGCACCTCTACCACGCGTCCGACTACTTCGAGCAGCTCTACGAGTGGGCCGTCCACCTCGTCCGGACCGGCAAGGCCTACGTGGACGACCTCACCGCGGACGAGATCCGCCAGCATCGCGGCACGCTCACCGAGCCCGGCCGTGCCAGCCCCTGGCGGGATCGCTCGGTCGAGGAGAGCCTCGATCTCTTCGAACGGATGCGGACTGGCGAGTTCCCCAACGGCGCGCGGGTGCTGCGCGCCAGGATCGACATGGCCTCTCCGAACATCAACCTGCGCGACCCGGTCCTGTACCGGATCGTGCATGCGGCGCATCCGCGGACGGGTGACGCGTGGTGCATCTACCCGACGTACGACTTCGCTCACGGCCAGTCCGACGCGATCGAGGGCATCACGCACTCCATCTGCACGCTCGAGTTCGAGGATCACCGGCCCCTCTACGACTGGTTCATCGAGAACCTGCCCGTGCCCTCGCGTCCCCGCCAGTACGAGTTCGCGCGACTCAACCTCACGTACACCGTCCTCTCCAAGCGCGTGCTCCTGCGTCTCGTCAACGAGGGCCGCGTCCGGGGCTGGGACGATCCCCGGATGCCCACGATCTCGGGCCTCCGCCGCCGCGGGTTTCCGGCGCAGGGCATCCGCGAGTTCGCGGGCATGATCGGGGTGGCAAAGAGCGACAGCGTCGTGGAGATGGGCATGCTGGAGCATGCCGTGCGCGACGTCCTCAACCGGACGGCTCCCCGCCGCTTCGCGGTCCTGCGGCCCGTCCGCGTTGTCATCGAGAACTACCCCGAGGGGCAGGTCGAGGACATGTCGGTGGCCAACAACCCGGAGGATCCGTCTGCCGGAAGCCGCGGGGTGCCCTTCACCCGCGAACTCTGGATCGAGCGCGACGACTTCATGGAGGATCCTCCGGCGAAGTTCTTCCGCCTTGCACCGGGCCGGGAGGTCCGCCTGCGGGGTGCGTACTTCGTGACCTGTCGCGAGACCATCAAGGACTCCGCGGGGGAGATCGTGGAGCTGCGCTGCACGTACGACCCTTCGACGCGGGGTGGCGACTCGCCCGACGGCCGCCGGCCGAAGGCGACGCTCCACTGGGTCTCCGCCGACCACGCGATTCCCGCGGAGGTGCGGCTGTACGACCACCTCTTCAGCGACCCGTTCCCCGGGGCGGACGGGAGCGACCTGTTCGCGGGCCTGAACCCTGGGTCCGAGATGGTGCTCCGAGGCTGCCTCGTGGAGCCGATCCTCGCCGAGACGCCCGTCGGCGAGACCGTGCAGTTCGAGCGGCTGGGCTACTTCTCTCCCGACCTCGACTCGACGCCCGGTCACCTCGTCTTCAACCGCACCCTCACGCTCAAGGACGCCTGGGCCAAGCTCCAGGCGCAGGGCCGGCAGGACACCTGACCGAGGGTACCCAAAGGGGAGCGGCGCTGGCCCGGGGAGTGGTGCGCGGCGATTGGGGTACAATCCGGCCGCCCGCTGGCGCGTGGCCTAACGGTAAGGCACCTGACTCTGGATCAGGGGATTCTAGGTTCGAATCCTAGCGCGCCAGCCAAACTCCCCTGACAAGCGGCCGTTTCGGGGTGCCCTGCGGCAGGTCGCGGCAGGGTCCGTGGATGATCTGGTGGATGCTGCCGAGCCGCCGTTGATCGCCGTCGGCGAACGTTCCGACCTGCGTCCATCGGGCCTCGAAGATCGCCTGCGCTGGGCGAGCCATTGCGTGCCAGCACTACAGCAGCAACCGGCCCCGGCCGTCAGGCTTTCTCGCTCTGCGGTCAGCGTGCTGGCTCCCAGTCCGGCTGACCTCGTCCGGGACAGGAAGTGCGCATAAGTGCATACGTCCCGCCTTCGCACCGGGGGGGCGTCCCTGCCATCAGGCTGTCCAGACGCGCCTCCCCAATATGGGGGCTGGAATGCCGAAGATCGTCATCACCCACGCGGTCGTGGACGTCGAGCGCTGGCTGAAGGGCAAGGCAGAGCGGGCCGCCGTCGTCGGGGCGTACGCGACGCACGTGACGGACCACGTCGCGATGGATGGGAGCAACAACATCGCCGTCACCGCCGACGTGCACGACATGGCGGGCGCGCAGGCAATGATGGCCTCGCCGTCGCCCGAGGATGCGGCCGCCATGGAACGGCACGGCGTCATCCCCCCGCTGATGGTCTACGTCGAGAAGTAGTCCGACCGCAGAAGATCGGGGCGCCGCGAGAGCCTCGCGGCCTTGCGGCGCCGCCGTCGCTGGCATCGCCTCGGCCGGTGGGCCGACCTTCCCGCTCGACTCGCTCCGCCGGTTCGCGGCGACCGTGGTCGCTGCCACTGGCGACATGAAGGCAGCACAGGCGCTGCTCGGCCACACCTCCGCGACCCTGACCGCCGACGTCTACGCGAGCGTCACGGACGCCTCCATGCAGCGGGCAGCAGAAGCGATGGAGGCCGCGACGGGGCGCTGATGGAGGTCGCTAGGCACCAGCATCCTCGGCCGGGAGGAGGAGGTCGAACCCAATGGTCGCGGTGGTTACGGCTATTCGCCGAGGGCCTTGAGCAGGAGCGGCAACGAGCGATGCAGGTCGCGCTGCCAGTAGGGCCATGCGTGGATGCCTGCTCCCGCAGGCATCCACGGTGACCGGGATGTGCCGTGCCGCGAGAGTGCTACCGATCAGCGCGGCTCGATCCAGCCGCTCAGGTCGCCCGCTTCATCACTGGTGGCCCCGACGAACTCCCGGTACGTGAGTCCCGCATAGCCGCCGGCGCCGGTGTAGAAGTCCACGCCGTAGTTGAGGAGCCCCGGGTAGCCGATGTCGGACGACGGCCAGAGGACGACGGCTCCGGCACCCTCGCCGTGCCACGTCCCGCCCGGGTTGCTGATCGTGAGGTCGCCGACCCACCGCGCCGCTGGCGAGTCGGCCGGGTCGAACGTCGTGACGAAGTCGTAATCGGCCTGTCCGTTCACCCGCGGATCGTTGGTGTCGTTCATGCAGCGGAAGTGTTCGCGGACAACCCAGGTCGTCCCACTCGTGTCATCCGACCGGGACGTGATGTCGCAGGTACTCGTCCCACGGACGTAGGCGACTCTCGGTGTTGGCGTCGGCGTGGGAACCGGGGTCGGCGTTGGCGTCGGCGTGGGAGCCGGGGTCGGCGTCGCGCTGGCGCCGCATCCGGCCAGCAGGATCGCGAGGACAAGGCTCGACCAAGCACGGCTACACGCGCGGCGTCCGCTCATCCCGTTCCTCCATGAGACGCTGCTTCGCGGGTCGGTCTCGCCAGTGGCTCGGCGCGGTCCCGGCGGGCACGTATCTGGGCCGCGCGTCAGAGCCTCCCGTGTGTACGTGGATTGTCCAACCGAAGGGAAGGGCCCCCGGACGCCCGGTACCCAGTCGAGTCTGGGTCGAGCCTACGGAAGCTGGCGCAGTGCGTCGGCCGCCCAGGCCTCGTGGTCTGTTGCGACGAGGAACCGGGTTGAACCCGAGTTGTAGACATATGGACGGCCGCGGACGTGCTCGCCCTGGTCAAACATGGCCTCGCTGCCGACGAGAACAGCCTTGCCCCCCACCCTAGCTTCCTTCCAGGCGCCGGCCTCTGGATGGTCGATGCCCAACCCTCGAGGCAGCTCGCTAGCCGGGAGGCTGCCGAATCTGTAGGCGTTCACGAAGTACGGGGGATCAAGCGCGACGTCCGAGCGCCCGCCGATCGCGGCACCGACGTCATCGAGCGTCAGCCCGAGGGAGACCAGATGCGTCTGGATACTCAGGAGTTCGTCGGCGGTCAAGGATTCACTCATCCCGTAGTAGTCGGCCCCGCGGACCGACCATCTGATCAACGGCCTCCCCGCAACCGTCGCCGGCAACAGCCACTCGAGCTCGACCCACTCATGCTTGAACCCTGCGGAAGGCTCGAGGGTCGGTGGGGGGCTTGGGCTTGCCGTCCCCGAGGCCGCGATGTCGAATTCGCCGGTCGCGAGTGTCTCGGCACCGGCCAGATACTCGACCCGGTAGTGGGCTGGCATGAGCGAGGCGCCCGGCAGGGTGCCGGTGACGCAGTCCCCGGCCACGTCGAAGGTCCTGGGGACCGAGCCGACCTCGGAGCCATTCTGGGAGACGCGGAACGTCACGACGGTACCGGCCGGTACCTCACGGGTGAGGTGGGCAACGGCGTAGACCGCTCCGCCGGCGGCGAAAGTCGAGGCACGCCCTTCGACGCTGCACCCGGAGCCGCCGCTGCCGAACTCGACCGTGCCGCGGAGCTGCTCCAGGACCCGGGCACCAAGGAAGCTGAGCCCGACGTAGCCGACGAAGAGGATCGCGACGATGACGACGCCCGCCAGGATGATCCGACGCCGACCCCGCCCCGGACGGGCTGAAGCTGAGCCCGCCGGGTTGGTCGCTGCGTCGGGTGACGGGGACGGACCGTCTGGGGCCGATCGGTGGAGCCGTCGGATCGTCCAGATCGGACCGATCACGAGCATACCGAGGAAGCTGAGCAGCATCGCCAAGCCTACCAACGACTGTGCCTCGTGGGAGAGGTTGGCCCCGATCGTCGCCAGGCTGATCACCACCGCGGTCGCCCCGGCCGCCCAGCCAAGCACGATCAGCACGTCACGGAATACGCGGCCCAACTCCGTCGCGGTCTGGTCGCCATGGACCGAGAGGGACTCGTACAGGCCCTGGGGCAGACTCGCGTCGGTGGGGCTCGCCGTCCGTGTCCGCCGCAGGAAACACACGACAAGCGCCAGGGCGAGCCACCCGATCGCCACCGGCGGACTCAAAGAGAAGAGCCAGGCGAGGACGAGGAGAACCCCGATGAGCTGTGTCGCAAGGCCGAGCATTGCCCGGCCGGGCGACGGCTGATGCTGTTGGCCAGCCGGCGCACGAGCGGCCTCGATCACGCCGGGGCCCGGGGTCGGGGCGTCCTGGACGACGTTGGGGCGCGACTCACCCTGGAGGCGGTTGGGCTCTACCATCGCGTGCAACCTCCGAGCCGAACGGTGGGCTTCGCCACGATCGTGGGCCAGAGCCGTTCGTCACGATTGGCCCCGGACGCCCGGTGCGCGTCCCATCCTCGCCTCGGCGTCACAGGGAAGCCGGCGCGCCGGTGAGCCCAACTAGGGCCTGAAGGTGCTGATCATCGCCTCGGCGTCGTTGAGGCAGCTCTCGTGGCCCTGCGGGCAGGTGAACTGACCGCAAACAGAACGTCGTTCTGGACCACGAAGTAGGCGTGCTGGGCCTGGACGAAATCGGAACCTGACACCTGCATCGTCAGGTTGTCCGAGATCAAGAGGGCGTCGCCGATGGGTAGCACGACGCGGTGTGAGGTGACGTCAGAGACACCGGGGATTTGCGCCATATATCCGAGGAGTTGCGGCTCAACCCCGTCGAGGTGTAGGCCCCCGGCCGATTGCCGCGTGACATTCATGTTGCCGGTTTGAACGCCGTTCTCGTAGTCGTACGCGAAAAACGTGAACTGGTTGAAGCTGCCGCTGGCGAGCATTCCCTCGAGCGTGGAGGCAGACTCCGGGTTCGATGACTTGAGCGCGGCGATCTGGTCGCGCAAGCCGGCCTCAGTCATTGGGACCTGAGTCCAGTTTGCGGGCAAGGTGATCGGCGTAGGCGCCCTGCCTGCTTGGGACGGAGTCGGCGACGGGGTCGGCGGGGCCGGACTGGCCGCCTCCGGCAAGACGGACGAGGCCGTGGATCCGCATCCCGCGAGCACGAGCACGAGGGCGATCACGCTCAAGCGGGGCAGGAACCCGATCGGCGGTCTCTCGGGCATGGGCAACCTCCCGAGCGGAGTATCGCCCTCGCCTCAGGCGCGTCGAGTGCCGAACGTCATGTACCCCGGTCGCCCGGTGCGCGTCCCATCCCGCTCGTCCGGATCCGGACGAGCGGAGCGGAGCGCCCGGCGCGGAGCCGGGGCGGCCGAGATCATCCAGCGGCGCTCAGGAAGATGAATGAGCCGAGCACGTCCAGGAAGAGCGTTCGGTCAGCGCTTTCGTTGCCCGCCAGGTTGTTGTAGTTGATCTCGTAGGCTCGTCCATTCCTTACGCAGAAGACCTCGAAGAGGTAGCGGTTCGAGCCGCCGATGAGGAAGCGATACGTCAGCAGCCGGCCAGGGACACCGTCGATCGTGATGGCCTCTGCCTGCTCCGGGTCTCCAGCCGTCGAGCGTAGGTTCGCGATGATCTGCGCGCTCACCTCCTCCAGGGTCAGGCTGCTTTGAACCGAGTGCGCCAGGATCAGCTGGACTCCTGAGCCGTGGAACGTCACGCGGTCGGGGCTATACGGCGAGACGGTCCAACCAGCCGGGACGGCGAGTCCGAAGTACGGGCCCATGAACATCGTGCCGCCCGCCGACGGCGAAGGTGATGGCGTTGGGGATGGTGTGGCTGTCGCCGGCGGAGTCGCCGCCGGCGGACCCTGCGTAACGCCGGAGTAGTCGATGCGGACGACTTCGGCCGGCGTCTGGCCGACGAACCACGCCGTCGAACCGTTGACATCGACGCCGATCGACTCTCCGCCAATCGCGACTCGTCCTCCGATCGTGTTGGTCGCAGGGTTGACCCAGATGGAGTCGGAGACTCCCTTCGCGGCTACCCACACCGCGGAGGCGGTCGCCGCCACGCCCCACGGGTCAGCCTTCAGGGGGATGCTGGCGATGATCGCGTTCGTCTTCGGGTCCACGCGGACAAGCGTGCCGAGCGTGGCGTCGGAGCCATTGGCTACGGCGACCCAGACGGCGTCGGGCGACACGGCAACCTCGCGAGCCGGGCCGGCGAGCTTGACCGTCGCAACCACCTGGCCCGTCGTCTGGTCAAGCCGGACGAGGGCTGCACCGAGATAGTCGGCGACCCAGACGGCTCCGGCTCCCACTCCGATCCCGCCCGGGTTGACCCCGACATGCACAGTCGCTGTCACGCTGTTGGTAGCGGGGTCGATCCGGCTCACCGTTCCGTCGCGAGCGCTGATCACCCATACGGCGCCGGCACCGGCCGCGATGTCGAGCGCTCCCGACCCGACCGGGATCGTTGCCACGACCGACCTGCTCGTCGGATCAACGCGAAGGACCATCCCGTCACCGGGGAGTGGCAGCGTGTTGCTCGCCACCCATACCGCGTCACCCGACGCGGCGACCGCCATCGGCATTGCGGCGGACGGGGCCCCGAGGGCCAGCGGTCCGGCGACCTGGTTCGTCGCGGGATCGATCCGGAACAGCGCGTTGCCCACTAGGTCCGTCACCCAGACGCCACCGGCGCCCACCGCGATATCGGACGGGACCGAGCCTACCGCAAGCTTCGCGGTCACCTTTGCCACCGGCGGCGGCACGGCGAGTGCCGTGAACAGGCCGCATTTGACCCCGCCGGTCGCTACGCTGCCGACCCGGATCGCGATCTTGCCGGTTCCCGCCGTCGCCCTCTTGACGAGGCTCACCTGGGCGGCCGTCAGGCTCGAGGTCCGCGAGGCGACGCCCTTGCTCGTCGTCTTGATCGATCCCGGTCGGAACAGGACCGCGCCGGCCGAGCTGCAAGTTCCCTTGCGGAGCACCACGGGCAGCAGCGTGGATGCCCGCAACTTGGCCAGCTTCAACGTCACCGACCCCGATCCGTTGCTGAACACCTGGATCTTCGCGGTGCCGTTGGCGCCGCCTGTGCCGAGCTTCGCCTGCCAGGCGCTCGTCAAGACCGCGGCCTCGAGGACTGGGGCAAGCGCCAGTGCAACGATGACGACGCCAGCGAGAAGAACGCCAATGCGCGCCGCGAGGCCGCGCCCCGCCACGTGTCCGGAATCCGAGGGAACCACGAGGCACCTCCGAGCGGGCAGTCCTCTGGGTCGAGCCGCTCCGATGCGCGACCGCACCACGCGATGGATCGGTCGCCTTGCGGATGCGCGGACCTTTCCCGTCAACTGCACGACGTGGCGTGCCGCTGCGCCTCTCAGCACACACATCGCAGCACGCGTACCGCGGGTCGGTCTCGCCGGTGGCTCGGCGCGGTCCCGGCGGCCGGTGTGTGGGCCGCGCGTCAGAGCTTCCCGCGTTGCAGACAAGACGCTTGACGGGCGCGGATGTTGCGCCAGCAGCGTTCGCCTTGAAGGGGCCCCCGGACGCCCGGTGCGCGTCCCATCCGAGGAGAGTGGAGCGCCCGGTGCGGAGCCAGGGGGCCGGCGGGGCGGGTGACGGGCAGACCGGTCAGCGGCCCACGGGCTCGACGACCACGCTCGCGGGCCATTGGACCGTGTCTGGGTTGAGGCCCCCGGACAGCCCGGCCCAAGTGGTCGACTCCACCGCCACGGGCTGGGCACCAAGGTAGTTGGAGAGCGTCACGGTGGTGGCCCCGAGATTGCCGCGCTCGATCTCGACGGTGAGGGTGGAGCCAGGGCTCACGTCGCTGAGCTGGACAACCCACGTCATTGAGACGGCCCGTCCCGCCTCCGCCGCGGTGAGCGGCTGGTTCAGGGCAAACACCCCGTTGTCGTAGCTGGCGATCGTCGGCGCCCCGGTGGAGCCGACATCATCCAGCCCCGTGAGCGTGGCGCCCGATACCCTGACCGTGGTCCAGTCCGCGGTGGTCTGGACGGTGATCTGCGCTCGGAAGGTCGGGGGCGGCGTGGCGAACGTAGAGCGAAGACTTCCATCAGGGTTGAGGGGGATCTGCGGCGTCAGCGGGATCTGCCCTCGGAGCATCTTCGTGGCTGCCCCGCCGAGGCGCAGATACCAGTCGTTGGGCAGGTTCTGGCCATCGGCATCCAAGGACACCAGCTGCACGCCCGTAGGTTGGTCGCTCGCCGTGGCGGCGATCTTGTACATGGCCGTGTCTTCGTCCACCTCGTCGAACATGGCGTTGTAGATCATCGGCACGCCCATCGAGACGGCGTCGTAGACCTGCCGCCAGTAGAGCTCGCCGCCGCGGCGCGGGATCAGGTTGAACGGCTGGTCGGCTGGTGGGGGGCCGAGACCGTTGTTCGAGTTGTGGAAGGCCGTTCCCGGGAACACGACGGGCATGTACTCCGCCCCGCATTGAGAAGCCCGGGCCATGTCCGGGGCGACCGTCGAGTCGTAGTAGCTGTCAACTTGGGCATCGGTGCTGAAAGCGCCAACGGTCCAGGGACTGATGATGTTGATAGAGCAGTAGTAGGCGGCCCAGGCGGGGTCGGTGAGTGAAGCACCCGTCAGGGTCCGCCATGAACCGGGCACGCCTCCCATCAGGGTGACCCGGTAGCGCGGATCCGGGTTGTGCTCGAAGAAGTTGACCAGCTCCATCGCCTGGGACGGTTGGTTGGGGTACAGATTGAGCCCGAGACCGTAGATGCCAAGGACAGGCAGGCCGTTCTGGTGCAGATACGACGGACTTGCGGTGACGTGGCCAGTGTCGACCAGGAACTTCCAGTCGGTCTCGATCTCTGAGACGAGGTTCGGGTCTGGCTTGTCGTTGCCGATGGCGTACTCGACCGCGAACACCCGCCCATACGCCTCCGCGCCGGCGCGCACGTTGGCCGTGACGGTGTTCCGTTGGGCGAAGAGATTGGGAAGCGATAGTTCGGTAACGAACCGCTGCAGGAACACGCCGTCGATGCCGTACTGGCTCATCCACTGGAAGTGCTGCATGACCGTCGTGGGGTCGGCCGCGGAATAGAGATAGGCCGGACTCCCGTTGGGGTAGGTCATCGAGGTCGGGCAACGCTCGGCGCGGGTTAGCTCGCCGGCATCGGGCCACATGTCCACGCGGAAATGCGCGGCGTCGGGCACGCCGCTGTTGAACCAGTGATCCCAACCGGTATTCCCGCCATCGCCCGGGCAGCTGAACCAGCCCTGGTAGCCCATCAACAGCTTGCCGTTGATCGTGGACGGATCGACGGTTGTATGGGGCAGGGGCGGCACCGGGAGCACGGCGAAGGAACCGCACTTCGCCGCCCGGCCAATCCCCACGCGGAGGGCGATTCTGCCTGTGCCCGTGGTGGCAGTCTTGATCGCGCTGACCCGGACCGCGGTGAGGCTGCTCGTTCGCGTGGCGGCCCCGGCGCTGCTCGACCTGATGGCGGGCAACTTCAGGAGAACCGTCCCGACCGCTGCGCAGGTGCCTCGGTAAAGGGTGACGGGCAAGCTCGTCGAGGCCGGGAGGTACGTCAGCTTGAGGGCCAGCGAGCCCGTGCCCGTGGTGTAGGTTTGGAGAGTCGCGGTCCCGTTCGCCCCAACGGTTCCGACCTTGGCGCTCCAGGCGCGGCTGACCGTCGCGGCGCTGACGGTGGCGGGGGCTACCGTGACGAGCGAGCCCACGAGCAACGACAACGTCAACACGGCGCACCCGCCGCGCGCGATGGTGCCCACTGCCCTCATCCTCCTCGACGCCCGCCCAAGGTCGCCCGAGTCTCGTGCAGGGCGGTCTCGCCAGTAGCTCGGCGCGGTCCCAGCGGCACGTATTTGGGCCGCGCGTCGAAGCCCTCCGCTGCCCCGCGAATCTGGCTGCCCCCTACCACCGGTGGCAAGAGGCGTTCGTCGCGAAGTGGCCCGGACGCCCGGTGCGCATCCGATCCCCCGAGGAGCGGAGCGGCGGTGCGGAGCCGGGGGCCATCACGTTCGCAAGCCGGTGCACGTGGTCGGGCGCTGTGTACTTCGCTACTGCTGTCTGCGCTGCTGTCCGGCGGCCCAGTCAGGGCCAGATTCACGCACGAATCAGGCCCACCGGTACAGCGGACCGAGTTGTCAGGAGCCATGAACGATAGGGGTCCGAGACCGCCAACTGAGCGTGAATCAGGGTGTTTGCCGACCTCCGGAGGAGGGCCATGTGTGTCCCTACTGCTATCTGCGCCGCTGTCTCGACGGGCAGCCGCCGCGACGAGCGGCGCATCTCTTGTGAGGAGGGTCAGACGGGTCTGGGCGAGAGGAATTCCGCCGTCATGTCTGACGCAGGCGCGGTGGTCCGGTTCGTATGGGTAACCGTCGCCCGGGAGCACACTCACACCGCCTGATGGGTCAGCCTTAGGCGCCGACGCAAACCGCCATCACGGCCCCGGACGCTTGGTGAGGGTCCCATCTTCCGAATGAGGCGGAGCGCCCAGTGCGGAGCCGGGGGCCAGGACGGGGGTCAGGGCGCAGGGAGCCGCGTGACGCCGAAGGGCCCGTTCGCCCACACCGTTCCGTCCGGCGCCACCGAGATCGCCGAGAACGAGAGCGTCTCGTAGAGGCGGGTCCAGCGGGTTCCGTCGAAGCGAGCGAGGCCGTCCAGGGACCAGACCCAGATCGTGCCATCGGCCG
>Ga0209777_10006254_pt1 | contig 13440 bp, 9 predicted proteins | sample FrelakmetHBP12HB_FD_187147 | JGI IMG/M metagenome (GOLD analysis project Ga0209777, IMG submission 187147) | Freshwater lake sediment microbial communities from the University of Notre Dame, USA, for methane emissions studies -HBP12 HB (SPAdes)... | ecosystem: Environmental > Aquatic >...
GATTCGTTAAACCATTTTACTGTTCCATTATTCATTGTATAAAATCCCTTCTTTTATCCGCTGATAGCGGATTGAATCTTGTACATCCTGTATGAAGTGCCCTTAAATGCAAAAATCGCAACCACAGTTTGAGCGAAATACCGGGGTTGCGATCAGTTTTGTTCTACTACGATGTTTTAAATAACTTTAGTGAAACAAATCCAGTTGCAGGATTTCAAAAGCTCAACAAACGGTGTACTGTTTATGTTGATGTATTAATAGCATAGCTATTTCTGAATAGCAAGAACTATTAATTATTATTTGAATAGGTCTGGGGATATTGATAAAGAGGAATGTTTATCAATATATTGTGTCACTAATTATGAGTATAGACTTCGTGCCAGATATTGTGGCGGGCATTAGAGGCAAGAAAGTGCAGCTTAGTGTATCAAAGTGTTCTGTGTCTACAACCTCAGAAGATTGCAGCTTGCATCTGGTATGTCATTGTCCGGTAGATTAAATGCTGGTGCTGCTTAACCAGTGCTTACAGCCTGCCTGTATTATTACACACTTGAAGTTGACACACACCCACCGTTCTTTTATACTGCGGCTATCAAAACAGAGTTCTTATCAATGAGTTCCCAGTTTCATCGCTTACCCGGATTGAATCCGATGATAGTGAGGCAATGCGCTTTTTTAATTTTATTGTGTCTGTTTTTGGTAAAAGGTGTTGCCATGGCTGATGCATCGATTGATTTCTTCAGGATGCTGCCCCCCGACATAGACGGCTGGAAAAGGTCAGGCCCTCCCGAGATATATGATCGTAAAACCCTGTTTAAATATATCGATGGTGGCGCTGAGCTCTATATTTCCTATTGCTTTGAAAAGCTGACAGCATTTCGTTATGTCCGGGGAAACGATGAAGAAATAAAGGTGGACCTGTTTGATATGGGAAATTCATATAACGCCTATGGGATCTTTTCCCATGGAAGAGAGAGCGTGAGTACGGAGGTGGGCCAGGGCTCGGAATATTTCTCAGGCCTGCTCAACTTCTGGAAAGACCGCTTTTATGTCTCCCTGCTGGGATATCCGGAATCGAGCGAGAAACATCAGGTAATCTTAAAGCTGGGGTCTGAAATCTCCCGGCTAATTCCCCGAGACGGGCCTGTGCCAGTCATCCTTTCTTATCTGCCACTTGGGGGGCTCATTGCAGAGAGCATCCGCTACGTTCATCACTACATCTGGTTGAACTCTCATTATTTCATCTCCAATGACAATATCCTGCTGATTGATTCTCAGACCGAGGCAGTTCTGGCCAAATACAACAGCGACGGCGGGAAGTATGTTCTTATTCTGCTGAAATATTCAAGCCCGCAGCAAGCGCAGGCAGCTGAGGCGAGCTTTTTAAAGCAATACCTTTCAGCAGCGTCTTCTGGCATTATGAGAATTAAAAATGGCCGTTTTGCAGGGATCAGGAGAAGCGGCACCTGCCTGGCAGTAGTTCTGGACGCTGCTGGTAAAAAGACGGTGGAGGACGTACTGGCCAGAACCATAAAAAAACTGAAATAGCTTATAGTTTCAGCTTCTTATTTATAATTTTCTCTGTCCACCCTCCGCAGTCCATCATCCTCTCGCCTTCCAAAGCACGCTTTATGCGGAAGGCAGGCAGTGATAGGTGGGATGGGTGCTACGGAGGACGGGTGTGCCCTGTGGTTACATTTTAAAAATACTCAGCCATTTTGCAGGAGGTCCCATGAAGAAAAAGCTCATCACACGTCGTCAGTTCATTCAGGACGCATCACTTGCTGCAATGGGAAGCAGCTTAGTGCTTGGCGTTCCAGGATCGCTCTGGGCAAAATCCCAGAAGAAATCCAGAGTCATCCTGGTGCGGGACAAAGATGTCCTTGACAGCAACGGGAACCCCCGGGAAGAGATCATCCTCAAGATGCTGGACGAGGCGCTGGTAGCGCTCACCGAAAAAAAACAGCCGCTGGATGCCTGGATGACTCTCATCACGCCCGATGATATAGTAGGCATCAAGACCAATGTGTGGCAATACATCCCCACCACCACCCAGGTGGAGCAGGCCCTGAAAAAGCGCGTGATGGATGCGGGTGTGAAGGAATCGCAGATAGGCATTGATGACCGTGGCGTGCTCAAGAACCCAATTTTTCTCGAAGCGACAGCTCTCATCAATGCGCGTCCCATGCGCACGCATCACTGGGCCGGAGTCGGTTCTCTGATCAAGAACTACATCATGTTCGTCCCCGATCCCTCCAATTACCATGGCGATACCTGCGCTGACCTGGCTGCCATATGGAACAAACCGATCGTCAAGGGCAAGACACGGCTCAATGTCCTGGTCATGCTGACCCCGCAGTTTCATGGTGTGGGCCCTCACAGCTTTAACCCCAAGTATGTATGGAAGTATAATGGCCTGCTTGTAGGGTTTGATCCTGTGGCAGTAGATTCGACGGGGTTGCGGATCATCGAGGCCAAGCGCAGGGAATTCTTTGGAGAGGATCGCCCTTTAAGCCCGTCAGCTAAACATATCCTGCTTGCTGACACCCGACATCATCTCGGCACTGCCGACCCCAGGAATATTGAACTCATCAAACTGGGCTACAGCGATTCTATTCTCATGTAACATAGATGCTGATAAACCGGGCGGGACCTCTATTGATCGAACGCGCGATTTTTCTCGTGAAAGCACTCAAAAGATAGAAATATAAGATAGAATATCGTTACTTACTTGGTCTGGTAGTATGCCGTTGTCCGATGGAGTTAAAACCCTATTCAAAAAACTGCCAGTTCAAATCCAACCTTTTATTAGATGTCTTATCAAAAATCCCATTAAAAATGTTCTACCCCACAGGCTCCCGCTTTGGATTAATCGTTCATCGCTCAGTGAAGAGTGTAGACCTGATCCCACTACACTTGATTTAGTAAACCCTGAGATCACCTGTTGCTATGGAGCATTAGCGGAATAGCAGTCAGGTGCAGCGACTTGTTGGACTGTTTCTTCTGTTCTTGTCCTGCGCTCATTTTCAACGGATCAAGCCGTTTTCTTGAAAACTGAAGTATCCTTTCTTTGTCACGATCACATGGTCTATGACGCGAAGTCCGAGAATCTTGGCCGCCTCGGTCAACTGCTCGTGCGTGCGGCGGTCGGTCTCGCTGGGCTGAAGGTCGCCTGATGGGTGGTTGTGTGCGAAAATCACGGCAGCAGCGCGGTCGGCGATGACGTCGGCGAACACCTCGCGCGGGTGAACCGGGCTCTTGTCAAGCAGGCCGATTGTCACCACGCGCTTTTCAATCACCTCGTTTGCGCCGTTCAGGGAAATGCAGATGAAGTACTCCTGCTGTTTTCCGACAATGTCGGCCACGAGTGGCAAGATATCCTGCGCGACAGTGATCTTGACGGTATCTTTCAGCAGGTGCCGCCGAGCAAGTTCAAAGGCCGACAGAATTTGCCCGGCTTTGGCGAGGCCCATGCCGGGGACGGCGAGCAAATGATCCAGCGTCAGGCCGGTCTTGTGCTCACGAATCAACCCGACCACCTGCCGGGCAATCGTGCGCACATCAACGATAGCCGTGCCCATGCCGAGAATCGCAGTGACAAGCTCCTCATCGGTCAGAGCAGAAGCGCCCTTCTCCCGCAGCTTTTCTCGTGGGCGGCTGTGTTCCGGCATATCTTTGATGGTTTTCATGCCTGCCTTCCTTGTCGAATCGCGCCAATATGACGCGGTTCTTGGCGCGATAGGCCGTTGGCAGCAAACTTATCCGCCAATCCCGCTAATCTGTCGGGATTATTGTCGTGATTCTCGGGACCGGCATGAGCGCAAATCCGTCTCGCGACACTCTGTCGCGATAATTGTCGCGCGCCGAGAGATTGCTCATGGCCATAAACTCCGCCCGGTGGACATGTTCTTGCGCTTACCCGGACATAATGTCCGGATAAATGTCCGGATATGCCTGGCACACGCCTGTTCTTCAGATGTTCGATCCCCTTCCGGGCGACCTTGGGATCGGGGTCTTGAATGCCGACCCATACTTCCTTGATTCTGGCCAGACATATCCGTTCAGCACAACCCAGCTTCGGATGATTGCGTGAATCGGGAGCGCAGGGCTCAAGGGTAGCAAAAAGAATAGAACCATCCAGTTTATTGCCCCGGTTTTTTCGCTCCAACAACGTGAACTCGGCGTGATCCCCATGCCGCAACTCGCCCCGGTAGGCGGTTTCGATCTTACCGTCCGGCTTCACCAGCACCGCCCCAACCTTTGGACTGGCCTTGCCATCCTTTTGCGGCTCGGGAACAGACTGCCGCATGACCTCTATGGCCAGTTCCATCAGCTTGCGTGACTCGAACTTTGACTTAGCCGCCACCGTCTGCGCCTCCCTTCTCGCCATCTTTGTCTGCGCTGGGCTTGGGCTTTTCCGATCGAATCCAGTAATCGCAAATCTTGACTATGTCAGGTTCTGTCCGTTGCCCGATCTGCACGCTCCAATGTTGCCCAAATTCCGGATCGCAACTATTCGGCACACGGTCTTTGTCTTCTATCGTTGAGACCTCAAATCGAACCGGCATCTTCGTCGCCTGGCCGATGGCAACAACCTGGCCTCGGGGGAGAGATGGGAGAACGTCGGCAAGCATTTGCATCGAATCCGGGAGTAAGGCGAGCACATGGTTCTTGTCGGCTGTGTTGGCGAGACGCATGCACAAGAAGGTGTTGCATTGGCTTAACAAGGTCTCGCTGAGTTCACTCGGCCGTTGACTGACAACGAGTGTTCCGATTCCGAATTTACGCCCTTCCTTTGCAATACGTTCGACGCTATCCCGCGCCTCCCCATAGGCACCCCGACCACTCCTCGAAATATAGTTGTGAGCCTCCTCATAAACGGCCAGTGTCGGGGTGCATGCGCCCCGTTCAGCCAAGAAGTGGACCTGAAATAGCATGCGAGAAATGGTCGCCACGACGGTGCCGACGGTTTCTGATGGCAGGTAACTTAGGTCAAACACGGTGACGGTGGTTGACTTATCCGCCAGAAAACCCGTCATCTCACAAACAATGTTAGGCAATTCGTCCTTCCCCTTGAGCGTGTACTTAAACATGAACGCGTAGCGCGGATCACTGACACGAGAGTCAACACGCAACACCAAGCGGTCCAGTTGTCCATTCATGGGGCCAGCGGAAATGGACCCTTGTTTCTTCGGTTGGAATTTCATCCTCTTGCCGAACCAGTCCTCTGTTTCGCCCGCCTCCAATGCCCAGTTATCGGACTTGTCCTGTGTCGCTGCATTTTGGTTGTGGAGGTAATTTTGAAGCCTTGCAATATCGAACGGAACGGGGGCATCCAAATCCACTTTCTCGGCCAGTACCGTGTCAGTCAGTACATCTTTGCAATAAGCCTGCTTGAGTTTCAGGATGCCCTCTCTGAAGGCCCAACTTTGGTTATGAATATTAAATTGGTTTCCCAAGTCTGCACACAATTGAAAGAGGTCATCAAACCCGTGTAACCAAGCGGGTAGCGAAAGCAAGTCAGCACGGATGTGCCGGGCCTCTGCGAAACAGGTGCTGTATTCGCCATGCAGATCAAAAACAACAACATTGCCGCCGGGATAATCAATCACGAGTTGCTGAATCAGGCGAGCAACCGTGTAGGACTTGCCGCAACCCGTTGTGCCGACAATAGCCGTGTGCTTGCCTAGGAGATGATCGACGTCGAGATAAACCGGCAGGTCAGAATCAACATAGTTGCCAATGGAAACAACCTTCCGGTCCGCAGGTGGGGAAAGCGCAATGCGAAGGTGATCTTCCAGAGCCAACGTGACAACATCACCGACTACCGGCAGCCGGGACACGCCGACCTCAAAGGCGCCGCCAACAATCGTGCCGACAAACACACCGTCAATTAGTGTCTTGTCAATCTGAGTCGTGGGCGTCGGGAGAAACGGGAAATGCCCTGCTGGCAGTAGTGGGTTGCTTTGTCCTGCGCCAACAGCGGACTCGGCGGGTGCCCACTTGCTTTTTCTGACGGTCGTGACGAGGACAAGGTGCTTATCGTGGCCTGCGTCAACGATCAGATAGGTTCCCGGCTGTCCAACTGTGTAGGTTGCGCCTTCGTGGCGCACATGCAGGTCGCTCAACTGCGGGTCAACCTCAACTGTCAGCTGCGCTCCGGAGACCGCAAGCACGTGCCCGATATTCTTGCTCATTGTGCGCCCTCCGTGGTCTTCGTTGTGCCGGGCATGGCATCCACTGCCTTGAACTCCTGAACGAACTGCGAGAATCCCATGCTAATGACAGGCTGAACCGAGCGGGAGACCCCGAAGAGGGACTTGAGATTGTCGCTCTTCACCAGCGGGTCAACGACAAATAGAAGCGTGTTGTCGCGTTCGACAAATGACCGGATTGCTGAACGGATGTGCTGATCAGGGAAGCTCGTCCCGGTGCAAATCAGCAGTTCAATTTCCTCCAGTGTGCGACGGAATGCCTCAAACAGATCCATGTAAGGCACGGTGTATGTCTGAGAGTATTTCGCAGGTGTGGGGAAAATCACGATTCGCTTGTTCGCGTTCGGCTGCTTGGAGGAAAGCGCACCACAATTCGCCAGCTTATCCAACAAGTCCCCGTCAACTCGGCGAACGATTATGGATTGGTCGGAATAGGCCGCTTCGCCTTCCCCCGATCCGTCAGCGCCAATGGCCTGAGAATAGGTCCAGTCAATGGAACCGTGCAGTTTCCAATAATAGATGGCGCACCGTTCACCAAACGAAGCCATTTCCCGTCTGTAGCATCCCATGTTGAACGTCGGCAGTATCGCACTTTCAAATCCGTCCACCAAAACCACGTCCGGTCGGCGGTCGGCACGAGGCCGTTGTGATAAGCGGACCAAAGCAGCTTCAACGCACAGGTCAATATTCGTGGAGAAAACTCGAATGAGTTTGTTTGCCGGTTTCCCAAAGGAAGCCATGGCCAAGAAAAAGTCGGCCAAATAGTCCACTTTGCCGGGGCCATGTTTTACATAATTGCAGCTCGACAGGTCGCACATCTCCGCCATGAATCCGATAAGTTCTTCCGAAGCCTGCCGGACTGCGGTCGAGGGAATCTCGGATTTCCCAACAGCAGTTGTCACCGGAGCGAATGCGGCATGTCCAGCCCCCGCTGCGTCTAGAAGTTGAGACAGTCTCGTCAGCAAGTCCTCGATGTTCCAATTCGCAGGTGTCTTCTTGTCTTCGGGGCACAGCGTCTTCAATAGATCCAGCGTGGGGTTGGTGATTCCATGGTCTGGTTTGTTGTCCCGAATCTGACCGCGAAGGATTTCAGCGATTTCGTCCATCGTCGGAATGCCGTAGTCGTAACTTGCACCGGCGCCGAGAAACACCGCCCATCGCTCTTTAGCCTGTCGCAAGCTGTTGTGCAGGTTCAATACGGGTGAATCAGCCATGTTTGTCTCCTGTCCTAAGATCAGCCCTATTGGAGTCTATTGTTTCCTCGCCCCAAATCTCCGCCAGCTTGGCCTGCAGCTTCTGCTCGAACCGCGTGATCAACTCCCGATTCGCTTCCACCAGCGCCCGCTCCGATTCCAACTCCGCCACAATCTCGCGCTGCGTGGCGAGGGGCGGGAGGGAAACAGGAATTCGATGCGCGTTTTTTCTGTCTAGAGACGGGACTGCGGCAACATTTTCGCCCAATGATTTCAGATCAATAGATTCAAGAAGATATTTTATGAATCTCCGGTCATTGTTGTTAAATTCCTTTACGAAGAGCGCTGTATTATGTGGCCAGAAATAGTCGTGCTCGATGAAGTGAACTTTTCCAATCGTGCCGCTTCTACCCGTTACAACACCCGGTCCCTTTTCCTTAGCAACATTGTGGTATCCAATGATTCCGTTCGACCCAACCACTGGCACTGATCCCTTGATAAAGTCTGTTTTGGGAAGATCATAACCTCGTTGCAGAGTAATCACTTCTCCAAGTGGTTTTATCGGCCACGAGGGATCAATTTTGATGGTGGGTTTGTAGTTGGCGAGAACCTGGCGAGCGCCTTCGATGACCTTCCGGTAGCTGTCCAACTCCGCCACGATCCGTTCCTGCTCCTCCAGCGGCGGGAGGGGGAACTGAAAGCTGCTGTATTGCTTGGCATTGATATTGGTCAGTGTGCCTGTTTTGGAATGCCGCTCAATCCAAGTCTGCCAAGTGACAGAGCGTGTGGCGTACCAAACAAAAGCGGGGACTGCTATTGATGTATTGACACGGTAACGAAGAAGATAGCCAGCGAATTGGAATTGACCGTTAGGAATTCGATGAAGATAGGTTCTTCCAACACTGCCAGAACGGGCTATCACGATATCGCCTGGTAAAAGAAAAAGTGACTTATCAATCTTCTCTGGCGAAACAATATCGTCAGATTTTAGGAACCCGTCATCATCTAAGTCAGTTATGCGCACATATCTGACACTACCGTCAAAAGGCGCTTTTCTCGTGTTGGAACCGTATTCTCCAGAAATGACACACACCTCCCCCAACTTCACCGTCGGCCACTTGCTTTGGACGGCGGCAATCTCGCGGTATCGGTCGCCGGAGAGATTGATATCGCCGGATTCGAGGATACGCTTGCGGCTGACGGTCAGCGCTATCTTTTCTTCTTGCGCTTTTTGTGCCTTTTTATGGCTATCCAGAATTTCGAACGCTTCCGGCAGGTCGTTCTTTCCGTTCGGCCTCCTCTGAGCGCCGAGATCAAATCCGTCGCTCTCCACCTTCACGAACAGGACTTCATCCGCCCGCCGGGCCAGGTTGCGGTCCAGGAACAGGATGCTGGTCTTGACGCCGGAATAGGGATTGAACACCCCGGCGGGCAGATTGACCACGGCCCAGAGATAGTTCTCGACGAGCATCTTCCGCAGCGCCTTATAGGCGTTCTGGCTCTGGAAGATAATGCCTTCCGGCACGATGATGCCGGCCCGGCCGCCGGAGTTGAGATGCTCGGCCATGTAGTCCACGAAAAGCACTTCGCTACGCTTGGCCTTGATCGAAAACCGGTTGTGCGGGCGAATGCCGCCTTTGGGCGACATAAACGGCGGGTTGGCAAGGATCACGTCGCACCGCTCGTCCCACCGCTCCTCGCTGGTGAGCGTGTCGTACTCGTGAATGACCGGGTTCGGGAAGCCGTGCAGGTACAGATTCGCGCGGGAGAGGCGCACCATGTCCGGCGCGATGTCGTAGCCCCTGAAGTTGGTCATCAGCCGAGCGCGCTCATCCGGGGTAAGGTTCTCGTTGTTTCTCAAAATGTGCTTGAATGCCGAAACGAGAAAGCCCGCGGTACCGCAGGCGGGGTCGAGGACGGTTTCGTGCTTTTGCGGGTTCACCACGGCAACGATAAAGTCAATAATGTGGCGGGGCGTGCGGAACTGCCCGGCATCGCCCTGGGTACCGAGAACGGACAGCAGGTATTCAAAGGCGTCGCCCAGACGTTCGCTGTGGTCGTAGGAGAAACCGGCGATTTCTTTCAGAAAGAGGTTGAGAGTTTCAGGATCGCGATACGGCAGGAACACCCCTTTGAAGATGTCCCGGAAAAGCTGGGGAATGTTCTTGTTCTCGTTCATCTTCTCAATGCTTTCGGCATAGAGAAGCAGGCGTTCATGGCCGCCGAGCCGCTTGTCGAGCAGGTTGGCCCAGTGGTACTTCTTGAAGTCGCCAGTGAAGAACGTCGCCTTGCCGCCAAGTTCCTCGGACTGGCGGTCCATGTCGTCCATGAACTTGTAGATCAGGGCGATGGTGATTTGTTCCACCTGCGATTTCGGGTCGGGCACCTTTCCGACCAGGATGTCGCGTGCGGAGTCAATTCTCGATTTGGTCTGTGCGTCAAGCATCGTGTCTTCCTAAGCCGCAAAAGCGTTCAATGAAACGTAATCCTTTACGTATTCCGGGATAACCTCTCGCCATTGGTCGAGGGCGCGGACATCCGCAAGCGACACCTTGGGATTGTCCGCCAGCCGTCCGAACTCGCGGGAATCCACAATCGTCCGCACGCCGCCGTCGGTCAGGTAGGCCTTGAAAAATTGTCGGATAACCGGCATGTGGGCGGCGTCCGGCTTGTGGATGGAAACGAACTTCGCCAACTCTTCTTCGAGCAACTCGTCCTTGGTCTGGAAACGGTCTATATCGCCAAAGGCTTTTGCCAGGATTTCGCGGAGGGTAATCCTGCGGTCGATCTGTACGGCCTTGCGGAGTTTGTCGAGGTTGAAGAAGTCCTCCGGTTTGTTGAACAGGGCGGCAACGACAATCTCTTCCGCTCCCTTGATGTCGCCGCGCTCATAGCGATCCCGGACCTCCGGCGTGGCCTTGACCTTGTCCTCGAACTTCTCAAAAAACTTCCGGTCAATCTTCATGCCGTAAACCGGCACGGCATACTCTACTTGTGACTTCAGCGGGTCGGGATCAACATTGGAAAAGTTGTCCGGTCCCGGTGGAGGCGGTGGTGGTGGAGGCGGCGGTCCAGTGGGCCGCAATGGCGGCAGCTCAATAACCTCGTCATAGTTGAACTTCTCCTAGAAGTACTCGCAGTTGGCGAAGTAGTCAAAGAGCTTGAAGTTCGCTTTCGGTTTCGCATGCGCCTGAATCTGGCCGCTTTCTTTCTCGACATAGCGAAATGTGAACTTGCGTGTTCCGCGGCCCTTGATCTGGATGAAGTCGGTCGGTGAGAAGATTGGGCGAAGCAGGACGATGTTCAGGAGGTCTTCGCAGTCGTAGCCGGTCGTCATCATGCCGACGGTCACGCACACGCGGGTCTTCGAGCTCAGGTAGCCGTCCAGAAAGCGGGTGTGGCCGTTCAGGTTGTTGTTGGCAAAGCTGATGGCCATCTGCTGGGCGTCCTGAACTTCGGGAGGAGAGGTGACTTGGACGGCAAAATCTGAGTTGTACTTGCCTGGAAACATCCTATGCGCCAGTATGTTCAGAGCTTGTGTGATCCGGGTCGCGTGATCCTTGCGCACACAGAAGACAATACTTTTCCCGATTTCCCCGGAGAGCGGATCACGAAAGGCGTTCTTCAGGAAGGTTTCGCAGAAGACTCCGTTGGTCTCGTCCGAGAAAAACTTCTTCTCAAAGTCCTTACCGAAAAAGGTCTGCTCGACCAATTCGCCGTCTTCGTTCTCCTGCATAACGGAATAGCCTTCTTCGGCGAGCAATTCCGTGGTGATTTCCGTCCGCGCGTCCACGACAACCGGATTGAGAAGCCACTTTTCGGTGACACCATCAATGAGGCTGTAGCGAAAAGTCGGCTCGCTGCTTTCGCAACCGAATGTCTTGTAAGTGTCCAGCAACTGACGCCGCTCCCAATCGCGCGGATCGCGCCCGCTGATCCTGGCCGGGTCAATTCTCTTGAGGTAGTCCTTCGGCGTTGCGGTCAGGCCGAGCTTGTAACCGATGAAATACTCGAACACAGCACGGCTGTTGCCGCCGATGGAGCGGTGCGCCTCATCCGAAATCAGGAGGTCAAAATCGGTCGGCGAAAAAAGCCGCCGGTATTTGTTGTTGAACTGGAGACTTTGGACCGTGGAAACCACGATCTCAGCATTGCGCCAGTCGTCGCGATGTTCTTTGTAGATGACCGTGGGGAAGTCGTTCTTCAAAAGGCGGACAAAGGCTTTCCATGCCTGGGTTTCGAGTTCAAGGCGGTCAACAAGGAAAAGAACCCGCTGGGCGTTGCCCGTTCGCATGAAGAGTTTGATGACGGCGGCGGCGGTCAACGTCTTTCCAGTGCCAGTGGCCATTTCAAACAGAAAGCGCGTCTGGTTTTTGCGAACGGCAGCCTGAAGCGCCCAAATTGCACGGAGCTGGTACGGACGAAGGAACTTCAGTCCGGTATCTTCGATGAATGCGTCTTGTTGCGCGGGATCGTCCCACCGGGGATCGTTCCGGTAGTTCGGATTCTGAGTTGCCGCAACGTAATCGGTCTCGATCTTTTCGCCGACCAGAGCGTCGGGGTTAGGCTTGAACGCGTGAAAATGTCCCAAAGAATCCGGCGTCGGGAACTCGGTTATCAGGACGGGGTTTCCCTGCTCAAGGTCCCAGAAGTAATGCAGATTGCCGTTGGACAGGATGACAAACCGGGCATTCTGCGAATGGGCGTATTTCCTGGCCTGTTCCTTGCCGACAAGGGGGTCGAACTTCTCAGACTTCGCCTCCAAGACGGCAATGGGGAATCCGCGCTCGTCCAGCAGGAGGTAATCAACGTAGCCGTTGGCGGTTTTCTCGAAGTCCTCCCCGAGAGCGTCAAGGGCTTTTTTCTTGAGTTTTACGTTTGCTTCAAGCGCAATGTTGGCGGGGCCGTTCTCGTCGTCAAAGAACCGCCAGCCAGACCTTCGGAGAAGGTCGTTAATCAGAATCCGTGCTTTGGCTTCCTTTTGCATTCCTGATTATCTCTTTTCAGCCCAACGTGGCCCCCTCAGGCGCGTCACGTTCCTTCCGACCGCCTGCGATCGGGAGGAAATAGAGAGTTCAGCCAGAACCGGGTTCCCCAGCGATTGGCTGCAAAGACTCGTTAGACCTTATCATGCTATTCAATTCCTGCTTCGCGCAGTATCTCTCTATGAAGCACTGTCCAGTTTTTCCGGCCCTCCTGAAGGGTGGCTTCCGCAGTTGCCAGAGCTTGTTCTAGTTCCTTACGGTGCTCGGAGCCATCAACCGGAAGTCGCGCAAGTATATCTCGACTGACCAAAAGTGTCTCGTCAAGAGACTCAATGGCTGGTGGTTCGGGACAAGGATACCAATTGACAACACTTTCTATTTCCGCACGAAGCTCGACGCGCTGTTCGTCTGTAACCATCAGCTTGGCAAGGTGCTCGGTAAAAAAACGAATAAGTTCGTTGTGCAGGACACGTACCCAGTAGGCATGTGCGGTGCCATACTGTAAAAGATCGATGATTCTTCGATCCAGAAGAGAACTCTGGAAATGAAAAACCCCGTTTCGATATCGGCGCAGAAGAGACCTGAAGTCTTTGGGGTGTGCCAACAATCGGTCAATGACTGGATCACTGAGTTTCATTTCATCCCAAGCTTCAATAACAACACAGAGGCTCGCGTACCAGTAACACATCAGTCCGAACCAGCGCCACTCGTGTTTCCGAATCTCTGATGACTCAGTCGGTGGCGGTTCGATACTCATCTCTTCTTCAAACAAGGTGTTTAGCAAATCTGCCCAAGATAGATAACGTGCGAAGGCGAGAATTCTGTTCATCAGCTTTTCGGTGTCACTCATTATTTCATCATAAGGTCTACTCATCGTCCGGGACTGCGCCCGGAAGATGAGGCCCCTGCGGGGCAGTTGCTTTCATGGCACGTTTCTTTTATACTGCCGTCTATCAAATTATGAAGGAGAACAATTACATGCAAGCATCTGATGCTTTCTCCCAACAGTATGAAGATCATTTGGACGGCACCTATGATTGCGTTGAT
>Ga0209777_10006255_pt1 | contig 13440 bp, 15 predicted proteins | sample FrelakmetHBP12HB_FD_187147 | JGI IMG/M metagenome (GOLD analysis project Ga0209777, IMG submission 187147) | Freshwater lake sediment microbial communities from the University of Notre Dame, USA, for methane emissions studies -HBP12 HB (SPAdes)... | ecosystem: Environmental > Aquatic >...
AAGCAGAAGACCGGCGCTGATGCTTCCGCTGTTGTCTTCGATGCCATTGTCGCGGCCAAGGCCCGGAAAGCCGATGCCCTTATCATCGACACGGCAGGCAGGCTTCACACCAAGGTCAATCTCATGGAAGAGCTCAAAAAGATGAAGCGCATTATTGAAAGGGAGCTACCGGACGCCCCGCATGAGATACTCCTTGTCCTTGACGCCACGACGGGCCAGAATGCCGTCGTCCAGGCAAAGATGTTTAACGACGAAATCGGCGTGACGGGAATTATATTAACGAAACTAGACGGAACGGCAAAGGGCGGCGTGATTATAGGGATTGCCAGGGAGCTAAACATTCCCATCCGTTATATCGGTATCGGAGAGAGGCTCGATGACCTGAAAAGCTTCAAGAGCGCGGAATTCGTAGACGCCCTCTTCGAACAGGACGCCCGGTAATCCATATCGGTGTTATGTAGTGGCGCACCTTCAGGTGTGCCAGCTTAGTGGGGCTAAACTCCTGCACTACATTTATTTTGTTTACGTAGTGCAGACCTTCAGGTCTGCTACGTCGGAAAGACTTAAACTAAAAATTTTGCATGGGAAAGATATTCGCAATAGGAGACATCCACGGCTGCATCTCCCAGCTTGACAGGTTGGTGGCGCAACTTGATATCGATGCGGGGGATGACACACTCGTCTTCATTGGTGATTATATCGACCGTGGCCCTGATCCGAAAGGGGTCATCGATTACATTATAGATATCAAGAGAAACATCAGGGACGTCGTCTGCCTCTCGGGCAATCATGAAGATATGTTTCTCAACTACTGCCTTGACCGCAGGGATGAAGAGCTCTACATGGCCAACGGGGGCATGCGCACCTTAGCTTCCTATGGCTTTAATCGGGAAGGCACAGAGGAGTTGATCCTGCCGGAAAGCCACAGGGAGTTTTTTACCAGCCTCCAGACATACCATGAAACGGACGATTACATATTCGTGCACGCAGGTCTGAGACCCGGCATTCCCCTTGATCGACAGGACCGTGAGGACCTTCTGTGGATACGATTCGAGTTTATAAACTCTTCATATGATTTCGGCAAGACAGTCATTTACGGGCACACGCCCTTCTCCCTGAATAAGCCTCTCATCGACAAGAATAAGATCGACATCGATACAGGCGCCGTCTACGGCGGCAAGCTGACGTGCATTGAGCTGCCGGAGATGAAAATATATCAGGTATGAGTTTCATGAAAATTATCGAGTGCGTCCCCAATATCAGTGAAGGATGTGACAGAAGAAAGATAGACAGCATTGCGACGGCGCTCTCCGCAGTCGAGGGCGTCAAGCTCCTTAACGTATGCGTAGATCAAGACCACAACCGGACAGTCCTGACCTTCATCGGACAACCGGAGGACGTCTTGAAAGGGGCCTCCGCTGCCTGCGAGAAGGCACTTGATCTAATCGATATGCGCAAACACAAAGGCGTCCATCCCCGGATTGGCGCTGTCGACGTGGTCCCCTTCGTCCCTCTGAAAGGAGCGACGATGAAAGACGCTATAGACCTGGCGCACCGGTTCGGCCATGTTTTAGGAGAGAAGCGCAAGATCCCCGTCTACTTCTATGGTGAGGCCGCTGTTGATCCTAAAAGAAGAGAATTGTCCGATGTCAGAAAAGGCGAATACGAGGCTTTGAAAACGCGGTTTGACGATCCTCTGTGGATGCCGGACGCCGGCCTGGCCCGCTTTGATCCGCGGAGCGGCGCAGTCGCCTGCGGAGCGAGGGAGCCGCTCATCGCATACAACATCAATCTCGCCACAGACAATCTTCAAGTAGCAAAAGATATCGCCTGTTCCATCAGGCAGTCAAGCGGCGGGCTGCAATATGTGAAGGCCATCGGCGTTCCCCTTGCGAGCAGGAATATCGTTCAGGTATCGATGAACCTCACCAACTACAAAGTGACATCACCACGGACAGTTTTTGACGTGGTAAAGGAGAAGGCCGCCGCGTGCGGCGTTTCCATCCTGGAGTCGGAACTGGTCGGCCTCATCCCCGAAGAAGCCCTTGAAGGCGTCTCCGCCGAATATCTCCAGCTATCGAATTTCTGCATCGAATGCATCATCGAAACCCATCTGTAGTCGTTGCGAGCACACGTAGGGTGCGCGGCAATCTCTCTGCTCCTCATCCCCCACAATACAACGATTGACACTTTTGACGGAATCATGTTAAAGCCCTTCATCCGATAGCAAAGCCGTGCCCCCGTAGCTCAGGCGGATAGAGCAACGGATTCCTAATCCGTGTGCCGCGTGTTCGAGTCACGCCGGGGGCACCATAAATATCAGATAGTCAGGTATCGGTCTTATCTCTCTGCTATTATCTTCTGCTAACTTGCTGCTAACAACATTTATTTTATAGTCTTAAAAAAGTGAAATATCATATAAATATTGCAGCCCCAACGATGTCCCTAGGGCTCGTCAAAGGGACTTGGCAGGGGGTATGAGGCCTCGGTTAAGATTCCTATGTCTTTGTACGCGTAGGGGTCTCAAAAAATTTTGAAACATCGTAGATATTTTACTATAGAAAATGCTTGGATATGGTTACATCTGGAGGGTGATTAAGTATAGCATCTACCTATACGTAACATAATCTGATTTTTCAAGATCACCCTAACTAGGGAGCTCGTTGACTGCACCTACTAACAAATGGACCAGCGTGACACTCACTGCTAAGGATTCTCGTTAGACGTATTGCATAACAATGGCTTGAGCGGCGAGCACGGACGGCAAGAAGCGCCAATGTAGCGACTTCGTCACCAACCAGTTGTTAGGCATTACTTAAAAGGGGTCTGAATAATGAAGCCGATGTGAGGAGTCGGATTGCTTACAATAATCTGCTCCCCCGTCGACTTTTTAATAACATACCCGTCAAATATTTTTTTCTGACCGCCTCGCAGATTGCCGTATACCTTAACCTTCTCATCAACGGAAAGATTTAGTTTTTGATTGCCTGGCAACCCAGCTCTGACATAGATTGAGCCGGAATTATCCATTAGAGTAAATCCACTCTCATCAAGTTGCGTGATATGCCCCTCGATTGTGCTTACGGGAGGTAATGGCAAGTTCTTAATAGGTGTAGTTCCAGCACACCCATTCAATAAAAAAACGCCGCGATGACTATCGATTTAATGAAGTTTCTCATTGACTTTTTGTTATCACGATTTACATTTGAAGTCTACAAAACATAGAGAAATGTCGTCCTATTCCTTTCAGTAAGAAGGAGATGAAAACGATAGTATTTGTTACACCTACAAGTCCTCAGAATTGATTTTCGGTCAATAAGCGATTACAAATAGAAATATCTAAGTCTATAAAAAAGACAGTTGAGCCGCTTCTCCCTTGCCGGTTAATTAACTACTGAACGATGACTTTATGTCCGGTCACTTGCATAATAACGATGACGAGAATGGCTATGACGAGAAGAACGACGATGAACTCGAGACCATCGCCTCCCACCCTGACTTCATCAAGATTCGTCGCAAGCTGATGAATTTGTGCGTCTGTCATTCCGTCCAGTCTTGATTTCACTTCCGCCTTGGTCATCCCGAACTTCTCCAGGGTTTCCGAAACCATTCTCATTTCAAGTGATTTTTGAATGGCGCCAAGGTCTTGGGTTCTGTTTTGAGATCCCGGAGAAGCCTGCGACGCTATGAACCCGGCCTCCACCCGCGGTACGAATCCGAAGACAACCATCACGGCAACCATATACCATGTTACAGCTTGAACAAACATTCTTCGTCTCATATCGAATCCTCCTTTCCTATTTTTTGATCGATTTACAACCTCATTGATGGGACATTTATTTTCACGGTTCTAGTATATGAAGAAGAATTTTGTGTGTCAATTGGATTTTGGCCACAAAATGTGAGGCGTGGTGCCGATGTTCGTCGTCGGATGTGAATTGTGCTTATTACTGATTGAAGTCCTGCATTTTAGTCGAGGTTGACGATTTGTGGACTACAGGAGGTTAGTTACGGAGGTTGCCTCATTCACCTACTACTGTTCAGTAGTGAGGATTCATTTAAGCTGAGGATTACGGATCGAAAGAAAATTAAGCCAGAGGCTCTCTGAGGCGATTCAGTTCTTCTAAAAGCTGGGCTTTCTCTTATTTTTGTCGCTCATTAATTCGTCAAGACAAATATGTCACTTTCACTTTAATTTTACCAATGCCCGCGTAAAAGGTTTGACCATTTCTTCCTTGATCTTTTTGATAAATTCCCGACGAATAACGGGAATCTTCGTCAGCATTACCATAGCATTATTAATCAACCGCCATTTGTAATTCTTCTGGGGAAAATCATAATATCCATGCTTTTTATAATATCTGTGGTCGGCTTGAAATACAGGGCGCAACCTGCTCCAGACGGCATCACGAAATATCTTTGCCCCGCCGATTGATAAGAATGACGGCGGTTTGATGTAGCCATTCCTGGAGTAGATAGTGGCAAGCTGAACCATCCGCTGCAATCCCGCATTGATCTCTTCCAAGCTGCCAACATCGTCACTGATAAAGCCGATCAGATTGCCATGCTGGGCTTCTACATATGCTTCCATAATCTGCTGCAAATTGGAAATCTGGTTAAACGGCCCCGAAATAACGAAGCCAATTTGCTTGCCTTCAAAAGCCGGTACATGGCCGCGGAAAAAACTGCGATCAAAAAAGCATTTCCAGATCGAAGATAGATAGCGGTCATGGATCGAACCGGCAAAAAACAGAATATCGGCACCTCTGACTCTAATATTAAAAAAATCAATAAACCCGTCTTTGCCCTGATATATACAAACATTATCCATTCCGCATTGGAGACAACCAAGACAACCGCCTTTTATGTCAATGTCTTTGATCTGCACTATCTCAGCGGCAGGCAAAAAAGCATTTTGCAGGGTCTCGAGCATCCGCCGCAGATTGGAACTTGTTTCAAGGGAATCAACTACTATTAATACTTTTTTGCCTCTGGTTTCCTCGGTATTCAGTTTGGCCGGCTCATAAACTAATGCCGGAGCAATTAGAGGTCTGTTGCTCTTTATTGCCGGCGTTTTTTGTCGAATAGCCTGCAGGAATACTTCGCCAAATGTTTTCAATCGCTGGCGCTCTTTTGATTTGAATAAATCATTCATTTCAGCCGAATAAGAAACGATAAAATTCATTTCCAGATCATCGCAGACGGCATTTATATAATTGTGCGCAGTGTGGTCGTAAAAATGTATTGATGTTGTCAAAACAGCGGCGTACTTTCCTTTGAAGGCAGCGGTGGAATTATTCTCAAAGATTAATTCAATAAATCTTTTGTACTGAGACGCGACGAGTAAATAATACAGAGGGAAAGCCCAGAGTACTGCATCTGCAGTTGCTATTTCTCCGATTACTTGCAGAAAGGCATTTTTATCCGCCTCGAGTTTTTTTATTTTCTGGGCAACAGCAACAAATCTAAATTCATTTTCGGGAAGCACTTTCTGCAGATAATGCACATACTGCATCGTAACGCTGAGTTCACCTTTGGGAGAGCCGTTTAAAACTATGATCTTCATGATCGCCATCCTATGATCCCGAAATCAGACCTGACAAATGCCAGTCATAATTTAACATATGAAAAAAAACAGGACAATGAAATATCTTATCTAATTTAATGTAGTTTACTAACTGTGAGGATTACTGGAAAAAACTCTCACATCTCCATTAAGAACTCCGGTTGTTGATAATAGGAATATCTTGACTTCTGAATTGATGGTGGCATCCTAAAGGTGACTAAACCAACTGTGAACGGGGGCACATCTGAAAATGCTTATTTTTATTTCCAGAAACAACTTGCTCACAGAATCCGAAACCGTGAGGTTAGGGAAGTGTTTTATAGCACTTCAAGCGTTCTGTGGACTTTTTTCATGGAGGTGAAGAAATGACAAGGATTAAAAAAGGTGAAATACTGGGGTATCAATTTGATACTGAGACCATCTGCAGAGAATGCGCGACACTGGAAGAGCTGAAAGATTTAACCAGAAATGAGTTGCTAACTGCAAAAATCATCGGTGAGGACCTGGTTTTTTGTGACAGATGCAAAAAACGGATTGAGGGTTGATTCCTGAAGGGTGGGTTTGTTTTTATGAAAGGGGGGAATGATATGAGAAATACTCTTGGTGTTATTATTGTATTGCTAACCTGCTTATTAATATCACCCTGTTCAAAGGATGTGAATGGTGCGGATTGGATATCGTACGGTAAATCAAATGGTCTATTATTTTTTTATGATACGGAAAACATAACTTTTCTACGACACAATATTAATAAAGTATGGATTGCAAGCATTCCAGAGTCTGAAGAAAATCGTGTGAGACATATACAGAATAAGAGAAATGCAGGCTTAGCCATGCCAGAAAACTGGGGGTTCTTGAAAGCTTTATATGAAATTAATTGTAAAGATAAAACATATACGCTTCTTGAATCTACAGATTACAATATGAAAGATGAATTAATAGACACACATACTGTGAAAAATCCATCTCCTACACATATTTCACCGGAAACGATGATGGAAAAGTTATACAAGAATGTATGTAGAAAGACAGACTGAAAAAAGAAAGGGCGGTGAGGATATGTGCGTAAAGGTTAAAGAGAAGATACCGGGAAGCGGCGTGGAAGGCAAAATTAGAAATGTGTCATTGTAGTAAGAATGAGATAAAAAGAATAGTATTTGTTACACCTACTTATCCTCAGTTGACATTGTGGAAAAGAATTGAGGTTAATCGGTTGTAATGTTGATGCCGCACGGTTTAACAATTCTTCAAATGCCGGCCCCAGCGAGGAAATCCTGCGCTACCTGGAGTGACGCTACCCGGAACACCAGCCTCTCGATGTAGTCCTTGCTACCCTGGGATATGCGGACGGGGGACCCGCTGGTGCTCTGGTTGCAGCTGACTGGGGAGGCTTGCATCTCGGGCATGTACTCGCAAATGTAGACGCTACAGTTGTTGGTGCAGATGAGGAGATGGAGTAATAAAAAGAGTTGCACGCTTAAAAGCCGAAGAGTAAAAGTACGGAGATAATAATAGGATGCTAAGGGGTTCTTATGGAAAAGATGCTTGATGGAAAAATTTGTATTGTAACCGGCGGTGGAAGAGGAATTGCAAAGGAGACCTGCCTTCTATTTGCGAGCGAAGGCGGCAAAGTGGTTGTCTGCGAATTCGATGAGGAACCAGCCAAGGAAACAGTCGAAGAAATCAAGAAAATGGGTGGACAGGCTGTCGCTGTTATGGGAGACGTCACCGCGGACGGGATGGCGGAGAAGATTATTCAAACGGCGCTGAATATCTATGGCGGCATCGACGTTATAGTAAACGCGGCCGGTTACACCTGGGACGGTATGATCCAAAACATGACGGACAAGCAATGGGACGCCATGATGGACATCCATCTCAAAGCTCCATTCCGTATCTTGCGGGCCGCCACCAACTTCATCCGGGAGAAAACGAAGGAGGAGCAGGCAACAGGAAAGATCTTCATGCGGAAGGTGATCAACATATCTTCGGTGGCCGGCACGGGAGGCAATCCCGGGCAAGCCAATTATTCTTCCGCGAAGGCGGGCCTCATCGGACTTACGAAGAACCTTTCTAAGGAATGGGGCCGTTATAACGTGAACGTGAACTGCGTTGCCTTCGGATTGATCGAAACGCGGCTCACACAGGAAAAGGAGAAAGGAGAATTCATTGAGCGGGAAGGGCAGAAGATAGCCGTGGGGATTCCCCAAGCAGGCAAGAGCGTCCTCAACATGATGATTCCCATGGGAAGACCAGGCACCCCGCAGGAAGCCGCGCGGGCCATACTCTTTTTTGCGTCGCCTCTCTCGGATTACGTATCGGGTCAGGTTCTAATTGTTGCCGGAGGCCTTTCCGTATAGGTTTTCATGTTCATATCTCAAGATGGGAGGACTTAACTATATATGGTTTCCTTTCTTACGGGAGCTATATTCCCCACTATCTACTGAACCGTAAATTGATTTCTAAGGCGGTTGCGGCAGGTCTTGCTTCGCTTCAAGGTACGGATCGTTCCAAAGTGGAAGGGGTTTACTTCGCTTCTATGACTCTTCCCTATAAGGAGCGGCTAAACGCCGGGATCATCTCCCTAGCCCTGGGCATGGGCAATCATCTGCGATATGAGAAGATTTAACGCTTACACCTACTAACATTCACTTTGGTTATGAAAGGAGGATTGAGGATTACGGGTAGAAAGAGTGCCTATTAAAGTCTGCTCATTACAGATTATGAGGCCTCGTGGCATACCACAGCCCAAGCGGCAATTCTTGTTAGCAAAGGCCCTGATGGTCCTCGACTACTCTTGAAACTTTTCTAATTTGATTGATCACCCGCCTTTCATTCGACCTGATTTCGTCCATTTAACGGCAATGCTGTTCGCATCCGACAAAACTTCACATATTCAATGAAACACATCTGGCGATAAAGAGAGCTGCGCAATCGTTTTATGAGATAATTCCAATTATCTTGCATGCCAGATAATTGGGTAAAAAATTTTTATGAAATTCCTTTGCAGAATACCCCGCGGCCTGCCGCGGGGATAAATACATACCTTATCGAAGAGGTTATAAGGGGAAGTGGAGCATTCCCTTTATCCACGTAAGCGCTTGCGGTTTTTTCGCAAGAGCCTGCGCAGCGTCTTCATGCTGCGCTAAAGATACCCCGTTTCTTGCCACCGGGAGCTTCACTTTTTCAGATCTCTCAAGAAACGCTCAAAAAGAATTTGTTCAAAGAGGATACAGTCCCCGTCCCTTCCCGACTGGAAGGAAGAAGGAGGAGCCTCAGTTCCGTGTATTATGCCCCCAGTTTCTTTTTGATATCCTCTCTCAGGACATTCTTGACAATCTTGCCCACGGGATTGCGGGGAATGGCAGAGATAATTTCCAACCGCTCCGGCAACTTGTAGGTCGCAATCCCCTTCTCCTTCATAAAGGTAGTCAACTCCTCCAAGGTCACCTTCTCCTCAACCTTCGGAACCACGTAGACACATACCTTCTCACCCAAGATCTCATGAGGCATGGCTATGGCAGCAACATCTAGTACCTTGGGATGACCAAGTAACATATTTTCCACTTCTTGAGCACTTATATTGAACCCGCCGCGGATAATGATGTCTTTCGTTCTGTCGTAGAACCCGATGCAGTTTCCTTCCTTTATTTCGAACAGATCACCGGTGTTGAAAAAGCCATCTTTATCAAACGACTTTTCCGTTATATCAGGCCTGTTAAAATAACAGGGTATGACATTGGCACCTCTGTACCAGAACTCGCCGACACTGCCGACTTCTGTGAGTTCTCTGCCGGTAGCGGGATCTATTAATTTTGTCTGAAAAAACTTCGTCATGGGCGAATGCCATTTGGTACTAGGTTTCCCCCAGTGAGGGAAATTGTCGATACGTTTTTCTGAATCGGGGATATCGAGAGGACCTGAAACAATACCTGTCGATTCATTCTGCCCCCATATATTGCCGAACTCAATGCCCCAGCGCCTTTTCAACTCCTGAACAGACCAGAGGGAGGGGGGAGCACTGCCGATGGTGATCATCCTTATGCCGCTCAGATCAAATTCGTCCACTTTCGGATGCTTCAGCAACATATTGATCACTGCCGGCACGAGCAGAGTGTACGTAACATTCTCTTTTATAAATTGCTCGATCAACAACGGGGGATTGAACGGGTGGTGCAAAACCATCTTATTGCCTAGCAGCAACCAGGGAATGTATATGGTGCCGACGGAGGCCATATTCACCAGCGGCCCAGCCGTGATGAAGTTATCTCCATGATTCATTCCCGTCGTATCCATTTGCATCTTGGCCATGATAATCCAGCTGTTATGACTTATGGGGCATCCCTTGGGTTGCGCCTCAGTGCCCGATGACCAGCATAACGTGAACACATCGTTGGCATCCACCGGCATACTGTCCAGCTTGCCGGTCACGTCCCCCCGAGACATCTCCCTGATCTCCGGCAGGGTAAGGATATGCTTTAGAGATGACACTTTTGATTGGAGTTTTTCTCCCATCTCCCGGTACCTGAAACCGCGAAATTCTTCGACGGTGATGAATGCCATGGCCTTGGTCAGGCTCGCAATATACTCGAGTTCGGATGCTCTCCACTGCATTGGCAGGGGCGATATCAGACCTCCTGCTCTGGTGATTGCCAGATAAAGCATGGCCAACTCCCAACAGTTTGGTAGTTGCACCATGATGATATCGTCCTTCTTAATACCCATTTTGAGGAACCCCTCCGCAGTGGCATCGACCGCTCGGTCAAGCTCCCGGTAAGTAAGTCTTTCAGGCTTGAACCCCACCAGATCTTCCTTATCGTAAGGGTCTACAACACTCACTGCATCATGGTTCCTGTCGACATTTTCCTTGAAATAGTCGATAAGCGTTTTCGTCCCCCATGCCCCTTTTTCAGTCCATTCCCTGATCATTCCCTCAGTCGCTAATATCATCTCTTTCCTCCTCACATTGAATTGAAATGGAAATTGATATTAATTGTAAGATATTGCTTTACAACTTGAGTATAAGACAAGCGGTCTTGTGAGTCAATGCAATCATGACCACCGATTACTGCTTGAGAGGATGCATATCCATCATAATTGCAGGATGCTTTGTTACAGGGAGAAAGGGATGAGAACAAGATTCTCGACTACACATAAATACGACCGGCTTTAAAAAATCTTGATGTCGTGAATTACGAACTAAAGTAAAGTAACACTAAGGCTAACTGGGAGCCAGCGTTATCTGCGTTCACTTCTAAGGTTTGTAAGTTTTATTCAATTCCACAATCACTTTTTGTGTCAGATCGATATCTTTGCTGAAGTAGACCGGGGCACGTATATCAATAATCATTGTATATTTTCCTTTTTCGCCAATGGTCTTTATCACCTTATCAATTTCGGGGAGAAGTTTATCCAGCATCTCCTGTTCTTTAAGCTTCATTTCATCAGCCGCATCCTTGGCCAATATCTGTAGATCCCTCGCTCTCTTCTGGAGATCCATTTCCTTTTCTTTAAAAGCAGCTTCAGTAAGAACTGACTTCTTCTTGTCCAAATCCTCTTTACGTTTCTTCAATTCTGCCTCTTCTTCATTAATAGGCTTACTCTTATCACTTTCCATCTTTTTAAGTATCTCGACATTCTTCTTTCCCGCATCACATTGTGTCAGAATCTTTTGCAAGTCATATACGCCATACTTTTCTTCAGCAAGAACAGATGTGGAATAAAAGAGAAAAGACAGGATTATAAAAAGACTGGAAATTAGTAGACCACTTTTTTTCATGAACCTTCCCCCCTTTTAAAGATTAATGTATCGTATCATCCAGGGTAATTATTGAATATTTATTAAAGTCGAGATTTTTGGCTTATGCGCCTTTATAGCAGCTTTCTTTAGAACAGAGACGCGGTGTCCTCAAGGGCGGGAATAACTTCATTATCCTGGATTTCTCCCATGGCCCATCGGGAGAATAACACAATGACCATGATTGCAAGTGCAATGACCAGCTTTCTTGGCAGGCCTGGATGCAAAGTCATGGGCACATTGAAGAAATGTTCTTCACAGTAACTGATTTTAATGGTGCGCCGCCGTGCCGCTACCATTACCACTAGTTACAGCTACTACGCCTGCTATTACAGCTGCGCCTAGTACAACACCCAAAGCGAGCGTTCCATTACTAACTCCAGCCACTATTGTTTCCCCTGCCGCAGCTCCTGCACCTGCGGCACCTGTGCCTGCAGCAGCTGCTCCTGCTTCTGCGGTACCCTCTTGCTGACAAAATACGTAACTAGGAATAGCCAATGTGATAACACACAATAGGCCAACGAAAACAACGAGCCTTTTCGATGTCCTCATGACTTTAATGTCCCCTCACATTGTTAATCAATCGACACATTATAGATGCTACATGCTACCGAAAAAAATCCAAAACGCAAGACAATTTGATTGGCAGATTAATGTTAGGTAATATTAGTTGACCTGCCCCCAGCATATGTATCACAAGTTCAGTGAGAATTCTTCTGTTTTTTTGGCAATTACTGAGTGAAGTGAAGTACGGGTTGTCTGAATCAGAAAATCAACAGTACAGGAAAGACTGAATAAAAAGTTCACCATGTGTATAAAAAAGTCCGGTGGCGACGACGAGCGAATGTACTCCGCACCTGCACCATGCTGCTTATCCGGCAACGAATCCCGGCTGTCGATACCGAGGTCCTGGATAGCTGTAGAATCCTTTACCCGACTTCCGACCGAGATGCCCCTGGTCGATCATCTTTTTTAAAAAATCAGCGTTCTTCTGCTGCTGTTCGTTCTTGGTCTTTTTTGCCCAGTAATCCGTGATCTTCCACACCGTATCTAATCCGATGCTGTCCATGATCCCGAAGGGTCCTATCGGCATGTGTGTTACTCCCATCCACGCCCGGTCGACATTTTCAACGGAGGTCACCTCGTTTGCTACAAGCGCCTGCGCCGAAAGCATGAGCGCATCCAGCATGGCATTGAAGACATATCCGCTGTTCTCCTTGTTCAGCCGGATGGCAATCAGGCCCATTTTTTTCGAGAAGTCCTGGACAATCTGCACCACTGCCGGATCCGTCCCCGGATGGGGCATGATATCCACGACGATGTTGGTGCGGAGATCGTGGAAATGAAAGGCGAGGAATTTCTTCGGTCTGCCGGTGGACTGGGCGAACATGGAGGGAAACAGCATGGACGTGTTTGTCGTGAAGATCGTGCGGGGTGGGCACAAGGTATGGAAGAGGGAAAAGACCTTGCCCTTCAGCTGGGGATCTTCGGGCACGGATTCACTGAGCAGATCCGCATCTGCGGCAGCTTTTTCAGCAACGGTTATCGTCGAAATCCTGCCCATGGCCGCATCGGCGGCATCCTGTGTGAGTTGCTGTAATTTGATCAGGTTTTCCGCTATCTTACGGATACCCGACAGGGATTTCTCCAGTATCCGGCCCTCGATATCGTAAATCACGATGTCACAGCCATGGACTGCAAAATAAAAGGCGATCTGCTGCCCCATCGTACCGCCACCCAGAATCAATATACGCCTAATGTCATCCGCTGTCACGTTTCATCTCCTTTTCATTTCGAATCATCGGTATGCGGTTCCCGATGCACCGAGGGTTACTGTCGTTTTCTCCCATATATCCCGCGGCGCCTGACCCGTCTCTAGAAGATGTACCACATTTAGAGTTGGAGTTCTGCGACTTTTTTGCGGTTGTCTGAATCAGAAAATCAACAGTACAGCTTACTATAAGGAAGATGTGTGAGGACATGGTACTCTCGATCTGTTAAAGTTGAATATCGCAAACAACAAAAGCAGAAAGGAGAAGTGACCATGTCCAAGAGAGATTATAACAGGCAGGCAGCA
>Ga0209777_10006256_pt1 | contig 13438 bp, 11 predicted proteins | sample FrelakmetHBP12HB_FD_187147 | JGI IMG/M metagenome (GOLD analysis project Ga0209777, IMG submission 187147) | Freshwater lake sediment microbial communities from the University of Notre Dame, USA, for methane emissions studies -HBP12 HB (SPAdes)... | ecosystem: Environmental > Aquatic >...
TGAACACCTTCGCACCTATTGGTTTTGCTGGTGTTTCAAGGGTGAGATACGCCCGATTTTATATCAAAACAGGGGAGGAGGAGCTAACCGACTACCCCCCTTTTGGTTAAATTATACTGTCAAAAATTTTTTCCATCAAGACCTATAAAAGATATATATAATACTAGGCTATAACTAGTAATAAAAAATACTTGTTGAAAGTTTTTCAATATTTTAATAAAAAATAGTATTTTATTTTTATTTATATTCAGAAAACAAAATGATTCGAAAAAGCAAAATCTGGGGTAAGGTGAGAAAGAATAAAAAAAGGAGGCCGGAAGGCCTCTTTTTTTATTCTTTCGTTTCTTTTTGCGGCAGGTTTGTTTTGATATGCAGCTCGCGAAGTTGCCGGTTGTCTACTGGCGATGGCGCGCCTGACATGAGGCACGCGGCCTTCTGAGTTTTGGGGAAGGCGATAACGTCGCGTATCGATTCGCAGTCGGTCATGAGCATAACCATGCGGTCAAGCCCGAGAGCAAGTCCGCCGTGGGGCGGCGCGCCGAATTTGAGCGCATCGAGCAGAAACCCGAACTTTACCTCAGCCTCGTCGGGCTGAATGCCGAGCAGGCTGAACATTTTCGACTGCACGTCCTGGCGGTGGATACGAATTGAGCCGCCGCCGATTTCACTGCCGTTCATCACAAGGTCATAGGCCCGGGCGCGAACCCGGCCGGGGTCTGTCTCAAACAGAGCCATATCCTCTTCAAGGGGCGAGGTGAAGGGATGGTGCATAGCCACCCAGCGCTTCTCTTCCTTATCGTAATCAAGCAGCGGAAACTTGTTGACCCAGGTGAACTTGAACTTTTCAGAGGGTGCAAGTCCGAGCTTATTGATGAGATGCAGCCGCACATAGCCGATGGCATTGCAGGCTGTTGTGAAGGAGGCATCGCCCACCATCACCAGCACATCGCCTGTTTCAGCTCCCATGATGCGGGTAATTTCTGCCTTTTCCGAATCAGAGAGAAATTTTGCAGCAGGCGACTGCCAGCCATCCGGGTTTATTTTTATCCAGACCAGGCCGCCGGCGCCGTAGGTTTTTGCAACCTCAACAAGCTCATCTAAGTCTTTGCGGGAAAAGTCGGCAGCCTTAACAGTAATGCCCTTCACTACGCCGCCTTTTTCAATTGCCTGCGCAAACACCTTAAAGCCCGAGTCCCGCAGGGCGGGATTCAGATCGACAAGCTCAAGGCCGAAGCGTGTATCGGGCTTATCAGAGCCGAAGCGATCCATGGCTTCCTGATATGACAGGCGTGGAAACGGCGTTGCCACGTCGAGGCTCAGAATTTCCTTGAACAGATTTTTCATCAGGTCTTCAAGCAGGCTGTAAATATCTTCTTCATCGATGAAGGACATCTCAAGATCGACCTGCGTGAACTCAGGCTGGCGGTCGGCGCGCAAATCCTCGTCGCGAAAGCATTTCACGATCTGGAAATAGCGGTCAAAGCCCGACACCATGAGTATCTGCTTGAACAGCTGCGGCGACTGGGGCAAAGCAAAAAAGCTGCCCGCCTCGATGCGGCTCGGGACCAGATAGTCGCGAGCGCCCTCGGGCGTGCTCTTGGTGAGCATGGGCGTTTCAAATTCCATGAAATTATTCGCGCTGAAATAATTCCTGATTATCTGGCACATGCGGTGCCGGGTGAATAAAATCTGCTGCATTTTGGGGCGCCGCAGATCAAGATAGCGGTACTTGAGGCGCAGGGTCTCGGTGGCTTCGGAGCGGTCGGAAATTTCAAACGGCGGCGTCTGCGATTCATTTAAAATAATAAGCTCGCTTGCCAGCACCTCGATCTCACCTGTTGGAAGTTCTGAGTTTACCGTACCCTCGGGACGATTGCTGACCGTGCCTTTGACCGCTATCACGAATTCGCTGCGCAGATCATGGGCCTTTTTAAGAGCCGCAGGACAGGCATCGGGATGAAAGGCGACCTGCGCCAGCCCCGTGCGGTCGCGCAGATCGACAAAAATAAGGCCCCCGTGGTCGCGGCGGCTATGCACCCAGCCCATGATGGTCACGTTGCGGCCAATGTCGCTTTTGCGCAAATCGCCGCAGTAATCGGAGCGCTTGAGGTTTACAAATGGTTCTGCCATGAGAAATCTCCCTGAAAATGCAAGGGCTTGTTCACGCGCCCAACGATTTTAATAATTTAATGTTTCGCTGTAGCCGAGTTCCGGGTCAAGCACCTGCACGTTTACCCGGTCGCCTGCGCTGATGCCGCTCACGTCTGCCGGTATAACCATAAGCCCTGAGGCCGCTGCCATGGACATGAGTATGCCCGAGCCCTGCTCACCCGTGGTGCTGGCAAGCCACTGCCCATCCTTCTGCGTAAGCCTGCAGCGGACGAAAAATTTTCTGTCCTTGCGGCCTTGCACGTTTTCCTGGGCAATCGCCTCAATGGCTGCTCTGAAGAGCCTGGCATGTCCGCTCATTTTGCGCATGGAGGGCCGCACGAACTGCTCAAATGATACCATGGCCGACACGGGATTGCCGGGAAGTCCGAAGGCGGGTTTGCCGCCGATGACGCCGAAAGCCAGTGGCTGGCCGGGGCGCATCAGCACTTTCCAAAACTTCATGTCCAGGCCCAGTTCCTGCAGCACGTCTTTTACAAAATCATAATCCCCTACGGACACGCCACCCGAGGTGATGATAATATCGGCATGCAGGCCTTCAAGCATACGGCTGCGCAGGGCTTCCTTGGTATCGCGGGCTATGCCGAGCATGATCGGCGTGCCGCCCGCATCGGCTACAAGGGAGGCAAGCGAGTAGGAATTGCTGGTAACGATTCTGCCGGGTGTCAGTTCCCCATCAATATCCACAAGCTCATCGCCTGTTGACAGTATGGCCACACGCGGCCGCTGGTACACCGATACCATGGCGCGCTTGATGGATGCCATGATGCCGATATGCGCGGGCCGCACAACAGTGCCTGCCTGAAAGAGTACCGCGCCTTTTTTAATATCTTCTCCTGCATAGCGCACATTGACGCCGCGCTTTTCAGCTTGAAGAATGCTGACCACAGAGCCATCGCTAGAAGTATTTTCCTGCATGATGACCGTGTCGGCGCCCGGTGGTATGGCTGCGCCGGTCATAATGCGCAGGGCCTGGCCCGGCTGAAGTATTACCTCGGAGGTATATCCTGCAGGCAGGTCGCCCATGATTGTAAGTTGTACCGGCTTGTCGGCAGCAGCCCCTGCTATGTCGGTATGCCGCACGGCATAGCCGTCCATGGCTGAATTGTCATGGGGCGGCACGTCAAGGCCTGCGCCGATATCCTCAGCCAGCACCTGGCCGCGCGATCCGAGCAGGTCGATTCGCTCGGTGCCGAGAACCCGAATTTGAGCCAGTATTGTTTCCAGAGCCTTTTCAACAGTAATCACGACATGCACCGCTAGGAAAGAGACTGTTGTAAAATACGTTCTAAAAAAGCAGAAGCGCATGTCCCCGCCGGCTTCCGGTGGAATCAAACGCTCCTGCAAAATGCATGCAAATGCTCAAGCTATAATTACAGGGTCGCGAGCCTTTATCTCCTGGCCCCTGCCGTTTTATTCCCAAAGAACTTCTCCCAGAAGATAACAACCGGGCATGCCACAAAGATGGATGAATACGTGCCGGTGATGGTTCCCACGAGCATGGTGAAAGCGAAGTCGTGGATAACGCCGCCGCCGAAAATGTAGAGGGCAAGGGTTGCCATAAACACCGTGCTGACGGTAAGAATCGTTCGGCTCAGAGTCTGGTTAACGCTTATGTTGATGACCTCACGCAGGGGTTTTCTCGTCATTTTCGGCATATTTTCCCGGATACGGTCGCAGACGATGATGGTGTCGTTGACCGAATAGCCGACAATGGTCAGCAGTGCCGCAATAACTGAAAGGTCGATGGGGGTGTTGGTGAGGGAGAGAGCTCCCATGGTGATAAGCACGTCATGGATGAGGCCAAGGATAGCGCCGAGGCCGAACCGGAACTCGAACCGGAACCAGATATAGATGAGCATACCGATACAGGAAAGAGCCACGGCCAGCAAAGCCTTTTGCCGCAGGTCTTTGCCCACCTTGGGGCCCACGGCCTCGGTGCGGCGGATCTCGAAGCTGTCCTTGCCGAATTTGGCCTCCAGGGCCGCCTTCACCTTTTCCGAGAACTGCTCGAGGTCTTCGACCATGCTCTCGATATTGATCAGGTATTCCTTCTGGCCCTCATCGCCGAAATTCTGCACCGAGCCGGCCTCAATGCCCATATCCTTGATAACCTGGCGGATATCGCCGGATGAGGCCTGCTGGACAAAGCGCACCTGAAAAAGTGTGCCGCCTTTAAAATCGATGCTGTAATGGGGCCCGCCCTTCACAACCAGACAAACGATCCCGAGAAGGATGAGCGTCCAGGAAAGGGTGAGGGCGTACCAGATTTTTCCTACGAAATTTATGTTGATATTCTGCTTAATGAATTCCACGAGTGCGTCCCTCTCTCTATATGCTTAACGTTGTAATAGCCTTCTTGGACATGAGGAAGTCGATGATCACCCGCGTTACGGCAAATGCGGTAAACACATTGGCCACAAGACCGATAATCAGCGTTATGGCAAATCCTTTGACCGGGCCTGTTCCGAACTGAAAAAGGAAGATGGCGGAAATGATTGTGGTGATATGCGTGTCCAGAATTGTCATAAATGCCCGGGAATAGCCTGTGTCTATGCAGGCCTTGAGCGTCTTGCCAAGGCGCTTTTCCTCCCGCATGCGTTCATGGATCAGCACGTTGGCGTCAACGGCCATGCCGATGGTGAGCACGATACCGGCAAGGCCGGGCACGGTGAGCGTGGCGCCGAAAGCCGCAAGGGTCGCCAGCAGCAGCAGAATATTGAGCAGCATGGCAAAATCGGCAACCATACCCAGGAGGCGGTAATAAAAAAGCATAAACAGGATGACTGCAACGCTGCCGATGATCATCGCCGTGATTCCCTGCTTGATCGAGTCCAGACCAAGCGACGGGCCAACGGCTCGTTTCTCAAGAATTTTTACCGGTGCCGGAAGCGAGCCCGCCCGCAGCACGATGGCCAGATCGCGGGCCTCTTCCATGCCGAATCTGCCTGTTATCTGGGCATGGCCGCCTGCAATGCGGTCCTGAATGACCGGGGCGGAATAGACATTGTTGTCCAGAATGATGGCCAGGCGCTTTTTGATATTCTTTTCCGTTATGCGCTCGAATATCTTGGCGCCGCGTGCGTCGAATTCCATTGAGACATAGGGCTCATTGAAGCGTGAATCGATCTGTACCTGTGCGTTCACGAGCCGGTCGCCGGTGAGCAGGGTCTTCTTTTTCAGCAGAAAGGGAGTTCTTTTCGTTTCGCCTTTGGCATTGATTTCCTTCTGATACAAAAGCTCGCAGTCTGCCGGGATGTCGCCTTTCAGGGCATCCTCAACGCTTCCGCCCTCAGCAACAAGCTTGAACTCCAGAAGCGCAGTTTTGCCGATGAGCTCGATGGCGCGCTTGGGGTCCTTGATGCCGGGCAGCTGAATGACGATCTGGTCTGCGCCCTGCAGCTGGATGGTGGGCTCTGCCACGCCGAACTGGTCGATGCGGTTGCGGATGGTTTCAAGCGCCTGCTCGGTTGCCGTCTTTTTAAGCTGTTTTGCTTCAAGGGCATCAATCTGCAGGGTAAAGGTCGCCCCGTCCTTGGTTTCATCAAGCTTCTGCTCTTTGAGCATGGGAAAACTTTTCTGCAGTATCTGCCGCACTTTTTCCCGGGCGTCGGCTTCGGTGATTTTTGCCTCAATGGCGGTGCCGCTGACGCGCTTGATGGAATCAAACGGCACCTTTTCATTATAGAGTAATTCTTCAAGATCGGTGGCGTAGCGGTCAAGATTATTCTCAAGTGCCTTATCCGTCTCTACTTCAAGGGCCAGGTGCATGCCTCCCTGAAGGTCAAGACCCAGCGAGATTTTGTCTTTGGGCAGGTACGGTGCCAATCCCGCCGGCATTTTGACAAATGTCGGCAGCAGGTACACCACCGCCACAGCGATAATCGCAGCATACAGTAGCGATCGCCATTTCATGCTCTGCATCACAGAAACTCCTTATGAATTACATTATTTATTTTTTATCCTCAGCCGGTTTTGACTCTGTCGAAGCCCTGCCGGCGATACTGCTCTTGGTGACCTTTATCCGCACGTTCGGCGCGATCTCAAGGGTGATAATGGTGTCGGTCACGCCGGTAATTTTACCGTAGATGCCGCCTGTCGTGACGACAGTCTCATCCCGTTTCAGCTCATTGAGCATGTCCTTCTGCTCCCGGGCCTTTTTCTGCTGGGGCCTGATAAGCAGAAAATAGAAGATGCCGAACATCAGCACCAGGGGAATAATGGCCGTGAAACCGCCGCCCTGCCCGCTGTCGGCGCCAGCGCCGGGAGACATTGCATAAGCCGTTGATGTCAGTAAAAAATACACGTTTATCTCCTTCCAAGTTTACAAAATAACAATAGAAGCTACCATAAATCAAAAAAAAAGAAACTATTTTTTTGCGGCGGCTTCCGTGTATAATGCCCGTATAAGAGAGATTGACGAAAAATGTACGCATGAAAACACAGACCCGCATTACCATACTGCTCGCCGCCATCACCCTGTTGTTCATAGCAGGGTTTGTCATGCTCCGGCAGCATGAAGCGCAGCGTGAGCTGCTGCTCATCCGCAACAAAATCTATGAAAAGAATACGCTGTTTGACCGCGTGTTGCGTCTTGAAGAGGCGACACTGGAGATGTTCGCCTACGATTTCAGCACCCGCGATGACATGGTTGAGGCCGTTGCCGACCGGAAACGGGCCGGGCCTTTGGCCAGTGCAGCCCTCATGCCGAGCTTCAATGTGAGCGGTCTGTGGCTCTGCGATGCCTCCTTCCGCCCGGTATATGTTGAAAACCCGCCAGAAGTACAGACCTTTGAAACCATGATGCGCCAGAAGGCTATTTCCCCGCAGCTGTTTACCATGAGCTATTTCTGCCATTTTTTTGTGGCGACGCCGCAGGGGCTGCTTGAGGTGCGAAGCGCGCCGGTGCAGCCTGCGGTCGATACCGAACGGTCTTCGCCCCCCCAAGGGTATCTGTTTGCCGGCCGCCTGTGGAACCGCGACTATATCCAGCAGCTTTCCATCATCACGGAAAGCACGATTGAGATTCTGCCTCTGCCGGGCGGTGAGACTCTGGAGACTACCTATGAAGAAAAAAGCGGCATTATCGGGTTTTACCGCGTCATTTACGGCTGGGACAAACGGCCCATAGCCCGGATCAGGGTGCGCAGCGAAGCGCCCATAGCCCGCGAAATGCAGCGCACCTCGCGCAATCAACTTATACTGTTGATTGCGTTTGTTTCGGCTGTCATCCTGCTGCTGTCGGTGCTGCTGATCATCTGGGTCAGCCTGCCCCTGAGGCGCATATCGGCAAGCCTGCATCAGCAGGATCCTCTACTTATAGGTCCGCTGACCGCCTCGACATCCGAGTTCGGCAATCTTGCCCGGCTGGTCCTCAACTTTTTCACGCAGCAGCAGGAACTGAAGCAGGAGGTGGGGGTGCGGAAAAGTGCAGAGGCCTCTCTGCGCATCGCCCTGCAGGAGTCTGTGCGCAGCGGCGCCGAAACAGCAGCGCTTTTGAAGGCAGCGCGGGCCGTGCTCTCCTATCACGACTTTGCCGGGGCTTCTCAGTCGATTCTTGCTATCTCTATTCAGCTTGCCGGCGCTGCTGCCGGATTCATAGCGCAGATCGAACAAGAGGCTGACAACGGAAATCTGCTGCGCTACTGTGCCATCGTTCTTCCCGAGGGCGCTGTGTCCAGCGGGAGCATGCCCCTTGCAGGGCTTTATCGCGAGTCAGTTGAAGCCCGTGTTCCGCGCTGCTGCAATAATCCCCTGCCGGTCGGGCTTTCTGCATCGTCCGGGCCCCACCTGCCAATTGAAAATATGCTGTGCGCGCCCCTCATTATCGGGGGCGAGGTTCTTGCCATGCTGGCCCTGGCAAACAAGCCCGGCGGATTTACCGACAATGACCTCGGCATGGCCTCGGCCTTCAGCGAACTTGCCGCTGTGGCCCTGCTGAACAGCCGAACGCTGGAGTCGCTGGAAACCAGCGAAGAGCGGTTCCGCTCCGTCGTGCAGACAGCAAGCGACGCCATCATTGCGGTCACCGGCAGCGAGCACATCGTTTTTTGGAACCGCGCAGCAGAGGCCATCTTTGGCTACGCGGCAGATGAGGTGATGGGCAAGCATGCTTCCATGCTGCTGCCCGAGCCCCAGCGCTCGCAGTATAGGCCCCTTGACGAACAGGCCGTGCTGCAGTCAATCGATGTAAAACCGCAGGAAATGATTGGGCTGCGCAAAGACGGCAGCCAGTTTCCCATGGAAATTTCCCGTTCGGCATGGCGCTCGTGCGACGGTGTATTCTACACTGCCATTGTGCGCGACATTTCTCTGCGCATGGAACTCGAGCAGCTCATGCGGCTGCAGGAAAAAATGGCATCTCTCGGCCGCGTCGCTGCAGGCATTGCCCATGAGATCAGAAACCCGCTGTCCGGCATCAACTCCTATATGTATTCGCTGAGAAAAGGCATCGAGGCAGGCGTTGCGGACAGGCAGGAGCGCAGCCTGCTTCTGAGTAGTGCCGATGAGATACAGGGTGCGTCAAACAAAATTGAGGGTGTTATCCGCCGCGTCATGGATTTTGCCAAACCCGGCATGCCCAAGCTCTCGCTTATAAACATCAACCAGCCCATAGATGAGGCTCTTGAGCTTTCAGCCGCCACATTGCGCAAGAGCGGTATTAGCGTGAAGCAGGAGCTAGCAGAAGGCCTGCAACTGTGCCGCGCCGATCCGCAGATGATCGAGCAGGTGATTCTCAATTTGATTACCAATGCCGTTCAGGCCATGCAGGCCATGACGGGAGAGAAACATCTTGAGCTGCGTTCGTCTGCCAGTGATGGGCACATCGTCGTGGCTGTGGGCGACTCGGGACCGGGCATTTCGCCGCAGGAGCGAGCGAAGATATTTGACCCTTTCTACACGACAAAGTCGGATGGCTCGGGCATAGGCCTCAGCCTGTGCCAGCGCATCATTACAGACCACCGGGGCATGCTGACCGTTGAAACAAGCAGGTGGGGAGGCGCCGAGTTTCGCATCGACCTGCCGGTGGGGGATTCTAAAGTTAAAAGTTAATTAATGTTGTAGGGGCGCACCTGTGTGTGCGCCCTTGTTCTGGGCAGACACACACGTCTGCCTCCACCGTGGACACCGGTTGCCCGCCGCGGTGGGCGACTTTATACGGGTGCACCAAAATTTAAAGTTCAAAAACAGTTCAAAAATAAGGCCTGCTATGATTACCTATTCGCTTTTTGTTGTCGACGATGAGGAAACAGCCCGCAATGGCATAGTCATGGCGCTTGAAAAAGACTACGGCGTGCAGGGCTTTGCAGATGCTGAAAAGGCCCTTGATTCCTTAAAAACCCAGGTGCCCGATCTCATCCTTCTTGATATCGGCCTTCCGGGCATGAACGGCATCGAGGCTTTACAGGAAATCAAAAAAATCCGGCCCGAGACCGTGGTCATTATGATCACGGCTTTTGAGGATATTGCAACCGTGGTATCGGCCATGAAGCTCGGGGCCTATGACTATATCGTCAAGCCTGTGCACATGGAGGCCCTGCTGGTCACCATCGGCAATGCCCTTGAAAGCGTGCGCCTGCGCAAGGAGGTGCAGCGCCTGCAGGAGCGCTATCTTGAAGAAAACATTCCCTGCTTCATCGGTGAGAGCCGGTCTATTCAAAACGTTATGGAATTTGTTAACCTTGTGGCCCGAAGCCCCGACACACCGGTGCTCATCTGCGGTGAGACCGGCACAGGCAAGGAGCTGGTGGCTGCTGCAATCCACTACAAAAGCCCCAATTTTAAGGGCCCGTTCATAACGCTCAACTGCGCCGCCATCCCGAAGGAGCTGATCGAAAGCGAGCTGTTCGGTTATGAAAAAGGCGCTTTCAGCGGCGCAAGTGAAAAGGGCAAGCGGGGCCTTGTGGAGGAGGCCGCCGGCGGCACCCTGTTTCTAGATGAGGTGGGAGACCTGAGCCTTGAGGCGCAGGCAAAACTGCTGCGCTTTCTCGAGGAGGGCGAATATTACCGCGTGGGCGGAACGCAGAAGCAGCGCGTGAAGACCCGCGTCATCTCGGCTACCAACCGCGATATCGAGCAGATGATCGAGGCTGACCGGTTTCGCCGCGATCTGTATTACCGCCTTGCCGTCATAAGGGTCGATATCCCCCGGCTCAGCACGCGCACGGAAGACATACTGCCCATAGCCCGCCATTTCATGCTCGAGTTCAGCGCCAAGTTCGGTAAAGAGTTCACGGGCATCACGGCCGAGGCCGAGCAGGCGCTTCTGAACCGAGACTGGAAGGGTAATGTGCGCGAGCTGCGCAATGTTATCGAGCGGGGCGTGCTCACCGGCCGCGGCCCGCAGCTCGCGCTGGAAAATATTCTACCCGACCCGTCTCAGGCAAAACCGCAGGCTGTGGCGTCCGCTCCGGCTCCCGGCGTGCAGCCCTTGATATCATCGGGCTTTGACCTTCCTGCGGCGCTGAAGGCCATAGAAAAAAACTACTTTGACGAGGCGCTGCGCCTGTCCGGGGGCAATGAAAGCGAAGCCGCGCGTCTGCTCAATCTCAATTATTATACGTTCAGGCACAGGAGAAAGAAGCTGTATGAAGAATAATAAAGTCGCGTGGAAGCCCGGCACCATGATCTATCCGGCGCCCGCCGTGATGGTCAGCTGCGGCACGAAGCAGACAGGCTATAACATCATCACCATCGCCTGGACCGGCACGGTCTGCTCGGACCCGGCCATGTGCACCATTTCGATCCGGCCCGAGAGGTATTCACACAGCATCATCAAAAAGACCGGTGAGTTCGTCATCAATCTCACCACCGAGGCCCTTGCCCGCGCCACCGACTGGTGCGGCGTGAAGTCGGGCCGCGATTTCGACAAGTTCAAGGAGATGGGCCTTACGCCGGTGCAGGCGCAGAAGGTGAAGGCGCCGCTCATCAAAGAGTCGCCCCTGAACATCGAGTGCAGGGTGGTCGATATCAGGCCCCTTGGCACGCATGATATGTTTCTTGCCGAGGTCGTCGCCATCAATGCCGATGAGGGACTCATTAACCCTACTACCGGAGCATTCAAGCTCTCAAAAGCAGGGCCCATCTGCTACCTGCACGGCAATTACTTCACTCTGGGCAGACTGATCGGCAAGTTCGGCTGGTCGGTGCAGAAAAAGAAAACGGTAAAGCCCAGACCGAAAGTTAAAAAAACATGAAGGTATCGGCAATGAATAAAATAATCTTTGCAGGGTGCGTTGCGCGCACCATGTATTTCGGTGCGAGCAGCGCACCCTGCGGATTAATCTTATGCTTCATAAGCATGCTCGCCCTGATGGCCTGACCATCATCTATGGCTGCCGAACCCCTTCCGTTCCGGCCGGGCGAGAAGCTGCACTACACGGTGTATTGGGCTGCAATAGAGGCTGCGGAAGCGACGCTTGAAATTCTGCCCATGGAAAAGATAGACGGCAAACCAGCATGGCACTTTGTCATGACGGCTAAAACCTCGCCGCTGGTTGAACATATCTACCCTGTGTATGACCGCATGGATGCCTATGCCGATGCTGAAATGTCGCATGCCCTGCTTTATAAGGAGCAGAAACAAACGCGCAAAATAAAGGACGTGTCCGTCACGTTCGACTGGAAAGCACAGAAGGTGACCTACAGCAAAAAAGGGAAAAAGAAGCCCCTGTTGCTCTGCAGCCCGGCGCGTTTGATCTTCTTTCCATCTTTTATTTTTTTCGAACGCATGAGCTGAAGCAGACCCTGGAGATGTCGCGGCCCGTCTCAGACGGCAAGCGCTGCGTCATGGGCAAAGCGCGCATGGTCAGCAGGCAGAAGGTGATGATTGGCGACAAAGAGTTTGATACCTGGCTTGTGGAGCCGGAGCTGGGGCAGATCGGCGGCATGTTTGAAAAAAGCCCGAACGCCAAGCTGCAGATATGGGTAACGGCCGACAAGCGAAAAATTTCGGTGCGGGTTTAAAGTGAAGTTGCCGTCGGCAGCTTCACCGCCGAGATCGACACCATAGAGCAGAAGTGAAATCGTTTTTTTATCGAAGCAGATGTAGGGTGCACTGTGCGCACCGAAAATAAAATGGTGCGCAAAAAGAATCCAACGAAATGCTTGCTATGGAGATGCTCAGCAGCAAAACTCAGGTAAGAATTAAAAAAAAGCACCCGGAGAGAGAAATGAATATTTTCATGCTTCGTCATTATGAAATATTATTTATATCGTTTGCAGTCCTAGTTTATTATATCAGGTTTTCTTGGCGGAAAAGATGGGGGTTGATCCAGTGACTATTTATAATTGGGAGCATGGGCATTATAGAGCATTTCGCAAAAATCTGCAGCCGTTTTTTGTCTGTCATCTCGACGGAGAGAATGTGCCGTAATCGTTTTGATGTCATTTCGAAAGAATGTGAGAAATCTTAACACCTTGATTTTACTTAAGCCTAAGATTGATGCGCTGTGCGCAACCTGCTGACTCCCTGTGGTCGAAATGACAAAAGGGGCTACAGCATTTTGATATTTGCTCTAGCCCAAGGGAGGGCATGTATGAGCTGTCATTTCTACATAAAGGAAAAAGCAATGGGGAACGCGCTGCCTCCTGCATCACCGACATGACATGAACTTCGAGCTCATAAAAAAAACGGCCTTACAGGCCGCTTTTTTTATGAGCAAAATGAATCAGCTGAAACTTACTGTATGACTATGGACGAAATTTTATCGTTGAATCCGTCGGCTACAAGGCAGCTCTGATCCGCAGTGTATACCTTTGAAGCGCCCTTGAAATTGTCGTCAACATATACAGTAGCTTTTCTGCCCGCGGGCACCTTTATGGAGGACAAGTCGTCGTTGCTGATTCCCCGCGCCTGCAGGGCGGCCAGGTTATAGGAGCCCACCGGCAACTGCGCCATTGCGCCACTGAAACCGCAGTCCTGATAGACCGTCACGCCGGTAACGGTTGAATCCGCCACGGTCACTACGGGAGACACCGCCACGCCGTCGCTCCACTTGCCGCGATCAAAGGCTACGCGGGTCTGGCCGGCAAGAGCGGCATCAAGAGCGGCATACATGATGCGGTAATCCACGGAATCTTGTTCAAATGCGGAGATGCCCATGCTGGACATCAGGTTAAGAATCGAAGCGGGCAGTAGGCCGTCATCCTGGCAGGGGGCTGCATGGTCTGACTCAAGGGCCGGATCGCCATGCGAATCGGTGGAATAATAATATAGTACCTTGGTTGGAGCATTGACCAGCGCGCTGTATTGGTTGCCCAACCAAGG
>Ga0209777_10006257_pt1 | contig 13438 bp, 19 predicted proteins | sample FrelakmetHBP12HB_FD_187147 | JGI IMG/M metagenome (GOLD analysis project Ga0209777, IMG submission 187147) | Freshwater lake sediment microbial communities from the University of Notre Dame, USA, for methane emissions studies -HBP12 HB (SPAdes)... | ecosystem: Environmental > Aquatic >...
AAAGATGATTAGATTAGTAATTGATGCAGGCTTTTGGATGAAGAAGTTTAAGAAAGATAAAGAGGATGTCGAATATATCCGTACATTACTAGAACAAGCAGGATTATGAATACCGTATACATAGGTGGTGTTCAAGAATGGCAATGGATAATTAACCATTTTGGTTTAGAAAGTGTTTCGTTATTGTTGAGCACAAAAACAGTGTCGTTTGTAAATGATGAAGACTTGACTGTGTTCAAACTAAAATTTCCTGGATATAAACAGAATGAATGTTATTTTCTTTCACAACGATCTCTCGATGTATTCTATGCGCCGTATATACCATTAATGAAAACATTAAATTAGACGAAAGGCCAAGATATATGAAAAAGAAAATAGACGAATTAATAAATCAACAACCAAAAGATGTGAATTCTCTGGAATCACAGGCTTTTTTGAAAGAGATACACGAAAGATCATTAGAACGCCAAACTAAGATGAAAAAAATGATCGAAGAATGGAAAGAAGAGGATCGACAGAATGAAAATAAATGAAATTAGCAATCAAGATAAGCTTGTTCTTGCATTAAAAGGCATTAGATATGATTTTATTTGTGACTATAGTAATGTTATATCCGTATACGGGGTCGTTGGTAAAAGTATTAATCGACGAAATATATTAAAAAGCGATATACAAAATATATTATCGGATATTACTTCTTTTGTGAATTATGGTTTTTTGGTTAATGATCCTGATATATTAGCAGCAAAAAATATTTATACCGAATTGCAGAATATTTACGAATCACTATGAAAAGAGTATCGACCGACGTCGACGTAGACGTATTTAGAAGAGACGATATCCTAAAAGGTATCGAGTGCATTTACGGGCGTATCGACCGCCCAGATGACAAATTCGAAAAGCACAACACTGGTGTGTATTTCCAAAACATTCCACGAGACCCAACAACAAACATATCCACACTAGGTCACAAAATTGCCAATGAGTACGGATACTTTAAGATAGACTTTCTTAATGTCAATATGTACGAAGGTGTGCGTGATGAAGATCACTTATTAGAATTGCTTGATAAAGAACCTGCATGGGACTTCTTTGAATATAAAGAAATAACCGATCAGCTATTCCACCTTAATGGTTATAGTCATTTGTTACAGATGTATAAACCGAAATCAGTAGAAGACCTGGCAATGATACTTGCAATTATTCGACCATCAAAGGCTCATTTACAACAAAGTGGATGGGACAGGATTAGAAAAGAAGTTTGGGTAAAAAACGGTAATGATACTTATGAATTCAAAAAATCTCATTCTATCGCTTACAGTTTAGCTATCATTGTGAATCTTAATTTACTAATAGAAAAAATGTCGAAAGAATAATATATGATAGTAGATAATTCAACTTTAAAAATACTTTGATTAATCGATACTTCTGATTAATTGTATTTGACGTTTTTTGATACGCTTTTTCATTATATTATTAAGACTAGTTAATGTACCAAACATTATTTCGACTTCTTTATTTACTACAGTCTTTATACAATATCTAAATGGTATCATTTGTCCTTGTAGGAAAATATTTATTGGTAAAATTCTATTACTTTCCCACCACCATATTTCACCTAACTGCAAGAATAATAATTTTTCTTCTGGAGAACGTATAGCTTCATAATCATAAAAGCTTATAATTTTGTCATCAGAATTCTGAATGATACCAATATACTCGTATGTCTGGCAACGTAACCCACTTAAAAATGGGAATTTTTCTTTAATGTCATTAATATCTATCATACCCTTATTTATATATTTAGATCTTTAAATCAAAATTTTTTTGATGTTTATGTGATAAATACAGATATGAGATTATATGAATTAATTATATTAAGTGAGTCCTACGACATAACACATAGTCTGCCACCCGAACCTGGCACTACACCTATACTACCGGGTTATGTTAGACTATACCATCAAACAGATGAGGATAGTTTACGATCCATCGAACATACTGGACTTAAACTAGCAAATGCACGTGGGATAGAAGGTCCCAGAGCCATCTATGCAAGCAAAACTGGGTTTTACGGAAAACCAGGTTCGCGACCTACGTTAGAGTTTCAAGTTCCAGAAGATAAGTGGGATTCTCCGTTCGTACTAATGGATGTACCGCCGATTAATATAATTGCAGCACATTACCCATGGCATGCCAAGGCCAGGTATCTAGTCGATCATCCTGATAAAATGCAGATGACACTAAATGGAGATTTTGACGATTTAGGTGGGGATTATGCACCAGCAGTAGAATACATTAAAAATACATATGGTAAATAATGACCGACACAACTTTTAATAAATTATATCTCTATGACCATATACGTCAATTATTGTCTGTAGATGGTAGCCTCTGTTTTCACAAGGATAATAGTCCAATGCACAAAAATAAAATTAAAATACATAAAGGGGTAGATAACAAAATCATTTTTAGAGCATTAGCTCCAGACAGAAGCCCTGTTACCATACCAAGTAACCAGCAAGTATATGCTAGGATTATCAATCCCGAAAATAGTACAATTGTATTAGAACAACTATGTAATATTGGAGTAGCAAAAGGCATAATTAATTTAATAATTGATAGTGGAGATATTGCAGATATTGCACCAGGTATTTATAATATGGTTATTATTAGAACTGAAGAATTTGTTTCTAATATTCCGGGATATTATATAGAAAAACCAATGTATAGCGATTTGAATGATAATATGTCTATGGAAATAGAAATTACAGAGCAGGCGCTTAAAGCTCCGGTCCCGAGTATTACTATAGGCCCAGATAATTGGGTCTCTGACTATACTGCTTCTCCTGGATCTATAGGTCGACCATGTTTTTATAGTAGCAGAATACCTGGCGGCAGAGTAATGAATCATAAAGAATCAGTTCAATCATTCTCAACTTATACTGAAAACTTTACAGGTACATTAGAACTTTGGGGAACACTCGAAGAAACTCCTGATGCATATCTTACTGAAGCACGTTGGTTTAAAATTTATCCATCGACTATGTCAGAGGATATAGAATATGTTGGCTATACAGGGACACAGGCATGGACATTTCAAGCAAATTTTATGTGGATGAAATTCCGTCTTTTACCATCCACAGCAGTATTTGATCATGGCAAAATGTTAAAAATTATTATCAGGAATTAAAATGAGATTATACGAAATACTAAAAGAATCAAAAAAAATTAAGCAACTAGAAATTAGTATATTAGAAGCTGAAGGAGATAGTACTGGACTTCCACACTTAACAAAAGAAATGCTATCACATATAATTGCTGAAATAGATACAGAAGGTGCTAACGCCATTGTTAAAAGTTTAGAATGGGGTGACGGAGCAGCCAAAGAACTATTGCAATTAATTAAAAAAGATTTAGAAAATAATTTAAGTATTGAAGAAAGTGTTAAGCAACGTCTGGACCCTAAGTGCTGGAAAGGTTATCATAAATCCGGTACAAAAATAAAAGGCGGCAAGAAAGTTAACAATTGTGTACCTAATAAATAACTTTATATAAAATGTTATAGGAATTATTGAGTTTCTGCAACTAATCTGTTATACTTAGTAAATGAGTATAATAGATACAATTAAAGATGCAATACTTGCAAACATTGGTCCTCTAAAACAGGCTCCGAAGAATTGGGGAAAGAGAAACTGCCCACTGTGCCATACGCAAGGGCATGGACGAGATACCCGGCATCGTTTCGGTATACAATTCAACGCAAATTCCATCGCATGTAACTGTTTTAATTGTGGATTTTCGGCATCTTATACAGAAGGTGAGGAATTATCAAAGTCTTTTAAATTTTTATTAACTAATTTACAAATAGACACCAAGTTCATACAATATATCGAATTTGAAATATTCAAACAGAAAAATCAAATACAATCTGTTAGAGAAGGTGACGAAGAATCACAACCCAACAAAGAAAATAAACTTAAAAATCTATTCAACAAATGGCATCCTAAAGATTTGCCAGAAGAATCATTAACCGTTACTGAATGGTTAGAGTATGGATTAGATGATCCTGATTTTATGAAAGTAGTTAATTATGCATTAGATAGAAAACTATTTGATTTAGATAATTTTTATTGGTCACCTTCCACATTACATAATGTAAACCAACGATTGATTATTCCATATTATCATAAGAATAAAATTGTTGGGTTTACATCAAGATTATGTTATAATTTACTTGATAAATCTATACCAAAGTATTATCAGCAATGCCCTCAAGACTTTGTATATAATCTAGATCATCAACAGGACTGGTCACGTAAATATGTAATTGTTACAGAAGGCGTGTTAGATGCGTTGTGCGTCGACGGCGTTAGTATATTAGGCGAGGTAGGACAGGATAAAGTAGATATTATAAATAGATTACAAAAAGAAATCATTGTGTGCCCTGATAGGGATAAAAAAGGCTATGATTTGGTAAATGTTGCAATAGAAAATAACTGGGCAGTAGCTTTTCCAAAATGGGATAAGGATATAAAAGATGCAGCAAAGGCATCAGAGAAGTATGGCAGATTATTAACAACACATTCTATAATTTCATCGGCAGTAGTCGGTAGAGAAAAAATAAAATTAAAGTGGGATATAGAACAGGCCGAGCGCCGGAAAAGGATATTATGATAGAGAAAGAAGAAAACGCAAGTGAAATTAATGATTATAGTAAGGATATCGAGGATATATTCATTAGCTTTATGATGAGTAGTCCTGATTTGTTCGTTCGGTGTAAGGGTATTATCAAATCTTCATATTTCGACGATAGACAAAATAGAGATACTGTTGCATTTATTGAAAGCTATAGTGCTGACTTTTCGATTATACCGTCACTTGATGAAATTCTTGCAGTGACGAAAAAAGAAATAAAAATTATGGAAACAGAAGCATCGATACACGATGCTTGGTTCTTGCGTGAATTCGAAAAATTTTGCCAACATCGGGCTTTACGAGATGCAATTTTAGCATCTCCAGTTAAACTAGATGAAGGACGCTATGGCGAAGTATTGGCAAATATTAAAGCAGCAGTAGAAATCGCACTTGTTAAAGACTTAGGATTAGACTACTATGCAGATCCAAGGGCACGTTTAGAAGCATTAAAAGATAACAAAGGACAATGTTCAACTGGCTGGAAGACAGTGGATGAAAAACTGTATGGTGGTCTGAACAAAGGCGAGATTACTATCTTTGCTGGACAATGTGTTACAGCTAACACAAAAGTAACTGCCATTAAAATATTAGATTTAGATAAATACTTTAGCCAGAGTAACCAGCAAAAAGGATTATCTAATGAAAAAAACAAATATTGAAAAATTTTTAGGTTTAAAACAGGTAATAGAGATATTTGGCATTGATTTTATGATGACCGTCGACCAACAGCAGAATTTGATATTATATTTTGACAGATACGGTTATAGAACATCCCAGAACAGGTATAGTCGATTAGCCTGGTTTATTAAACAAGGAGTAATTGATCTGTTTGCAAAAGAGAAGAATCTTCTAAGGTATCCGCGAATGAGTGTAGAATATTTTAGAGAACTATATGGCGTAACAATTGGCGAAGAACGATGGAATTCTAATTTAACGAAAATAAGAGATTGCTTTCCGTCAAGAGAGATTTATTGGTCAAATAATGGATATTCTGCTGAAGAAGCTAAACTCAAGGTAAAAGAGCACCAGATTAATGCATCATTGAAATCACAAAACAGAAATCATAAGAAATTTAGCATAAGATGTAAAGAATATTGGATAGAAAAGGGATATACAGAAGAATCAGCAGTGGAGATGGTCAGTAATTGCCAGCGAAGAGGTATATCATTTTATGTAGAGAAATATGGCGATGTGATCGGGATAAAAAAATATAATGCATCGTGTAAGAAACGAATTAGAACGTGGGAAAATAAACCATATGAAGAACGTAAGAATCATTATCTGAAGACAATTCCGACAAGTTTTAATGAATCGGGTCAGGAAATGCAAGCGATAAAATTGATTCTGCTTCAGAATGATATATCAGCGAATCGCTGCATGTTCGGCCCTCCTAGTTCACAATTCTACCAATGGATACCCGAACATGGATTCAGACGATATGATTTGGCTATTTTTGAAGATTCGACTAAAACTGTATTACAGTATATAATAGAATATCATGGCCCAGGCCATATAAATTTCTCCGATTATATCAGTAGCATGGATAATAAGATTATAGAAGTAGATGGCCGGCCGTTACCACATTTAGGGACATGTGGCCATAGTTACAGAAATGATATTGCAAAAAAACAACATATAAATTCTAAATTTCCTGATGTGAAGTATTGTGTATATTGGGTAAAGGATTTAAAAAATAAGGATTTAAGATTATATGAATAACCAGAAACTTGATTATCTGTCACAATTTTATGACAGAGGATTTCTGAACAATTATATGAAAGATAATATAGAATTGTTTAATCGATTATATATAGATATGCAACCATGCGAATACAATATTCTCGATCTACACGATTCGGTCGATAAATGGGTGGTTGACTCGCCCGACGGATTCGTGCCTGTGGAAAAATTGATATCTAAAGGATCTTATGAGATTTACCGAACCGAATTTACAGATGGTACATATGTAAATTCGTCAGGATTACATTGTTTCGAAAATACATTTGGTGGGTGGATATCGCCCATCAATATTGTACCGGGGCATAAATTAAAATCTAAGAACGGTTATAAGGAAGTTGCAAGAGTTACGAACTCGGGGATAGAAGATTTGGTATTTGATCTTGTTGTGAATTCAGATAACCATAGATACTATACGAACGGTATATCGTCTCATAATTCAGGAGCAGGTAAATCGCTCTTTTTGCAGAATCTAGGGGTAAATTGGGCAATGAATGGACTAAACGTAGTTTACCTGTCTTTAGAGTTAAGTGAGAAATTATGTGCTATGCGTATCGATGCAATGCATACAGGGTACGAAACTCGAGAAGTAATGCGTAACATTGATGACGTACATATGAAAATTCGTGCATCACAACAAAAGAGTCAAGGTTCATTGCGTATTAAACAAATGCCGAACGGATGTACAACAAATGATATTCGAGCATTTATTAAAGAATATGAAATTCATTCAGGAAAGAAAGTTGATGCAATCTTAGTCGACTATTTGGATCTTATGTCCCCGATGAGCAAAAAAATCTCAGCAGAAAACTTATTCGTTAAAGACAAATATGTAACTGAAGAATTACGTAACTTAGCAGTAGAGTTGAATATGGTTACTGTTTCAGCTTCACAGTTGAATCGTTGTTTATCTCCAGACACACTGGTAGAAATCGACGGAGTTGGTATGATTGAAATTAAGGAAGTAGCTGTTGGAGATAAAATTTTAAGTGAAACCGGGTATAATACTATATTGGATAAGTGGACAAATAAGCAACACGTTTATAAAATAAAAACAGCATCAGGTAAAGAAATTATATGTTCAGCTAATCACCGATTTCCGGTAGAAAATGGAATAAATTCAATCGAACATGGGCTGACAATAGGAGATCATCTCTATATTAAAAATGATGAATAATTATTTAACTGCATCGCAGTTAAATAGGAGTTACTTTTATGTTTAATAAATATAAAAAATTATCGAAATTTATATTCACAGAAACTGAAATATGTGAACTATTAAAATCTAAAGAGTATTTTAGTAATAAGAAAATTTCTTTCGGAAAGTTAGTGAACCACATTGAACGTCTAAAGGAATATAATGTTTCATTTTCCTCACTAACTGAAAGACTTGAGAAGATAATGAAATTAGGTAAAGATTCGTCTTCGAAGAAATCTTTCTTGTATCGCTATGGATGGGCAGGATTCAGACTATATAAAGAAAAGAATTTAAGTTCAACAAACACAAGAAATGACTTAATTAGAAAATTTGGAAAAGATTATGCGGATAGTATGCTTTCTTTACGAGGAGCATCAGAGGAAAATTATATTAAACGGCATGGTTCAGAGGATGGAACACTTCGATGGAAAAATTATCTTAAAACTCGTGCAACAACATATAAGAAGAAACGTAATGACGGCTACATATTTCCAAAATATAATTTATCTTATTTTATAAATTTATACGGGTCAGATGAAGGAACACAAATATATAACAATAAAATTAGTAAACAGGCATATAAAGTTTCATTAGAATATTATATCGATACATATGGAGAAGTGCAGGGTAGAGAATTATGTAAGAAATGTAAATCACATACATCATTATCAACGTTTATATTAAAATATGGAACGTTGGATGGTACTAAAAAATATTTAGAATTTATATCATTATTATCAGTGTCCTTAGAGGAAAAATACAAGAAAAAATACGGGGATTCTTGGGAAGAAAAGTATAATAATAGATTTAAAGGTACATTAAATTGTTATAAGAAAAAATACGGAAATGATGTAGGTGATTTATTATTTAATAAAAAGATAGAAAAGTTATCAGCAGGAAATAATTCTTTACGTAGTAGGTCGAAAATTTCTGAAGAATTATTTAATTATGTATCAGTATTTGTTGACGATTTACAATATTATGGAAAGAATGAATATACAATTTTATTTGATTCTGCTGAAAAAACAAAGTATAATCGGTATTTTATACGACCAGATTTGGCCTACAATAATAAAATTATCGAATTTTATGGAGATGCATATCACGCTAATCCTACAATATATGGGGAGAATGATATGCCACATCCTTATAGGAAAACTGTATTTGCAAAAGAGATATGGAAAGAAGATTTAGAAAGATGTAAAATATTAGAAGATAAGGGATATTCGGTAATGATTATATGGGAAAACGAATATAAAAATAGTAAAATCGATACAGTAAACAAATGCGTGGAATTCTTAAAAGATGAATAATTTAATAAAAGACGAAATAGTAAGTATAGAATATATGGGCGAAATTGATACAGTTGATATAACCACAGACGGAGATCATTTATTTTTTGGAAATGGAATTTTAACTCATAATACATCATACGAAGAAATCGACTTTGATCCAAGTCACATTGCTGGTGGTATTTCTAAAGTCAACACAGCGGATAATGTTATCGGTATTTTTACAAGTGCAGCAATGAAAGAAAGTGGCAGATATCAAATTCAGTTTATGAAAACACGTTCTAGTTCTGGTGTTGGTTCTAAAGTAGACTTAGCATTTAATACTAAGAGTTTAAGAATATACGATTTAGAAGAAGATGATGATAATGCAATTGCAGCAACATCGAAAAATATTTATGATCAATTAAAAAGAAATAGTGTAGTACGTTCGGGGGAAAAAGCTCAACCTAAATCAGAAGGTATTACATCATTTACTCAGATAGAATCTAAAGCTGACCCGCTTGAAGCAGCCGCAGGTCTTCGTGCTTTTTTAAAGAAAAGATAAAAGCAGATAAATAATTAAAACAATATTATCGGAGTCAAACTTGTCCATTAATCGAAGAAGCAAATCTATTCTTGAAGAAATTAGTAGTTATGTGCCACATAAAAGTAAAGAAGAGTTAATTGAAGCTCGTGCTCAGCATATTATCGTCTCGGCTATTAATTTGTTAGAATCGATTGATAATTCTTTTACCAATGACGAAGCAGATGCGTTAAAGAAACGATTTGTTTCTAGCATACGTGGCGCCGACCCAAGTCGATTTACACGCATGGTAAAACGAATTAAATCTGGAGATATGGGAGATGATGATTTAAATGGCTAATAAAAATCTTACTAGGAAATGGATTAGCTATCTTAAAGGAATGCAAATTATTCGACAGACATCTGACACATCAGGTAAACTCTTATATAAGAAACCGGTAACATCTGCTAATCTAGTACATTTTCTTATGAACGCTACAGATTTAGACGAAGATACAATATATGATGCTATAGAAACTGCACTTAAGAAGAATGGGCAGACTCCGGAAAGATTGCTAGGTAAAGATGCTGCTGATCAGGTTGCGAATCCAGAGAATCAAGTACAGAATCAGCAACAAAATCAGCAACAAAATCAAGTACAGAATCCAGAGAATCGAGTACAGAATCAGCCACAGTTACCGAATCGATCGCCACAGAAAAAAAAGTGGAATACAGACGATGCCGAAGATGTAGAATATAAAGATGTACCAAATAATCCAGACGATAACAGCCCGCCACAGTTACATTATTCGGGTCGGCAAAACTCACGCGGCGGCAAAAAGGCCGGCATAGTAAGTCAAACCCCTGATGCTATTAGAAAACGTGCTGCAAGACTACGTAAAAAATCTTTAAAAGAAGATTTCGTAGATGAAAACGTTGAATTAAGTGAAAAAGTTGTAGAAGACGTGTTTGATATATTAGATGCAAATAATGCAAGTAATGCAAGTAATGCAAGTAATGCAAATAATGCACAACAATCTCAGCAAGGTACCCCGGACGACATTAATAAAGTTAAAAATATCATTAAGACAAAGATGAATAAGTCTTTAAGAAAGATGCTATGGCAGTTATTACAAGAATCGGCAGTAAATGAATCTCGGATAGATCGAAACGAAACAAAAGCAATACTTCAATCCATAATCGATAATAAGTCATATGGTAAGTTAAAGAATAAAAATATTACTTTACAAGATCTACAAAAAGCATGGAAAGATACAGGATTTAGCAATAATACTCAGAATATAGGAGATCTTTTAAAAAAATATGGGTTTGGTGATACAGAAATACACCGAGTTTTTAATAATATACTAGGCGGTAACAGTGATTATGACGAAGATGAAGACGAGAATGCACCTCCATTAAAACCTAATCCTCAAGTTATTGAATTTGCAAAGTATATTAAGACCCACGGATATACCGATGCAGTAATTGAATATTTAAAGACTGAATTTAGTGACGAAGTTAACCCGCCTCAATCATCAGCGCCACATGAAGAACCTGAAACGCAGGGATTCTTAGGTAAAGCAATGAACTGGGCAAAAAATAAGTTTGGAAAGAAGACTGCTACAGTAGAAGAAGTAAGACATATTTTTACTGCAATGCTATTAGAAGACAGGACGATGCAGCAAGAGTATATTAACGAAATAGAAAAACAATTACTTGGAAGATCACGAAAATAATCAAGTATTAAAATGTTTATTATATATTGGCCCGATACACATACTATTAGATACTTATATTTTTTATTTAATACACATAATTGAATAAATTACTCGAAGTTTCGGCATATTACTTATAAGATTACTACGAATGATAAATAAACTTATGCAGATATTTATCTGCGAACCTATTAGGAGATTTATTATGACAACAAAAGTAAACGGCGCAGCATATCCAGGTGTTTGGGTAGAACGTCAAGTAGCATTCGTAAAATTAACATTCAATACAGATATCTCGGCTATTCCAGCTGCTGATTTATTTGAACTTGGAACAACTACCCCAGTTAGCTTAAATACTGTTGCTGATTCGACTTTCGGTATCGTTGAAAGTGCAATTGTTTTAGCACTTAAGACAGTCGAAACTCGTTCTACAGTTTTAGCAATCAGTACATATGATGCAACGACATTTAGTATTGACGTTATGTTGGGAAATGCTGAAGGATGGTTCGCTCCATTAACAGACGGTGTTATTGTTAGCGCATTACCAGTCGGCGCTGCAACAGCAATGATTACTACAGCTGGATCATCTGCTACAGATGCAGTTGGGACACTTGTTTCTGTAAATCCATCGTTTGTTACTGTTAGTGTTAACTATGTATACATGGATGGTTCTATGCCATCGGCAACAGGTGCAAACGGTGCATTATCATCTGGCCCAGGTTCTACATCGGGTGCATACCCTATGAACAGTCCAACTGGTACTCCTGGTTTTTACCCGGCAGCTGCTCATAACTAATCTTAATTGATTATATAAAAAGCTCACGCTTAGTGAGCTTTTTTATTCTTTAAAATTTTTAATTATGATAAATAATACAACTTGTAGGAGATAATCAAATGACAATGAAGATAAATGGCGGAATTATCAGTCAACAAACGTTGACTGGTAGCCTAAGATATTTTAAAATGACAGGTCCATTTGCGTGGACTGTTTCAGATGGATCAGTAAACTTGCCCGTGGCAGTATCAGGCGGAGCAACTACTGCCACAACATATTTTGCTGTAGGTAATAATGTTTCAGTGCCTAATAGTGCTGCAGAATTAGCACTAGCAGAAATTAGTACACGATGCGGGATTGACATAATTGGAATACAACCCGGATTGTACGGAACATCGTCTGAAATTCAGTTTGCATGTCCTGCAATGGCGTTTGGATGGGGAGCCGATGTTCCTTCATATAGTACAGCACCTGCAAATTCAGATGAGGACTTAACTGCGGCAGCGGTGGAAATTCAGTCAGCTGTTAGATCATTAGGTATTTTAACAGTATATGTATCTGTCGGCGCCACCAATCAGTCTATCGCACCCGTAACATCGACTGCAGATATGTCTACAGTTATTATTACAGAAGTACCTTTTAAACTAGCATAAATTAGTCGATACTAAGAGAAAGTTATTAATCTAACTTCTCTTATCTATATTTCTTAATAATCTAGTATAGTGTATCAACTTAGTTTAGCAAATTACAAGATTTTAACTAAATATAAGAAATAAGGATTAATATGTCAGAACCAGGTACCACTAATAATCCAGGAAATTCCGGAGTTATTCGAGTAAACGGCGCAGCCTCTTCGATGCAAAATTTAACAGCTGATTTACAATATTATGTCTGTTATGCATCGTCACCAGGCGCATTTACAAATCCTAATTCAAACCCGCAAGATTCTGAAGAGCTTACTAGATTAGTAAATATTCAAGTAACCGGCAATCCGCTAGATGAAAGTCAGAAAAATTTCGAAGTATTTTTAATGAGTATCGGGCTGAGAGCCATGCCTGCAATTTTATCAAATCCGTTCCCAGTTTTAGAACTTGCTGCCTATACATTAGAATTAGCTGGAGAAGGATTTATATGGAAATTTGCAGTCGAGCGTGGGGTACAATTTTTTAACTTTACACCGTACGGATCACCGGGCCCAGTTGGATTACTAGTTGATGATTTAGATGGTCTTATACTACCAAGTGGAGTACGAATTACAACAGTTACAGGAAGTCCCAGTGGATGGGCAAAGAATATAGCCTTTAACAGAATGGATACAATATAAAAATGACAGTTAGTGAAAAAGTCTGTAAAAATATAGATTGTGGCAAACTGTTTATGACAAAAAAATCACAATATTGTTGCATTGCATGTCGCCAAGTCGGGGCTCTTAAACAGCGCAAGGTTACAAATATAGAACTATTTGGCACAGAAAATCCATTTCAATCATCTATTATTAAAGATAAAATAAAAATTAGT
>Ga0209777_10006258_pt1 | contig 13436 bp, 11 predicted proteins | sample FrelakmetHBP12HB_FD_187147 | JGI IMG/M metagenome (GOLD analysis project Ga0209777, IMG submission 187147) | Freshwater lake sediment microbial communities from the University of Notre Dame, USA, for methane emissions studies -HBP12 HB (SPAdes)... | ecosystem: Environmental > Aquatic >...
AGGCTTGTACTGTCAAGAGCGTATCTATCCCATTTCAAGTACATACTTGTCGATGAGTTTCAAGACATATCATACAGCAGATACCTATTCTTGAAGACTTTGCTTGACCAAAACAAATCCAGACTGTTCGCTGTTGGTGATGATTGGCAATCAATTTACCGTTTTACTGGCAGTGACATATCCATCATGGTTGATTTCGAGAAGAATTTCGGTTTTAGCGAAACATGTCTGTTGCAACAGAGTTTTAGACTCAATGACAAGCTTTGCAGATTCTCCACTGGATTCATACTGCGTAATCCATTACAGATAAAAAAGAACATCAGAAGCACGACGCTGAAGAGCGGACCATCTGTTTCACTAATTAGGGGAGAAACAGGAACAAAGGTCAAAGAAATTCTTGACGAAATCTCAAGAAAAAGTGAGCAACAAAGTGTTTTGATTATTGGCAGATATAGACGACTTGAAAGAGAGCATTTGAACCTGTTTCTGAAGACTCCCTATCTTGATGTTGAGTACACCACAGCTCATAAGTCAAAAGGACGCGAAGCGGATTACGTAATAATAATAGGTCTGAAAGGAGGAAGAATGGGTTTCCCTTGTCAGATAGTTGACGACCCAATTCTTGAAATGGTGCTTGCGAAGAGTGACCATTTTCCCAACGCAGAAGAACGTAGGTTATTCTACGTCGCGCTAACACGAGCAAAGAAGCACGTTTACCTAATAGACGACCCAAATTTTGTCAGTTCGTCATTCGTTTCGGAAATACTGAATGGAGGCTATGAGATTAACTCGACAGGTCAACCGCTCAAGACTGAGTTGTGCCCCAAATGTGAAACGGGTGAAATAGTAGCGAAAAATGGCAAATACGGGCGCTTTTTCCAATGTAACAACTATCCGTATTGCGACTACACTCCAGTAGAATGCCCAAAATGCAGGAATGGATTTCTCCAAAGGGGTGAGATGATTTCCCGCTGTTCAAATGATAGTTGTTCGTTCTCAACGAATACATGACAACATTGTTGTGATGTGTATCCTGTTAAGATAAAAAGCAATAGAAATGGCGGATACTTTTTCGGATGCTCAAATTACCCGTAATGTGAGTATATCCAACAAATATACTCTTCAACGCGAGATAGACGGAGAACGTATGCCCGATATTGAACTCTAGGAGACAATAGCCTATCTTGTTGCATTTTTTCGGGAGAGTCCACTCTTAATGTGTAGAAGGATTGTGAATGAAGAGAAGGCAGTATTCAAAATTAGAGAACCCCAGACTTAAACAAACATTCTCCATTTGAATTCATTTAGTAATCACTCTCCCTACAATGCCTTAACAGTAGGCTTGAACTCTCCCCAAAAATATCCTACACGTGTAGAAGCTACTGGTGAGTCTATGAATTCTCCTAAAATTCTTTAGATTACTGGAGTCGCACTCCGAAAACTTATTAATTATACCCTTACTGCATTAGGTAAAGGCGAGCAAAAGTGACCCTGACATCTGTACTAAAAAGTTTCAGCCGATTAGAATTAGCAGCAATATTATTCTATGCAGTTTCGGGAATAATCCTTTTGGTATTTCTACCTTTAACTAGTTTTGCACCCCAGCTCGCTTTGCTTGGCGTTTTAAGTTTAATCGTAGCTTACGGTCTCTTCGCAAAAGGAGGCTGGGCACCATGGCTACTCTTCATCTTATTGGTTGCAAGTGAAACCTTTTCACTTTACACATTGTATGCAGTAGGATTTAGCAATGCATTAGTAGGCATCAGCATGGTTGCCTATGCAGTGCTCACATTACTGTCAGCAGGCTACCTTTTGCTAAAGAAAAAAACCACTTAAGCCTTAGCGGTATTGCGGAAAAGAACAACAGCTACCTCTTCATCCACATCTACAAACTGCTCGTTTTCTGGGATTTCAACAAACCCATCAGCCTTAGATAAAGTAGTAATCGCACCAGAAGCGCCTGTTTCCACAGGTTCAGCAATCAACCTGCAATCTTTATCGAATTCTATCTTGACCATGACAAATGTTCGCCTTCCTTTGGCGCTAAACATTCGTGACCCAGCAAAAGCCCTAACCATCTTCATAGGAGCTGCAGGTCTGCCAGCTAATCTCTGAATCAAAGGTCTAGCAAGCAAATAGAAAATAAGCAAAGCGGATGTGGGATGACCAGGCAAAGAAAAAACAGGTTTATCCCCCACAAACCCAACAGTTGTAGGTTTACCAGGCTTCACTGCAATGCCGTAGACAATAATTCCGGGCTTACCCAACGAATCGACAATTTGCGGAGTATAATCACGGGGACCAACAGAGACACCTCCGGAAGTAATCACCATATCGGATGAAGCTAAAGCAGTTTGCATAGCCTTAGATAATACAGCTTTATCGTCGGGAACAACACCGAAGTAAACGGGTTTTGCACCACTTTCAATAACTGCTGTACTAAGGCTGTAGGCATTTATATCGTAGATTTTTCCCTCTAACAAAGCCTTACCCGGCTCAGTAACTTCTCCGCCCGTTGACAAAACGGCGACTATGGGTATTTTAAAGACTTTAGCTTTGGTTAAGCCCAAAGCAGCTAAAACACCAATTTCGGAAGAACTCAGAACCTGCCCTGTTTTGAGTACAATCGCGCCTTTTTTTATGTCAGAACCTTTCTTCATAACATTCTCATTAACAGTCACAGCGCTGAAGACATGCAATTCGTCACTTTCTCTTTCAGTATCTTCAACCATCACAACTGCATCGGCACCCTCAGGAATGGGTGCACCAGTCACAATTTCAACTGCTTCGCCTTTCGCCAAAACCACTTTTGGCTGCTCCCCCACATTAACCACACCAGAAACCTTCAAAGTTACAAATTGATTTTCCTCCGCTCCAAAAGTGTCCTCGGCTTTCACAGCAAACCCATCAACGGTTGAACGATTAAACGGCGGAATATCAAGCGATGAAATCACATCTTCACTAAGAACACGATTATAAGCTTCAAGCAGCACAGCCTCTTCTTCACCTAAAAATACAGGTTTAAACTGGGCTCCAATTGCTTTTTGTGCCTCATCAAACGTCATAAGCTTCCTAAACACTTAATTGTCAACCTCCAAACCACCAAACATATGAACCAAGACCATTTCGCCTTCGCTTACGCCTTCACGATTCTCAGGAACAATTACAAAACCATTGCTCTGCGTCATCGTAGATAATGACCCTGAACCTTTCGCACTAACTGGCTCAGCATAAAATTCACCCCTCTTCAAGGTCACGCGAACTCTGACATAGGTTTTCCTTCCCAAAGCACTCGCAACCTTTCTTGACAAATTAGCCTTCAACATTGGTCTTGGCTCTGTTTTGCTCATTCCAAGCATCCTGCAAATCATTGGTCTACCGAACACTTCAAAACCAATAAGCGCAGCCACAGGATTCCCTGACAAAATTAAAACAGGCTTACCTTCTAAAGCGGCAACAGCTGTTGGCATCGCTGGGCGCAACGCAACGCCATGAACAATTACACCAGGTTTCCCAAGCTTGTTAACTGCATCAGGCACCAAATCTAAACCACCAACACTCGTGCCACCAGTGGTTATGACGGCATCTTGAGTTTCAAGGGCTTTTCTAATTTTAGCAGCGATTTCATCTACGTTGTCCTTTGTTATGCCGTATTCTGTTGTTTCTGCGCCAAGTTCTCTGCACACGGTTGACATCATGATTTTGTTCGAGTCATAAATTAGGTTTCCAGAAAGCTTTGTGCCAACTTCTGCAAGTTCATTTCCAGTAACTAAAATACCAATTTTCGGTTTCTCGGCAACTTTTAGCTGGTTGTATCCTAACCCAGCAGCTAATGCTATGTGATAAGGATTCAGGCGAGCGCCAGTTTTTGAAACGATTTCGCCTTTTTTGATATCCTTGCCCTGTTTGGAAACGTTGTCACCCGGCGCAAGCTGACTCCAAACTTCCAGTTTTCCCTCATTTTTCTTTGTGTTCTCAAGCATTACTACCGAGTTAGCGCCTTTCGGTATGGGATTGCCAGTCCAAACCTGCTTGGCTTGCTTATCGGCTATTTCTTGGTTTTCGGTTAATTGGAAAGATGCTGGTTTAGACTGTGAAGCACCAATCGTGTCGGCAGAATTTAATGCGTACCCATCCATGGCTGACCTGTCAAATCGTGGCAAATCGCCGTGAGCAACTATATCTTCGACTAAAACACGACCTAACGCATCCTCCAAAGCCGCTACTGCCACTTTTGGCTTGCCAATTTGCAGTACTTTAAGCCAACTCTCTAGGGCTTGATCTGTTAATGTTAGTTTTTGGAAGCCTTTTAGTTTTACCAAAATGGTCCCAATACAGCACTAGCGACTTATCGTAAAAAACATATCGAAACAAAAACACTAAACGAGAAACATCATCATGATCTAGTCTCATAGACCACAACTGAATCAGTCTTTATCTGCATAACTAAGTCGTGCCCTTCGACTATTTTCCTTAAGTTACCCATGCTTTCCTTAGCAAAATTTGCTTTGATGTTAATGTGGTATCCCTTGTATAGTGGAAACATGGCTTTCTGGGGTATCAACGTGATGGTGCTTCCATCTAAGGCTGGGCATCTATCAACGATTTCTCTAAGCAAGACGGCTATTTCAGCAAATTTCATAAATATTCACTATTTACATTAATTTAATAAAAAACTTACTATAATTGTTTTTCTACCATTTACTATTTTTTATGATAATATTTGTCTAAATTAGGTGTCAACTTATCTCGTGCATTAGGTAAGGGTTGATCGAAATTTATTTTTTGGTTGCTTCTGCAGTCATTTTTTTGAGGAATTCTTTGATGCCTTCTGGCTGACCGTGGACTAATAGGTGCCCGTCCTTTTGCAAATTGACTGAAAGATTGCTTTCCTCAGCCATCTGCTTTACCCGTTCGGAAGTGAAATTGGCGTAGGGCTCAACCCTGACCCATTTTTGGTCTCTGGGAACGCCAGTGACGAATTTGTTTTCTTCTATTTCTACTTCACTGATTTCTGCGTTGGCTTCTTCAAGACGCCTTAGCCACTGATCAACGACTTCGGAGCCAAAGGTTTTTTGGGCTTCGTTGATAATGTAAGCTTCAACTTTCCCAAGGTACTCTTCCACTTTTTGTTCAGCATCGCCTCTGCTACCTTCTACCTCTGAAATTTTAATCATAAGCTTGGCACTTCGTAGATCATTAACAACATCGGGCGAAATGTTAACTCCTTTTTTCCTAAGCTCCATCAACAGGTCTTCAAGAACTTCCCAAACAAGGGTGCGGCTCATATTTTTCCCTGCATAAATAATTCAGTAGAAACCTATAAGACTTAATGTCGGAAAGAAATAAATCACTAACCCATTCTGTAATATTTGTGGAAGTAGCTACTTTTTGTCAGCAGACAAAAAGCCCAGATTGGTAAAAAAAAACTCGGTTTTGGCGAATATATTGAAACTAGAAATAATTAAGTCGGAAGGCTTAGCCCACAACAGTTACTACTTGTCAGACGAAAATGAAGCAGTAGTTATCGACCCCCGCCGCGACTGCGAAATCTACACTCAACTTGCCGAAAAGGAATGCGCAAAAATCAAGTATATTCTTGAAACCCACCGAAACGAAGACTTCGTTGTCGGCTCGCTTGAACTGCAAAATGTAACTGAAGCAGAAATAGGCCACAGCAACGCTTTACCCTTCAAGTATGGAGAGCACAACTTAGCTGACGGAGAAAGCTTAAGCGTGGGCAATGTTAAAATCAAAACGTTGCACACGCCTGGGCACACCAACGAATCATTATGTTTCGTAGCCTATCCACATGGAAGCGATGAGGCATTGACAGTTTTCAGTGGCGACACTCTGTTCGCTGGCTCCGTGGGAAGAACAGATCTCTACGGCAAAACAGCACAGACAAAACAAGCTGAAAAACTCTGCACCAGCCTACATGAAATGCTATTGCCACTTGGCGACCATGTTCTTGTTTACCCAACTCATGGCGCTGGAAGCGTTTGCGGTCACGGCATAAGCGGGCGGGAGCCAACCACCATCGGGTACGAGAAGAAAACTAACCCCTACCTTCAATTAGGCAAAGAAGGCTTTGTTCAAAAAGTGGTTAATGAAGAGTTGGTTGTGCCGCGATATTTCCGCAAAATGGAAGAGTTCAACCTAAACGGGCCACCCTTGCTAAGCGAGCTATCTTATCCTAAGTCACTTTCTCTTGAGGCTTTCGAAGAAGAAATTCAAAAACCTATCGTAATGATAATGGATACACGCATGCCTTACGCTTATGCAGGCTCACATATACCTAACTCGTTAAGCATGTGGCTTGAAGGAACCAGCGTTTACCCAGGATGGCTTTTAGACACTAGCCAATACATCGTTTTTGTACTTGAACGCCCAAGCGATGTTGAAACTGTTACTCCTAGATTGCGCAGGTTAGGCTTTGATAACATGTGTGGTTATTTATGCGGCGGCATGACCGCATGGACAAACCTAGGTTACCCAACAAAAAAATAGACGCTTAGGTAATCCAATATGAGTAAACGTGTAATTTCTCGCCGAGCTCCTTTTTAAGAAAAGCTCGTATGTCATCGTCTTCTATGCAACGTGTTTCAGTCGCATCCTCGTGAATTGGGATTTTCGTTTCCCTAAGCGCATCCCCTTTCGGAAAATCAACGTAAACATAGTAGTTTTTGGATGGAATGATGAGCCGGAGGCTTGTGAATTCTCGAGTTTTTGAAATTCCTGTTTGCTCAATATTGTAGACAATCGAGTCCGGTTTTAACTCGTTAACTAAACGTTTGAACTCTTCCCACTTGCTTACGCGAACCAGTCTGTCGCTCAAAACTTTCGCCGATTACTCTTCTTTTTCAACTTCGCTCATGGTTTTAGCCATGCGGGCGTTTTTATCCTTAGGCGCCATGAGTTCTCTGACAAGGTTAAATTGCCGCTGATAAATGTGACAATTTTTGGAGTGGAAAATAAGTTTGCCAGTTTTCAATGAAAGATTTCCACGCTCATTTATTTCTGATACAAACGCTTCGTTGAATAATTGTAAGCCAGCAATGTTTGCTGGTAACCCAGCGTATGCGTCCCAGCTACGGAAGTAACAGGTTAGGTGCATTTTGCCTTCCATGATTTCAGTGTCAATGAGGCTCAGGCATGGCGGTTCAGATTTCGCATTTTTCTCATCGAACTTTTTTATGTCGCTTGGCAGCCTTATTACCATTGTTACCTGCCTATCCCTCTGCTCTTCCACATACCTCTTTACAGCTTCTTCAATCTGGTTGACAGGATGGTTGAGCCTGCTGCCATAGGTGTAGGTTTCATCTTGTTTCTCTCCACACCACAGATACTCCAACGCATAACCTTGAACGTACTTAATATCGCAAGGCGCCTTATCACTCACAAGCGGCCTGTTCTCTGGGTGCGAAATTTCAATCGAGAGATTGAGCTTCTTTGTTTCCGTTTCTTCTGAGCCAAACCCCACCCGAAAAATATCGCCTTCACTCCATATCTGGCTCAATGTTTTAAACCAAGCATCAGGGCAATCAAAAGCTGTAATCTTAAAATGTTTCATACGTAGTCCTCAAGACACCGAATAATGTTGTGTTCATTTTTAATATAAGTTTACCACTTAAAAACCTAATAAAAACTTATTAAAATTATATCCAAAAACCCAGTTCCAGAGTTTCGCCATTAGAGTTCTACTTGCACTCAAAATCATCACAACATTGGAGCTGCGCTAGAAATTAAAAAGAAAACCATTTAATAGAGTTTAGAAGGTTTCATTCTTGTGGCTGCGATGGCACAATCACAAGAGTATATTTAACATTATTCCACCAGTAGTTTAGGTGTAAGTTTTGTCAAAAGCACAACCTCATCCAGGTCATGAAAAACACCTCTGCAAGATGGTAGAGGACAAAGTACCAATGGAAAAGATAAAGCCTATAGTGAAAAATGCGAAATATATCTGCAAAGGCTGCATGCGTACAGCTGCCAAAGCAGAAAATCTCTGCGCCCCAGAACTCCTCTAAACATTTTCTCTTTTTTTGTGAAAAACAAGAATTCAGGATAAAATTTTAGCTTGGAAAATATTGTTGCGTTTTCGTAGTCAGACTACATTAGTTCTCGCGCTATTTTTTGTCCATACTCATAGCATGAGGACAGATTGCCTTCGTCCACATCTTTGGATTCAAGTATTATTCCAGGAACTATTTTCATCTTCAGAGCAACTCCAAAGGCTAACTCTAACATTCTGAGGCACTCTTTTCCATCACTGTATGCTCCTGTGGACGTGAAGCAACCGCACACTTTGTTTCTAAGTGAATGCCCTTGTGCGTAGAACGTTAGAATTGTTTCATCCATAAATCTCTTAATTTGCCATGCTATATTGCTGTAATGTGTTGGGGAACCTACTGCTATGCCATCAGCTTCAGCTAAGTCATTTAGCGTGCAGTCGTCAGCCTTTTTCAAAATCGCGCTTAACCCCGGCTTCTCAGCGCCTCTTGCTATGTGTGAAGCCATTTTCTCAGTTTTACCTGTATTAGAATAATAAATTATAAGAAGAGTCTTCGGCAATACCCTGCACCAACTAAAAACTTAGATGCTACAGATAATAACTTTTACGTAATGAAAACCTGCACATTTATTTTTGGATAACATTTCTCATCCCACACCAAAACAGAATTAGGTTCTGCATAGCATCCCTAAACTTTATTAGAGATATATCGTGCGTGGACTAAATTTTAGTCTTTTTCTCTCTCCTACTAACTTTCAACTCAAAAACATACAAATAAAAAACAAACACAACAGTAACTTTGCTTTCTTAGCTTTCTGCTTTCTTATGTCTCTTAGAGTAGACTATTGCACCTATCGCTATTAGAATTGTCAGAATGATTGCGCTAACAATCGCGTAATACAAGGTGAGGTTTGGTGGGTTGAAAAAAATTGTCGGTGTTGGGGTTGGGCTTAGTGTTGGTTGTTGTGTTGGAGTTGATGAAGACGGACTTGAGACTGGCAAAACCTCGAATGCAACTGTGAGGGTTGTGGCTGAGATGTATTTTGCGTCTACAACCTGAACGTATACGTGGTGGCTACCGACTGGCAATGCGTTTGTTGAATAGTATGGTGATGTGCTGTTTTCCGAAAGTTGACCATCTACGTACCAAAAAAAAGTGTAAGGAGGCGTTGCGCCTTCAACCGAAACTGTAAAATTTATTTTGTTTCCATAGTTTAATGCGCTCGCTGATTCAGACAAACTGGCAACAATTGTTGGTGAAGGAGACGGTGAAGGTGTAGGAACCTGATATGTTGGGTCAGGCGAACCGTAGCCAATTGGGATGTACTGCTCGTTAACTGCACTTGGAGAAAACGTGCCGACAACCCAGTTATCAGCGCTGCCACCTCCAATTGCATAAATTGTATCATTGACCACAGCAACAGCGAAATTGATTCTGTTTGTGGGAACATCGACGCCGTATGTCCAACTGTCGGCTTTGGGGTTGTAAACTCGATTGGTGCCGGGTGGTTCACCCTGTCGGAGATTTCCGTTTTGTCCCATCACGTAAAGTTGCTTTAGGGCTAAGAGTCCTGTTGTTGCGCCTCCAGCTCCCTCTCCAACTGCGTTTCCGATACTTGTCGGTGGGGGCGTCCCGAGACTCCATGTGTCAGTCGATGGGTCGTATATCTGGTTAAGGTTATAATGTTGGTCGGTTGAGAGTCCGCCTATAACGTATATTTTGTCGTTAATAACTGCTGAAACATAGCCGTCAAACGCGTAGTGGGGCGCTTTGGTTTTGTTGGTCCACGAGTCTTTAGTGGGGTCGTATTCGTAGTTTGCGCCGTAATAGGTTAGCACATAGATTTTTCCGTTTACGACGTTCGCTTGTAGTGGGAATGCAGGTGCTGGAAAGGGCGATTTAGCTTCCCATGTGTCTGTTGCGGGGTTATAGACTTCGTTTACTGCGGTGGCTCCGGAGTAAATGTTTTCGCCTGTGGCTCCGCCTATGCAGTAGATTTTGTTTTGGTATGTGGCTATGGCGAATCTGTCTCTTGGCGTTGGCATGTGTGTTTTTTGGATCCATGTGTCGGTGATTGGGTCGTATTGTTCGTTTGTATCAACAACTCCGCCAGTAACCTGACCTGCGAGTCCCATTGAAAAGCTCCAGAATCCGCTAAGGGTATCGCCGCCAATCGCGTAGATTTTTCCGTTTACACTGGCAACCCCCAGCCGTTCTCTTGCCTGATGCATTGGCGCTTTTGACGCCCAAGAATTTTCCGAACCCTTCACTGATTGAATTAAGGTTATACATGATGCTGTTAGAAAGATGAGAACGAAGACGAGAGGGATGCTTCTGTTCATGCTTAGTTTCCTTAGTTGCATTAATGGTCAAAGTATTTATTAGCTCTCTCTGAAGTACAGAACCGTTCTCATGGAAGAACACTCATTTAGAACTTAGTTTTGTGTTTTTTGGGCGATTGATTGACAGGTTAACAGTGACAGACAGAGACAGACACGATTCACGGGGGCGTGCGTGGGTGCGTGGGAGAGTACAAGTGAGAGTAATACGTAGTCGTAGGCGTACGTAGTCGTAAGTGTATGTGTTCGAGAGAGAGAAAAAGACTAAAATTTAGTCCAACCAACCAAAATAAGAAGGACAAGTAGAAGTTAACCATGCGTCCAGTTTCTTTTTCTCTGAACTTATAATTGCTTTTCCAGAAAACGCAAGCACCGCACACTGACATACTAAACGCGTCCCAGCCAAACGCGAACAAAAACGTTTTTACTATACAACTCTTAATTCTTAAATAAGAATTCTCTTATCAAAAAGAATTGAAGACTATGAAACGTTTCTACCTGTTATTTACATGCATTCTTATGTTGTCTATCATGATTGGTCAACCTCTAATCGTGTGCGCTCAACAACCCACAGGAACGCTTCAACCTTTTTGGAACATTACTCATGGAAGCGCCAGATCTGATGAAGGATGGAGCGTAACAACGGATAATGAGGGCAACGTGTACTTCACGGGTTTTGACCGAGTAAAAAGCCCAATCGCAGACGTATTTGTAATAAAGTTGGCTCCAAACGGCGTTGAACTCTGGAATACAACTTGGGATGGAGGATTCGATGACAAGCCATATGTAATAACAGAAAGCAATGGGTTTGTGTATGTGGGAGGAGCCAAATTCCTGAGTTTCTCCCCGACAGCAACCGACATATTTATCTTGAAACTTGACGCCTCAAACGGAAATCTTGTGTGGAGTCGCACATGGGACGGTAGTGGACACGGTTACGATGAAGTAGACGGTCTGAAAGTTGACGGAAACAGCATTTACGTATCTGGATGGGCAACAGGAGACTCTACACAAACTGACATCGTGATTTTAAAATATAATTTAGACGGTGACCAGGTTTGGAGCAAAACATGGGGCACAAACGGCGTAGACGAAGCTAATGGGCAGCTTGGTTTTGACGATAGCTACATTTACGTTGTTGGTCATTATAACGCTCTTCCATTAGGGCTGGGCGGCGATGCTGTTCTTGTCGCTTTCAACAAGGCAGATGGTGCCTATGTTTGGAACACTACTTGGGGAGGTTTAGGGTTAGACGACGCCTTCGGGATGGCAATGAGCAACAACGCCATCTACTCGGTAGGATTAACCACAAGTTTTGGCGGAGACAAGATTTTCCTGTTAAAATATGATACGAAGGGTATACTTATTTGGAATGCAACTTGGGGGGGCAGCAAAGCTGAAGTAGCCCGAGCAGTTGACATTAACTTGGGTGGCTCGGCAATTTATGTTGCGGGAAACACTCAAAGCTACGGCAACGGCGACTTCGACGTAATCTTGCTAAGATATAACCAACAAGGTAGTTTGACGCTTTCCAAAACCTGGGGCGGGGCAGCTTTGGAGCAAGCACACGGCATCGCCGTTCGCGAACCATTTGTTTACATTGTAGGGGAAACTTCAAGCTTCGGTGCCGGGCTTGAAGACGCTTTTCTCCTGAAAGTTGATGCGGAAGGAGGTAATACGATACCCGAGTTCGGTGCAGCTGCACCCCTACTATTAATCGTCGCTTTAACAACTGTCTGCTTAGCAGGAATGAGCCTGCAAAAGAAACGCGCACGTATAAACACAACCGACAAGGGCACTTATCGCACGCTAATTAACGATTAAACTTCTTTTTGTCCTGAAAATAATTAAGCAAAAAAGTACACTCCCCAGTTAACATAATTTTAATCCAACCAACCAAAAAATTAGTTTCTTCTGAGTACACATTGGTTTACAAAGAAGTTAAGAAGAAAGACGCTCTTTTAGATTAACTATGGAGAATCATCATCACTGCCCGTATTGGAGATGTTATTAGTCCATCAAATAAAACGTGTCTCAAAGTAAGCTGTGTTAAAATTTACCAGCAGAAGGATATCAAATGTCGCAAATCTGGAAGTAACTACATTTTTAGACCTGGCAAATGCGTTGAGAATTGTATAGGATACAAAATAATAGAGGGAGATGAAAACTGCGGTTTTTCAGTGGAATGTTGCCAAGTTGGCAAAAGCTCCCCGCAAGGCATTTATCGTTAAGGTCTTGTTTCTGCAACCATGCAATCCGTACACTCGATTCCGACTATACCTATACTATACCCTATTTTGAAAATTGAACCTGAATTACGCCTACTCTACATCTTGAATATTCAAAGAATCATGCTGTAGGTGGGCTGGATCCTGTATACAGTCTGATTCCAGACTTTTTACCCAAACCACGCACGTCGTTGTGAATTTTTTTTGGACTAAAATTTAATGCCCCCCCAAACTAAAAACTGACGACTGACGCTGTATTGTGGAATTGGGGTTTTAACCGTTTGAACCGTTTAAGAAAACAGTGTTTCCCATTGAAGTCTCTCACTTCTTCTATTCTACGCTATGCAGATTTAAGACTTATCAAAAAGTCAAAAAAAGCTCTGTTCAGGTATTCATTGCCACGCTAATTAATGAAGAGTCTCTGTTAGCTAAGTATTTGAGAAGAGAAACAAAAGCGTGGATTCCAAGAATCGTTAGCCGCTAATGTCTGCTTAGGTAAATAGACGCCCTCTTAACCAATGTTCGGAAAATTTTCTTTCGTTTTCTTTTAAGTCTATTTTTGATTTGCGTTTCTTTGCTGGGTAAATGTAAGAATTTATATCTTGAAAATGCTTTGTAAAATAAGAAGAGACCTACTGTAAACAATAATATCGCTAACATTCTTTGAAGGTGTGACCAAAATGAAGTCATCCAAAATAAAGTCATGTTTGCGAAAGGATTAACAAAAAAAGGACTAAATTGGTAGGAGAGTAATATAATAAACAGATTAACAATGGCAAAGTAAACTGCCATCAATGATACAAACAGTGCTGTACTGGAAAAAACAATTTGAGTAAACGGTGTTGAGTTAGAGG
>Ga0209777_10006259_pt1 | contig 13435 bp, 7 predicted proteins | sample FrelakmetHBP12HB_FD_187147 | JGI IMG/M metagenome (GOLD analysis project Ga0209777, IMG submission 187147) | Freshwater lake sediment microbial communities from the University of Notre Dame, USA, for methane emissions studies -HBP12 HB (SPAdes)... | ecosystem: Environmental > Aquatic >...
TGCGCCTGCACCACACGGCGCGCAAAGGTCTGGCGCAAGCTGTTCGTAGTGATGAGGCCAAAGCGCTTCGCCTTGCCCGCGCGGACCAGTTCAGCCGCTTTGTGCCACCAATACAGCACGAAGTCGGCGGATTCCGGCACTTCGGGATAAGTCGCGCGCAGAGTCTCAGCATATCCATCGCCCAGGTCTTCGCGCATCCGCGCCGTGCCAAGGAACGGCGGGTTGCCTACGATGTAATCGGCTGGCGGCCATTCGGCGGGGCGCGGGTTGACGTAGGTGAGCAGCGGCACGCGCTTCGTCTCATCCGGCACCTGGCGGCCCGTCACCAAATCCGTTTTCTGGCTGCGCCGATCCCAGACGGTGACGACGTCGGTAGGGCGCGTCACTCCACGCGCGCCGCCGGGGGTTTGCGGACGCGCGGCGGGCAAGGGACTGCCCGCCCTACCTTGCTGGCGCACTTCGTCGGGCAGGCCGGGCAAATCGGGATTGGCCGCCGCCATCGCCCACGTTACAGGCTGCGGTTCGCCGTCATAGGCGAGCACGGCATCGCGGCATTGGATGTTGTCGAGCTTCTCCAACACGGGCTCGCCGATGGCGGCGCTGCCGGCGGCGCGGGCCTGCCATTGGAGGTAGCCAATCCACAGCACCAGTTCCGCGATGGCCGCGGCGCGCGGGTTGAGTTCCAGCCCGAAGAACTGGCGGGGGTGGACGGTGAACTGTTCGATCTCCAACGCCAACTCGCGGTCGCCGAGCTGCGCCAGCTCGTCGAGGATTTCCATTTCCAGGCGCTTGAGCAGCTCGAAGGTGACGTAAAGGAAGTTCCCGGAGCCGCAGGCGGGGTCGAGGATGCGGAGGGTGCATAGCCGGTGGTGAAAGGCGCGGATTTCGGCGATGGCGGCGTCAACTCGTCCGGCCCGGGCGTGGGTGTAGGCGGCGGCGCGGACGTGCGCCCACTCGGCGCGCAGCGGCTCGATGACGGTGGCCAGCACGAGGCGTTCGACGTAGGCACGGGGGGTGAACTCCGCGCCGAGCTTGTGGCGCTCCGCCGGGTCCAGCGCCCGCTGGAGCAGGGTGCCGAAGATGGCGGGTTCGACGGCCTTCCAGTCGTACTGCGCCGCCCGGTGCAAGCTCGTGATCTGGTCGGCGTCCAGGTCCAGCGCGGTGGCGTCGGCGAAGAGGCCGCCGTTGAAGCGCTTGAGGGCATGGCGCAGGACGACCGAGATGCGGCCGGCGGTGCCGGTGTTCATCTCGCGGAAGAGCTGCGCGGCCAGCGGCTGGAATTGCGCGGGATCGGGGCGGACGGAATCGAGCAGGTGCGTGAAGCTCGCGGCTGGCAGGAGGCCCACGTCCTCGGCGAACATGCAGAAGAGGCAGCGGCAGAGGAAATCGGCCACCCGGCGCGGGGCTTGCCCGGTCTGTTCGAGGGACTTGGCGAGTTTGGCCAGCAGGTCAGAGATCTCGCAGGTGACGACGGCGGAGTGCCGCGCCGGATCGAGGGCGAGCGGGTCCGTCCAGACCAGGCGGAGGCGCTCGCGGATTTCCGGCCGGCGCAGGTCGTCCAGGCGGATGCGAAAAACCTGCGGATGCGGGAAGTGGAGGTAGTTGCGGCCGGCCTGGGTGAAGTCGGCGAAGACCTCAATGCTGTTGCCCACGTCCACGATCAGCAGGAACGGAGGATTGGGGTCGCTGGGGGGCAGCGCGCGGACGTAGCGCTCGGCCTGGCCGCGGGCTTTGAGCATGGCGTCGTCCCACGCGCCCGTGCCGCGAACCGGGGCGGACTTGCGCTTCCGGGAAACCGCGCCGGCGGATTCGAGCGCCAGATGGAGGTCGCTGGGTGCGGGGGGCTGATCCTGAAACTGCTTGGCTTCGAGGAGGAAGGCGCAGCGTTTGTAGAGGTCAATGCGTCCGTCGCTGGTTGAGCCGTCGGGGTGATGCTCGGTTACGGGAAACTCGAAGGTGTAGCCGGAGCCCGGCTTGGGGTCGGGGCGCGGCACGCCGAGCAGGTCGCAGAGTTCAACGAGGAAGAGCTGCGCGTTGGCGCGCTCGGACGGGCTCGCGGCAGACCAGCGCGAGATGAAGTCCTCGATTTCCCGGCTCGGCATGAGGGGTTATTACACGAAGCGACGGGGCGGCAGCAATGCTGATCAGCAACCAGTGGTCAGTAATTAGTAATCAGCCTGAAAAACGCAGTTAAACCAACGCAAAGGCGCAAAGGTGCAAGGACGCAGGGGTTTCGGCTGCCTGGCACTTTCACCCGCTGGGTGAGTAGGCTCAAGTCTGTCATTTTCTCTCTATCTCCTTGTGTTTCGCGTCTTTGCCCCCTGGCGTCTTTGCGTTAACTGCCGTTTTTAGCATCAGTCGGGGGCGCGCCGGATTTGGCTTCCCAAGCCCGCCACGAGATGGGTGCCCCAACAAGAAACGTTCGCTGACGCGAATTGTGCTCACTCTAAAGGCTGCGTCATTTCTTCGCCCGTGAGTGAGCGGACCGCCTCGCCGGCCGCGCCTCGCGCTTCGGGAATCGCACGGGCACCTGTTTCTCCCCGGGGGATCGTCGGTGCCCGGGTTCGGTTTCCTGGCCGCTGGAGAGCCAGAGCAGCGCCTCCTCGAAGTCGCCAAAAGCCCGAACGGCGTAGCCGTGCATGGTGCTTAAGAACGCAAACAGCCGGGCCCGGTGGTGAGGGTCGGAACCGTAAAGAATCGCCAGGCGCTCCTCCCGAGTGAAACCGACTTCGCGAAACGTGCCCACGAGTTCAGCCAGGTCAGCCGGGCTAAACACCGGCTTCGGACCTGGGTGCAAAGCCCGCAAATCCATCATCGCATGAGCAATGCCCCGTTTCCGGCACACGCCGGCCAGCTCCGCCAGGGCGGCCTTGCTGGCAGCCAGGTCGAAATGACCCTGCGCGCCAAACCGAATGAATTCACTGGCGCGGATGATTTGAAGTTCCTGTGGCATAACTAATTTCAGCTTTCAGCGTTCACAATTCTAGCTTTTCCTCAACGGCCCGCGTGGTTCACGGGCGAACGAAGGTTCGCGTCATTTTCATTAGTCGCTGGCGTGATTATTGCGTCCGCCTGTCTTTGGGCGCATGAGCCAAGCGCGGCCGAGAAGGATCGCAATGACAGCGTGCAACACGACTGCCGGCCACAAGAGAGGCCCGACCCAGTGGCCGCGGATGCCGAGGTAAGCGAGAAATGCCGTTGCCAGCGCGCTGTAGGTCAGCATGCCGCAGAGTGCTGTCCGACCGGGCCAGCAGGCAATGCCCAAGGCGATCAAGGCGATGCCGGTCACGCGAGCGACCGGGATGGCAACGCCGGTAAGTTCCGCGCCGAGCAAGAGCCGGCCCACGGTGGATGGAACAACCAGCAGCGCGAGGCCCGTGGCGGCTTCGGCGATGGCGGCAATGGCAAGCAGCTTCATTTCAATCCGTTGAGGCGGCAGGCGGAGACTCCTCCGCCCGCCAGGCCGGGAATGTGCCTAATCTTTTGCCTGGGCGACCCGGTCTCTGATACCCGGCAGCGCCTCTTTCTGCGCGGCGGTGTATTGCTGCGGTCCGAGGGTGAAGGTCAGCCGGTTGATTTTGCCGGTGAACTTGAACGGGCAGTCGTAATGGTATTCGATGAGGGACACGGGCGTGCCCGTGTCCATTCCCACGTCAAACGTCTCGTCCTCTGGGAACAGGATAGGCGTGGTATGCTCCAGGGTCTTTGTGGCGGCGATGTTGCCATCCACCATGAGCGTGCCGGTCCCGCCCTTGCCGAAGCCGGTGCCATCAATGATGAAGTCGAACAGGATTTCGTGTTTGCCGGGCTTGAGCTCCGGGCCTTCCCAGGCGGTGCGCTGGAGGCCGAGCAGGTTGTAGAGAAAAACGACCTTGCCGCGGCCAATGCCCAGTTCGCCTTTGGTCAGGAACAAACCGTATCCGCCGAATCGACCGCCCTCGGTGGCGATCATGCCTTCGGCGCCGCCTTCGGGAATCTCGACCTCCGCCTTAATGGTGTAAGTCCGTTCCAGAATGTTCGGGGCGCACGAGGCCGGGATGCCGCTTAATACTCCGGAGTAGGTGAAGGTCTTCCGCCCCGCCGTGGCACTCGGACGCGGCGTGAGGAATCGGGTCAACGTCGAGTTGTCGAGGGGCAGCACGTCGAACTTCTTCGCCTCGGAGTAGAAAAGGTCCTGCATTTGTTTGAGTTTGGCGGGATTCTGAGCCGCGAGGTTCTCCGACTCGGTGAAGTCGGACTTGAGATTGTACAGTTCCCAGTTGTAACCGGTGATGACGTCGGGCGGCGGCTTGGTGCTCAGCTCCCAGGGAATCGTCACGGGCGTGGTGGCGGCCACCCAGCCGTCGTTATAAATGGCGCGATTGCCGAGCATCTCGAAATACTGGGTCGTGCGCCTGGAGGGCGCACTGGCGCTGGCCTTGTCCCAAGTGTAAGCCATGCTGACTCCGTCCATGGGCCGCTGCTTGATGCCGTTGATAGTGTCAGGCGGTGTAATACCGGTCGCTTCCAGGATCGTCGGCACGACGTCAATGACGTGGTGGAACTGGGTGCGGATGCCGCCCACGTCCTTGATATGGCCGGGCCAGGACATGCACATGCCCTGGCGGGTGCCGCCGAAGTGCGAAGCCACTTGCTTGGTCCACTGAAAGGGCGTGTCGAAGGCCCACGCCCAGCCGACGGCGTAATGCGGGAACGTCAGGTCCGACCCCCAGAACTCATAGAACAGGAACTGGTCTTTAACGGGCACGGTGACACCGTTGAAGGTGCAAAACTCGTTCGGTGTTCCGTTCGTCGTGCCCTCGGCGCTGGCCCCGTTGTCACCGCTGATGTACATGATCAAAGTGTCATTAAGCTTGCCCATGTCTTCGACCGCCTGAATGACGCGGCCAATCTCGTAATCCGTGTAAGCGAGGTAGGCGCCAAACACGTCGGCCTGCTTGATGAAGAGCTTCTTCTCGTCCCAACTCAGCGAATCCCATTGCTGCAACTCCTTCGGCCAGGCCGTGAGCTTGGCGTCCGGCGGGATGATGCCGAGGCGCTTTTGATTGGCGAAGATCGTATCGCGCAGCTTGTTCCAGCCATCGTCGAACAGGTGCATGTCGCTGATCTTGTTGATCCATTCCTTGGTGGGATGATGCGGCGAATGGACCCCGCCGGGCACGTAATAGACGAAGAACGGCTTCTCCGGCGCGGCGGCGTTGAGGTCCTTCATGTATTGGATGGCGTCATCGGCCATGGCGGTGGTCAGGTTCCATCCCGGTTTGTCCTGGTAGGGATAAATCGCCGTGGTGTTGCGGAAGAGGTTGGGCTGCCACTGGCTGGTGTCGCCGCCGACGAACCCGTAGAAGTATTCGAAACCCATCCCGTTTGGCCATTGGTCGAACGGCCCGGCCACGCTCGACTGGTAAAACGGCGTGTTGTGGTCCTTGCCGAACCACGAGGTCGCATAGCCGTTCTCTTTGAGGATTTCACCGATCGTGCCGCACTCTTTCCGGATGACCGAATCGTAACCTGGAAAACCGGTCGCCGCCTCGCCGACGACGCCATACCCGGCGACGTGATGGTTGCGGCCGGTGATCAGCGCCGCGCGCGTCGGCGAGCATAGCGCGGTGGAATGGAACTGGGTGTAACGCAGCCCATTCTTGGCGATGCGATCCAAGGCCGGAGTCGGAATGACGCCCCCGAAAGTGCTCGGGGAACCGAATCCGCAGTCGTCGGTCATGATGAGCAGCACGTTGGGCGCGCCTTTTGGTGGCACGACGGTCGGCGGCCACCAGGCCTTGGACTCGGTGGCCTTGAGCTTGATCACACCGCCGAATTTCGGGTCCGGGGGCGGGAGTTGTTTGCCGGTGATGGTGGTGGTGGCACTGGGCGAGCCCGAAACGCCAGTGATTTGAATCTGTGCCCGGGCCGAAACGACCAAGGCCAGCAAACCGATGAACACGATGCTGTGTTTTGCTTCCATGCTATTCTGTTGTTGATTTTTGTCTGCATGGCCTGAACGCGGATGGGATTTCTAAGGTGCTGGCTTAGATTTCTCAAACCCACATTCGACCGTGAATTCGCGGGCCGACCTAGTCGGGCCAGCCCGCGCGGTTCACGCACGAAAGGGCGATTACTCACTCATCTTATTGTCGCGCGTCGCCGCTTCGAGTTTCTTGATGTCCTCGGGCGACAACTGCGGGCGGTCCACCTTAATCGTCAGCTTGTTGAGCTTGGCGGTCAGCGGGAATGGCGGCTGGTAGTCTGCGTCGTTGACGCCGGTCAGGGTGTCGGAGCCGATGTCGAAGCTCTCGTCCCATTGCAGGATCATGGGCAGCGTCTTCTCCATCTTTTGGGTGGCGACTTCTTTGCCATCCACCTTGAGCGTGCCGGTGCCGGGACGGCCGAGGCCGCTCATGTTGTTGAACGCGAGCGTGGCGACACCAAGGCCCTCATACTTGAAGTCGAACTCCAGGATGTGCTTGCCGGGTGCGAGTGCCTCGGGGCCTTCCCACTTGTCGCGTTTCAAGTCGAGCAGGTTCCAGAGGAACACCGGCTTGCCTTTGAGCAGGTAGAAGCCATAGCCGGCAAAGCGGCCGCCCGAGGTCACGATCATGCCTTCGGCGCCGCCTTCGGGCACCTCGATGTCGGCAGTGATGGTGTACGAGGCGTCGAGCAGGAAGGGCGAATCGCCCTGCGGCAGGCCGGTCATGGGGTGCGTGTACACGAACTCGGTGCGGCCGGCGGTGATGTTCGGGCGCGGGGCCACGATGCGGGCCGCCACCGAGGCGTCCATTGGGAAGACCTGATATTTCTTGCCTTCCTCGATGAACATCTTCTTCAACTCCTTTACCTTGTCCGGATGCTGGCCGGCGATGTCCTGGGACTGGCTGAAGTCCTCGTCCAGATTGTAGAGTTGGAGCACCTGGTTATTGAGCGGGTCGGTGTTGGCGGCGCCGAAGGCCTCCCACGGCGCGCGGTTCACCTTGGTGCTCAGCAGCCAGCCTTCGTGATAGAGCGCCCACTGGCCCATCATCTCGAAGTACTGGGTCTTGTGGCGGGACGGTGCCTTGGCGTTCTTCTCATCAAACGTGTAGGCGAAGCTCGTGCCTTCAATCGGGCTTTGCTTGATGCCATCCACATACTCGGGCTGGGGGATGCCGCAGACCTCAAGGAGGGTGGGCACCACGTCAATGACGTGCATGAACTGCTCGCGCAGGGCGCCCTGGTCCTTGATGTGGCCGGGCCACGACACGCACATGCACTGACGGATGCCGCCGAGCCGCGAGGCGTTCTGCTTGAACCAGGTGAAGGGCGTATCAAAGGCCCAGGACCAGCCCGCCGACATGTGATTGTAGGTTTGTTCCGTACCCCAGACGTCATACCACTTCATCTGGAGTTCGACGGGCACGGCGACGCCGTTGAAGAACGCGACTTCGTTGGGGGTGCCGAGTGGGCCGCCCTCGGCGCTGGTGCCGTTGTCACCGTTGATGTAGATGATGAGTGTGTTGTCGAGCTTGCCCATGTCCTCCACGGCCTGGATGACGCGACCAATTTCGTGATCGTTGTAGGCCTCAAAGGCGGCAAAGATCTCGACCTGCTTGATGAACAGCTTCTTCTCCTCGGGCGTGCAATCCTCCCAGTTCTTGATGACATTCGTCGGCCACGGTTCCAATTGGGTGTTCGCCGGAATCACCCCCAGGCGCTTCTGGTTCTCGAAAATCCGCTCGCGGAGCTTGTTCCAGCCATCGTCGAACAGGTGCATGGCGCTGATCTTGTCCACCCATTCCTTGGTCGGGTGATGCGGCGCGTGCGTGGCGCCGGGAACGTAATGAACGAAGAACGGCTTGCTCGGGTCAATCTGGTTGACCCGATTGAGGTAATCAATGGCATCGTCGGCCATCGCTGTGACCAGGTTCCAGCCGGGCTTGCCCTGGAAGGGATAGATCTGGGTGGTGTTGCGGAACAGGTTCGGCTCCCACTGGTTGGCGTCGCCGCCGACAAACCCGTAGAAGTACTCGAAGCCCATACCAGTGGGCCAACGGCCAAACGGCCCGATCGCACTGGCCTCGAAGGCCGGCGTGTTGTGGTCCTTGCCGAACCAGGAGGTGGCGTAACCGTTGTCCAGCAGGATGCGGCCGATGGTGGCCTTGTCCTTGGCGATGATGCTGTTGTAGCCCGGGAATCCGGTGGACTGCTCCGAGATCACGCCGAAGCCGGCCGAGTGGTGATTGCGCCCGGTAATCAGCGCGGCGCGCGTCGGCGAGCAGAGCGCGGTGGAGTGAATGTTGTTGTAGCGCAGCCCGGTCTTCGCGAGCCGGTCCATCGCCGGGGTCGGTATGACACCGCCAAAGGTGCTGGGGACGCCGAAACCGGCGTCGTCGGTCATGATGAGCAGGATGTTGGGCGCCTGCTTGGGCGGCACGATGCGCGGCGCCCACCAGGGTTTGGACTGCAGGGCGCCGTCCTTGATCACGCCGCCGAATTTCGGGTCGGGCGCGGGGAGTTGTTTGCCGCTGATGGTAGTGGTGGCGCTGGGCGAACCGGGCGTGCCGGTGGTTTGGATTTCTGCTCGGGCGGACGGGCCCGCCGCCACGACGGCGGACGCCACACCTGCCGCCAGCAGGAGGCGGATGCTCCGCTTTGCTTTTGTATTATTGTTAGATTTCATACGATGATTCTGCCTCTGTTAGTTTTCTTGGTTGTCTGTTATTTTCACCTTCGGTTCTGCAGGAATACCCCTCACGACTTCTCCAGCCGAACTGCCATGGACTCAGCGCTGCGCACGACCACGTCGTCACCCTTCTTCACATCCAGGAGCATCGAGTGCAGTGGGATTTTGAAGGTCCCGGTATGACCGTCCGCGTACTCGAGTGTCAACAGCCGGTAGCTGGGATCCCACGTAATGGCCCGCGCTGTGATGTCCCTGGTTTCCAGCACCATGCCGCCCGGCAATGCCCCCTTCCCTGCCTCGTCCACTACGATGCCAGCGCCCGCGCTGGGCAGCGGCCCGTTCTTCACGAGGAATATGGCAAATTCGTCCGCCACAATGGCCTTCACTTTGTCGCCGGCCTGAATTTCGTTGAGGTTGACGACTTGCGGGCCAGCCTTGCAGGTGACCGTGGTGCCATTAGGGCGCCGGAGAACCACCTTACGCTGGCTGGCGTTGACGGATTGCACCTCCGTCGTGGTTTTGAGGGTCTCTACCACGATCGTGGCCCCGACCAGGCTCGGATTGCCGGTAGGCGCCGCAATGTCGGTTGGAGGTGTCCAGCACCCGCTCAAAGTGAGTGCGGCGGCCGGCACCAGTGCCAGCGCCGCCCATGGGTATTTTCTATTTGTCATTGGTTAGCTTTGTATTGTTGGTTTATGTCTGCCTTGTTTGTTGATTCTGCCTGCTTCGACTTGTCTTCGGGTGATCTATTTTACTGGTTCATCCTGCCTTGGACGATGAAATACATGCTTTTTCGATATCAGCGCCGTCCCGCACCGCCCCGCCCTCCTCCGCCGCCACCGCCGCCACGCGACCCGCCCCAGCCGCCGCCGCCCGAACTCTGCCAGCTATTGAACCGCTGAGACCCCAGCGCCCGCGCCGAACTCTCCCGGCCAAAACTGCTAGACGCGCTGCTAGAGCGGTTGCCGCTCGAACCACCCCAGGCGCTGCTGGCCCCCGAGTAAGCCGACGAACTCCTACCGGGCCAGGACGTCTGCGCCTGGGCCGCCTTGTAGCCTGCGGCAGACTGGGCCGACCGGGAGCTATTGGCCCACGCACTCTGGCCCGACGACGGCCGGCTGCCCCCGGCGTATTGCGCCGCTGACGATGGATTGCCCCCGGAGGGTCGGGACGACGGAGCCGGGTTGGCCGGCGCCGATTGCACCGACGAGCCATGGTTGGCCCAATAGGATTGCGAGGAGGCAGCCCGGCTGGCCGAGGTCGATTGCGCCGCCGCGCCCTGGCTCGTCCACGACGACTGGGCAGAAGGAATCTTGCCCGACCACGAAGATTGGCCTGAGGTTGAAGAGCCCGACTTGGATATCGCAGACTGGTAGGGGCTGGTGGTCGCAGGTTTGCTAACCGTCTGCCAACTGCCGCTGCTATATTTCTGCGCGCCGGTATTCGGACTGTACTTATAGACAATCCCGTCCTTGCCGGCGTACATGTTGCCATTGTTCCAGGCGACCTTGTTGCCGGTATTGGCATTGCCGACCACGCCACGGTTGTAGCTGGAGGCAGTACCGCTGTTGGCGTTGCCCTGCACGCCCTTGCCCGCCGCGCCATAAACGCCGGTGCTCGGGTTATATCCGGCAGTCTGTCTGCCCGCGGCGTAGTTGCCGCTGTAGGCATTGCCCGCCACACCCGCTCGCGCCGACCCGCTCGCGCCGCTGTAAGGATTGTGCCAGGTGCCCTGCCGGCCAGCCGCATAATTGCCGCTGTAAGGATTCGCTGCCGCGCCTCGCGAACCCTGCCCGCTCGTGCCGGTGTACGGATTGAACGTCGTGGCATGTTGGCTGCCCCACTTCGCGCCGGTGTAGGCGTTGTAGCCGTAGCTGCCCGTCGGGTGGACCGCCGTCCCCCAATGCGCATAATAGCTCGTGCCGTTGCAGTTCACGTGGTTATAATTGTAGCCGTACGCATAGCCATACGGCGCCGCCCAGCCGTAGCAGCCCCAGTGCGGTTGAGACCAGCAACCGTAGTTGCCGCCCGCGTAGTAGCCAAACGCAAACCCAACCCCCATGCCGACGGCCATGCCCCAGCCAAACCCGTACGTTGACGGGTAGCCCACATACGTCGCGCCAACCACCACCGGCGGGTAGTAGTAGCCGCTGCCATACACCACCACGTCCCCGGGCGCCACCACCGTCCCCATGTAGCCGGGGGTGTAACCCACATAAACAGAGCTCGGCGTTGCCCCATACACGTAGGAGTAAGTCACATAATGAATCGGGCTGCTCACCGGGATGCTGTAGATCGACTGCGGCACCGAGGTCGCCACCGCCCACGGCCCGTTGGGGCTCGGCGAGACGAACCAGACTCCTCCCTGGCAGGCATAATACGAGGTCGGGTTCACCATTACCACCGGCGTGGCCGTGTTCGTTGCATACTGCAGCGCCGTGCCCTCGACGGGCGCGAAGCCGGGCGCGCCCGCGTAATCGACTTGCAACTTGGCTTGGTCGCGCTCGATGGTCGCGGTCTGCGGGATCGAGTTCGCGATCACCGCTTCCTGCGCCTGCGCCGTCCCGGGCACCGATGCCAGCACATTCGACTTCTCATGGTCCGGCGGGATCTTCTGGAAATCGGCCGGCAACTTTCCTGGCGGGACAAAGGCCCAGGGGCCATAGAGCGAAACCCCATTGAACCAGCGCCCTGAGATCAGCACGTAGTAATTCGCATCGTCCAGGCAATAGAAGATCGGGTTGCTCGTGTTCGTCGCATACAGCAGTTCGGTGCCCTGGATCGATTTCATGTTCGCCACTCCCGTCGTCTCGATTAATTCGGCAGGAGTCGTCGAGACGTAGATCTGCAGCAGCGGCGGCGGCGCGTTTGTGTCTTCGGGCAGCAACAGGTCCACCGCTTTGGTCACCTGGGCCGCCTCCAGCGCAACGTTGAGGTCGGGCGGCAGGTTGGGTTTGACGGTCCACGGCCCCTCCAGCGATGACGCGCTATACCACCGGCTCCCGGCGTAGAGGTAGTTGCCCTGGTAAGCGGCATTTGTGTTGAGCAGCAGCACCGGCCGCGTGTTCACCACCCGCTGGTAATCGCCCGTCAGCGGCTTGAAGATCGGCGCCCCATCCACCAGCACCAGCAGCGACGGCTGCGTGGTGTAGATCACTCGCGGCGGGTCGTTCTTCACCGGCTCAACCTTCACCTTCGCCATGTCCGCCGAGGCCGCGAACACCGCCTCCAGATGATCCAGGGGGATGACCTTCGCCGTGCTCGGCTGGAAGGATTGCACCATAGCCACATACTGCTTCTGCATCTCCTTCTGTGTCGGGAAATCGGCTTTGGTGACCTCGAAGTCTTCCAGCGTCACCAGGCGGTTGACCTTGTCGATCTCCGTGCGGGCTTTGAAGAAGATCACGCCGTAGGTTTCGTTGGTCGTCCCCGCCGGGCGCACCGCCGTGGCGAATCGGCCCTCGAGTTGGTTGCCTTGCCATTTGCCGATCTGCGGCTGGTAAACCGCGAACTCGTAGCCGTTGGTCGCGACCAATCGCGGCCATTGTAAAAGCGCCGGGTCGATCTTCTGGCCGGGCTGCAAGTCCTGCGCCTGGGCCTGCCCTTGCCGGCCGCCGCAGAGAACCAGCCCCGCCAGCAGGCAGGCCAGCAGCCGGTCCGCCGCTCGCCTGTCCCTTGTGCCCTTCCAAGTAAGAGCCGCTAACGAGATGAGCCAATGGATTCTGTTTTTCATGTCGAAGTAATGTTTTCTGCCTTCGTGGTCGGATCATCTGACGTTCAGCCACCTTCTGCTGGACGTCCGGCCACCAACTGACGGTAATGCTACACCCATTTCGGAAAAAGGGAAGTCATTGCAGGCCGGATACCCCGATCCGGCCCGCCATCGGGTCCTTGGGCGTAGTAACGATCCCCCAACTGGAGCCTGATCGGCTTTTTGCCGACTTCCAATAACCGGGCTAAGCGTCGATTCCGCCTCATATATTCAACTCATGTAATTCCCGAAAACCGGGTTGGCTTGGGGCGTCTCCAGGACCAGATGGAAATGATCGCGCATCAGGCAATACGCATGCACTTGCCACTCGGTTTTGCCGCAAGCCTCGCCCAGCGTGGACAGGAATTTGTGGCGGTCTTCGTGGTCCCTGAAGATATCCTCGCGCCGGTCCCCGCGGTTCATGACGTGATACATCGCTCCAGGATACTCGATGCGCAGCTTGCGCGACGTGGGGATATCTTACAAGCACGCCTGGGAAGTGTCAATAGTGAGCACACTTGCATGGGGGGAGGCGATGAGGGGCAGGCCAAACCAACCTTCGGTTGACCCTTTTCCGTCCGGTTTTTGGCGGCGGGCTGGCGTGTTCTGGCTGCCCGATTGCGTTTCATTTTCATCTCACCCTGTATAGGTCCACAAAACGCGTTACTGGGGTAACAAGCAGGGGGACAACCACAGATAACCACAGATGAACACAGATTCTGCCGGCCAAGGCCCGAGGTGTGCTCGCCAGGTTCCGGGTCACTATTGCGTGAGAATACTCTCCGGGTGGGTCCACCCCACGCCCGACGGTGGCTCGTAGGTGAAGAAGCCGGCGAGAGGGTCGGCGGCCCGCATCCCGGACTGCACGCTGCTCGTGCTCATTTGGAAGGACGCTTGCTCCGGAAAGCTGCCTTCCGCCCGTTGACCGTAAGTCTGGCATATATTACGAGGTCCGGCGGAGACATCTGAGGTGGTCTGCAATCATATTTTGAAGGAGTTATTCACAAAGGTGGGTGGTAGAGGTGGCG
>Ga0209777_10006260_pt1 | contig 13433 bp, 21 predicted proteins | sample FrelakmetHBP12HB_FD_187147 | JGI IMG/M metagenome (GOLD analysis project Ga0209777, IMG submission 187147) | Freshwater lake sediment microbial communities from the University of Notre Dame, USA, for methane emissions studies -HBP12 HB (SPAdes)... | ecosystem: Environmental > Aquatic >...
ATGCTATTTATAATAACAATGAAATACAGATTTCATCAGGAAATGAAGGTGAAACAATATGGATTTTTCAAGCTTAACAGATACACAACTAATTGAATTAATAAACAGAAGAAGACGGCAAGTTTTGGTTTTAAGCTGTGCTTATTATACATATAACGATAACCTTGTTTCTGACATTGAATACGATAAAAGAGTTCACGAACTTATGGAAATTCAAGATGAATATCCTTGGATAGCTGACAAGTGCGTATATAATGATGTATTTAAAAACTTTGATAGTTGTGGTAGTGGGTACAGTTTACCCATGAGAGACGGCTGGGTTATGTTTAAAACACAACAGTTAATAAAATATAGAGATATTAAAAAATAATACAAAATAGTATTGACTTATTTGTTTTTGTGTTGTATAATTAATATAAGGGAGGTGATATTATGCTAGTTAATAATTTTCTAAACAATCTTAGAGTTGAAAACAAGTCTGAAAACACAATAATAAACTACTCAATTGACTTGGCGGAATTTAAACAATATTTTAACCAAATGAAAAACACAGAAATTAATATTAATACTATCAAAAATGTCACAATATTAGATTTGGATGAATACTTATTGTATTTGCAACAAAAAGAGAAAAAGGGGAAAAGATTATCCGATTCTACAAGAGCAAGAAAGGTAAATGCATTAAAGTCATTTTTTAAATATCTATATAAAAAAGAAATAATTGAAAAAAATATAGCTCGAAATATATCAGCCCCAAAGATAGGCGAAAAGATACCTATATTCTTAACTTTGAGCGATTCAGCAAAGCTAATAAATGGCATAAAGAGCGTTAAAAATAAAACTATAGTGGTATTCTTGTTAAATATCGGATTGAGAATAAGCGAGTTAATTTCAATAAACACAACTGATATTCAGCCTGATCATTCTTTACAAATAATAGGTAAAGGTAATAAACAAAGACATGTAAAACTAAACAGCATGTGCGTCAATCAATTAAAAGAATTTTTAGCCGTAAGAAAAGCCAAAGATAATGAAATAGCCTTATTCACATCTAAAGATGGCGTAAGAATGAGTGTTATAAATGCACAAAAGCTAATTAAGAGAGAAGTGTTGAATGTGCTAGGCACAACTAATATATCGGCACATAAACTAAGGCATAGTTTTTGTACCATGATGTTTGAAGCTGGCGTAGACACAAAGACTCTGAAAGAAGCAATGGGGCATAAAGATATAAAAACAACTGAAATATATACTCATTTGAGCAAAAAACATATTGATATGGCGTTTGAAAAGAATCCTTTATCGATTTCTGCGAATAATTAAATTAAGAATGGGGCGGTTTAATATGGATGAATGTGGCGTATGCAGATATAAAAATTTAGATGCCCCATGTAGAGATTGTAAATATAGCAACAATGGCATTCTTATTGTCGAAATGTCAAAACAACTTAAAAAACTGCAACTGGAAATCAATAAATTAAAACAAAAACTTAACAAAGTAAAGAAAATAAGGGTAGTAGAACACGTTTTGAATCGCAAGAGTACACAATATATAAAGGATGGTGAATAATAATGGCTGATATTACAATGTGTACAGCAAAAGATTGTCCTTTTAAAGATATATGTTATAGAAAGACCGCAACAGCAAGTCTATGTCAAAGTTTTAGTAACTTCGAACCATATATTAATAAAGATAAAACTACGTGTGAAGGAATTATGCTTAATAAAACTAATAAGCCAGAAACTACGTAGGAGGTATCATGTTTGGGATTATAATTATCATATTATTTTTATTAGTTCAATCTGGAGAAATTTGAGAGGTGGCAACGCAATGAAAAGTTATGAAAAATTCTTTTTTGATAGAATTGCAATATATTTTGTTCCATTGGACACGAGGTGTTTTCGATTCGGAATTGTACTAGGAACAGATAATTGTTTGTATTTAGGCTTTTGTGCAATCGGTCTATCGATAGACTTATATTGACAATATGGGGGATTTATGTTAAAAACAATTGGAAAAATCCTAATTAAAATAGGTTTATTTATTTCAGAGGAAAAAACAATTGCATTTTTAAATTATCAAATGTTTAAAGTTTTTTTATCAGGTAATGGGACAAGGAAAATGAGCCTATTTGATAAAATATTAAATAAAATATTTATTTCGTAAATAAGGGGTGATTAAATGCAAAAAATATTAATTGGAAAAAATATAACATTTTACACTTGTTTTGAATGTATTGTTGACTTGTTAATGGAAGCATATGGAGAAGATAGAGAATTTTGGGAATCATACCCTTGTGACGACGACATGATTATGTTTAGGATAGATCCTAATTTTCATAATATTGTATCTCAAAAACCACAAGATAGTCATGGTGATTTTATTATAGGAAAAGAATGGGGCGAAGATATCTTATTAAGAATAATATGTATTCCCGATGATGTAAAATGGCATATTTGTCAAGAAGAATGCTCAACCGGGGAATACATATGTGAGAATCATAGAGTATGGACATAATAAAAATATCAAAATAGTATTGACTTATATATAATTTTATAGTATAATTAATACAAGAGGTGATTGTTATTATAATTAAAATTAATGAAATAGAGCGAGATTCATGCACATATATAAATGTTGGAAAAATATATTTTTTGTTTTATACAAAATATTTTTCACTTAGTTGGTTTGTTGATTGCGGAGAATGGTTTTCATACGTGGTATTTGGAAAATATTATTTTAGATTTAGTGGAGCAGGATTTATGAAAGGGAAAACGGATGTTTAAAAAAATATTAGGATTTTGCAATTATTGTAACTTGTGGTTTGTTTATCCGAAAACACGTAGAACAAATACGGCTTATGTAGAAGAAAATAGTAATTATGTATATTGTTGTAGACTTTGCTATATAGAAATCTGTGATTATTACGAAGAACGTTGGGAAGAATATTACAATTCAAGATAGGGGTGGAACACATGAAACTATATACAATAACAAGAATTACAGACACAAATGGAAACGATAGGTTGGACGGAAGATACCCAATAAGAATTGGAAGACGAGGAAAACTAATATTAAACGGCATAGGATATATGATGATATTTGATTATCGAGCCAGAGAAAACGAGGATTATCAAGGATATTTAAAAACTAGCATTGTTATAAACCAAGAAATAGTCAGTGAAAATGGTGTCAACACAATCAAAGTAACGACATTAAATAGTATTTATTATTTGCAACAATCTGAAAATTAATAAACATAGAGGTGAATTATGAAGAAAGTTTACGGAGTTTTTGGTAGATATTATGTAGAAAAAGGAGACTGGTATATTGCACCACTCGCATTTTTTGATACTGAAGACGAAGCTGAAAAATTAAAATGCATTAAAGATAATTATGATCGCTTCCAAGTGTTAACAGAATATTTTATTAAAACACAGGACGTCTTTCAGTCTTTGGAAGAAATGATTGAATTTGAGAAAAAAGAATTGTATAGAAAAATTTTAGAATCAGAGAAATCTGCGAAAAAAGGACTATGTAGACCAGCGGAAGAATTTTTAAAAGAGCTGAAAGACGAAATAAAAAAAGACGATAAAAATTGAATTTCATTGGAGAAAATTATGATAAAAATAAGAGATAATGACAATTATGAAAAACTAACGCTCCCATTTGTAACAAAGGATAATCAAGGTATCATTAGGATGTATATAGAAGATATTGATGCAAAAATAAGATATATATCTCTTATAAGTGGGTGTGTAAATTGTGCTGACGAATACAGTTCAATAAAAGAAGCGGTAGAGTCTTTTCCTAGAACAGGTGAATTTGTTGTGAATGCCGAAATAGTAATATTCCAGAAATTAATTTTAACCTAAAAGAACTTTTAACGTTGAGAAATTACTTTACACTTGATTGTTATAACAATCATCACACAGATTTGTATAAAAAACTAATAACACTTATAGACAATGAAACCAAAGAACGATGCAGGAAGGGGTTTTAGTAGATGAATAATTTTCTTAAAAATTTCTTAATAGGAAATTTTATTTTAGCAATAATGTTAAGTGTTTTAGTTGGTTTAACTTTACTGGCTGAATATCATTTTCGTATTTGTGTACTGCTAGGCATATTAACAATTGGAACACTAATAGGTTTTGATATAAATAAGGAATAATTTTATTGGAAATGGATGGTAAACCATGATATTAAAAGATAAGGACGGCACAAGAATTTTCATTAAATGCCACTGTGGAGGCGAAGGCATAGAAATATCTAGTTGGAATTGGGGACGTACTGACGAAAAAGAATATTTTATATATCATATGATTTCAAGTTTTGACTCAGACCAAAAAACATTTTTTGGCATAATAAAAAAAAGAATACAAATGGCTTTTTATATTTTAAGATATGGCACACATAGATTTAATGAGATTTGTTTGACGGCAAATGATTTTAAAGAATTGAAAGAAATAATAAAAGATTTTGAATAAGGAGTCATTATAATGTTTGAAAAAATTAAAGAAAAAACAGCAGAAATATATGAAGATTTTGTAGATTTTTATTATAATAATGTCTTATCAAATACATATTACAGTATTAAAAAAGGTGTTAAAAATATTGTGCTTTATTTTCCCACAATATGGCAAGATAGACAATGGGATTATCATTATATAATCAAGATACTAAATCTAAAATTAAAGCTTGTTGAAGAACACATGAAGAGCGATAAATGTATGAAGAGTGTAAATCACGACAAATATATTAAGCAAGTTCAGGTAGTAAGATTTTTAACTCAAAGAATTATAGATAGTCAATATTTAAACAACGCTACCAATATTTACGACAAGGAATATGATTGGAAAAATTTTAAATTTGAATTTGAACCATGTGAAGATAATCCAAAGTTCAGCAGACTTATAGATAGAAGAACTGAGAAACAAAAGAAGAATTTTAGCAAGGCTTGTAAATATGCCGAAGAACAAGAAGATCGAGATTACAAGATGCTTTTTGCTTTGTTAGATAAGAATATAAGGAAATGGTGGGATTGATTGGAGGTATCTCAATAAATATGAGTGAAAAAGATTTGTCTCACATTACAAAAGAACTGAATAAAATAAAAGATAGACTAATAGAATTAGGTGAAAAAAATGGTACTAATGCAAGAGTTAGAGATATGAAAGCAGAAATTACTTCAATAGGTTGGGTTGGAATATTAGAGAAATATCATCCAGAAAACAATCTGGAAGATCCAGCCGCACACGAATTATTCCAGATGTACAAATATATATTTTTCAAAATGAGGGAAGACAAAGAAATTTAAAATAATGCCTGATTTTATGTAGGGCTTAATGATATAATTAGCATATGGGATAAACATATTACTCCCAAGACAAGGAAGGAAATATGGAAGAAAAAAAATTAATATTAAAAGTAACTTACGGAACAAATCTTAACAGATATTACGGGGAAGTTATAGAGATGAAGAGAGATACATATGTGATTAAGAGAACTGATGGGGTTATAGTTGAAATTGAAAGGAAGTATATTAGCATTGTAGACATAAGTACAAAAGATAATGACAATAGATCTTATTATAACAATTAAAATAATAAAAATTAAAGGAGAAAAATTATGAATGAATTCAAGGTAACGTTTACACAGAAAAAGAAATATCTCCCACAAACAAGAACTATAAGTGTTCAGACATCTGGAAATTTTATTGATGCTTTTAGTCTTGTTAGTCAACAATTTGGTAAAAAGGGCATTTTAATTACAAGTATAATAGACAAAGACGGTGTAAACTATATGTCTCCAGACAAGGTAAAAACACCTACAGAAGGCGTGGTTAATTCAGGAGAAATCACATTGTCTCCAGCACAAGGTGGCAGTGTTGAGTTAGACTCTAATGTTGTTGAGTAAAGCTATAATGTCTTATAAATTTGGAGGTAATTATGTGTGGAGAAATAGGTGTGGACATAAGAAATATAAGCATAAGGAAATTTGAAGACAATAATTATGAAATGACATTTAATGGCAAAGATGGTAGTTTTCTACATATAATCGGAGATAATGATCTTAAGACTTTATTGTTAGAAGCTATTGAAAACATAAAGCAAGTTAATTATAAAAATATTAGAATAATAGATTAAACGGAGGTAATTATGAATAAATCAGAATCAATTGAAAATCTAGCAAAAGCTTTGGCAATATTTCAATCACAGGTTGAAAATCCAGCAAATACAGCTACAAATCCATATTATAAAAGCAAATATGCTCCACTATCCGAGGTTCTTAATGTTGTAAGACCAGTGTTAAGCAAAAATGGTCTTAGTATATTACAAAATCAAATAACGGATGAAAACGGCAAGCTCGGTGTCACGACTTTATTAATGCATTCATCTGGAGAGTTTATTGAAAGTGATATCATATATGCCACACCAGAAAAGAATACGCCACAAGGACTAGGATCGGTATCTACATATCTTCGCAGATATCAAATATCATCAGTGCTAGGCATAGCATCAGAAGACGACGATGATGGAAATTCAAATGAAGGCGATAAAAAACCAGATAAAAAGACAGACAAGACACCAATTAAAAATGATGTGCCAGTAACTACAGCCAAAGAAATTAGCCCAGAAGATAGAGTGCTAAACGCAATAGCGTCAATAGAGGCGTTAGCAACTAAACTACAGGAAACTAATGTTGATAAAAAACTCATATCAGAAGCCATTAAAAAACACAATATTATAGATGGAAAAGCTGTAGCAAATTACAATAAAATAAAAGACATTGGGATTGCTTCATTAGTATATAGAGAGTTGCAAACATTGGAGGTAAAATAATATGATATTAGTAAAAGATGTATTTTGTACATTATGGAAGAGCGAAAATAAAGGAAAGTATATAAATGCCACAGTAAGTACTTCAGAAAAAGATAGACAAGATGAAACCAAATACAAGAATAGTAATTGGAGAGCAACTTTCGTAGGCAAAGCTCTTGATCAGATTAATGGTTTACCAGAAAAGACTAGATTAAAAATTTTAAGCGGAAAATTAACAAATGAATTGCAGGAATATCAGGGAGAAAAGAAATCATTTTTAACACTTGTTGTTTTTGATGTAGAAGTAGTAGGGGGTTCACAGGCTTCCTCTAACCCACCACCTAGTAACAGACCAACATCTGCACCTAAGAACACAGTTAAACCAACCGAAAATCAAGGCGGTAATACACAGGATGAAGACGATCTGCCTTTTTAGCAACAAAAGCAATATTTCATTGTAATTTAATATAGGGGCTTTATGCCCCTAGCTGTATTTTAAATAGGTGGTGAATAGGTGGATTTTATATTAGATGATATGATATTTTCATTTAGCAGAATAGATACATTTAACACATGTCCAAAATGTTTTTATTTACAATATATAAAATGCTTAAAGGGTGAGGATGGTGCTTTCGGTCAATTCGGAAGTCTTTGTCACGATGTTCTGGAAAAATATGCTAAAGGAAAACTTGAGGCATTCGAAATGTCAAAAGAATATAAAAATAATTTTGACAAAGTAGTTACGTGTGATTTTCCAAAAAACAAATATGTTGATTTAAGAGAACAATATTTTGAAAAAGGATTAAGTTTTTTTGATAATTTTGAAGGATATGAAGATGTTAAAATTCTTGGCGTTGAAAATGAATATGCTTTTAAAGTTGGGAAATATAATTTTATCGGAAAAATAGATTTAGAAACAGACAATAAAATAATTGATTATAAAACAAAAAAAGCATCTCATTTATTAAGGTTAACAAAAAAACATTGTACAGAAAATTATATAACGCTTGAAGATGGCAGATATTTGAAATTCGATGACATAATACAACTTTTGTTATATTGTATACCCTATAAAGACAAACATGGTGAATATCCCGAATATTTAGTTTTAGATTTAATAAAAGCAAATGATAAATATGTTATCAAATTTGAAAAGTATTTGCTTGAAAAAGCCGTTATTTGGACTGAGAATAAGATTGAGGAAATATACAGTACGACAGATTATACAAAAGGCGAAAATGCAGATGAATTCTGGTGTAATGTAGTCTGTGGTCAAAGATATAATTGCCCTCATAGCGACAGATATGTTGAGTAGAGTAAAAACAAAAGGGGGAAGAAGATAGTGTTAATTGACAGAGACATAATAACAGAGGCTAAAAATAAGCTCGGAGAAAAGGCAATACACATCATTGCAGAAGATTTAAAAGTTGAAAATTTTGATGAAAAAAACTTTAAATCATCTTGTCCTTTTCATAAGAATGATAGTACCCCTTCTTTTATATGGAATACCAAACATAATTATTTTAAATGTTTTGGGTGTAGCAAGGTTTATTCTATCACAGACCATTATATGCAATTCTATAAACTTACATTTCTTGGTGCTTGTGAAAAATTATTTGGCGAAACTGGCATTAAATTTAAATTTTCAGAGAAAGACGTTAGAACAAAAAGAGATTATAAATACCCCAAAAGAGAAGAAAACATATATAGAGATAATGTTGAAGATTATATGTTAAAACGGAAAATAAGTTCCCAAACATTAGATCATTGTGATGTTCAGGAAGATAAAAACGGCAATATTGTGTTCCATTTTTATGACTCTAATGATGTTCTGTTGCTTGTTAAATATAGACCAGCAAGAGTTTTAAAAGACGGAGAAATTAAAACATGGTGTCAAAAAGAAGCAGACACAACGCCTGTACTTTATAATATGAACAGAATAGACCCAACTAAGCCTTTAGTTATAACTGAAGGTGAAAATGATACGCTTTCTGTCATAGAATCTGGTTGGTCAAATGTTGTATCCGTTCCGCTTGGTGCAAACAACTATGGGTGGATTGAAGAAAATTGGGAATTCCTTGAGCAATTTGACAAAATAATTATATGGGCAGACAATGATGATCCCGGAGTTAAAATGAGAAACGAAGTAACTAAACGTCTTGGAGAATGGCGATGTTATTATGTAGATTTACCAAAACAAATAGATGTTGGTGGAAAAACTAGGGAGATTAAGGATGCCAATGAAGTTTTATATTATTTAGGCAAAGAAAAGGTAATATCTTTGATTGAAAATGCCAGCGAAATCCCAATTTCGAACGTTAAAGACTTAGCCGACGTAAAACCGCTTGATATCGAAACAGTTGAAGGTATTAAATCTGGTATTTGTCAATTAGATAAATGGATAAACAAATTTTTCTTTGGCACACTCACAATAACAACGGGGGCAACTGGAGCAGGAAAGTCGGTATGGATAAATCAAGTATATTTGGCAGAAGCACTAAATCAAGGGTATGATTGTTTTCTATTTACGGGCGAACTGTCAACAGAAAGACAGCAATATTGGATGAACCTTATGCTTGCTGGTAAAAAACATATAAAAGTAAAAAATACCCATTATAGAATAATAGACCCAAAGTCACAACAAGAAATACAAGATTGGTATAGGGGTAGATTTTTTATCTACGATAATGAAATAGATTATACGGCAAAATCCATATTAAAAACTATGGAAGAATTGGTTAGAAAAAAAGGTGTAAAAGTATTTGTGTTAGATAATTTAATGACAATTGACTTAGAATGTAACCATAGTGATATTTGGATGAAACAAAAAGAATTTGTTGTTAAGCTAGTTAACTTTGCAAGAAAATATAATGTTTTAGTGCATCTCGTGGCACATCCTAGAAAACTAGAAACAACAAGAAGGCTTACAAAATTTGATGTTAGCGGAGCTGGAGATATTACAAATTTAGCTCATTATGTATTGGCAATATATAGAGTTTCCGACAGAGAGAAAGAACCTAAAAAGAAAGGCAATGGAGAATATGTTACAGCTCCGATCGAGTATGATTGTATAATTGATCTTTTTAAAAATAGATTAACTGGAGTACAAGATAAAGATATGGGTGTTTATTTTGATACTGACTCATATAGATTTTGGACAACAAACGAAGAACTATATAGACAATATGCTTGGGATTCTGAAATATCAGACGATGATGATTATCCAGATATTTTAGATGATAGATTACCTGATATTCTGAAAAAATAAGGAGAAAATTATGCCATTTGTTCATTTGCACGTACATACTATGTTTAGTCTACAAGATGCAACAGCAAAACCAAAAGAAATAATTGAAAAATTAAAACTAATTGGACAAGATTCTGTTGCCATTACAGATCATGGGTATATATATGGTAATGTGGATTTTTATATGTTGTGTAAAAAAAATAAAATAAAAATGCTGTATGGCGTTGAAGCGTACATATGTAATGATATGACCGAAAAAGACAAAGATAATAGGTATAATCATATAATATTACTTGCTCAAAATGACATAGGTAGAATTAATATAAACAAATTGGTTTCTATTGCGGATTCAGATGGATTTTTTTATAAGCCAAGAATTGACTATAATTTACTTTGCCAACATAAAAGTGGGATAATAGTACTATCGGCTTGTATGGCTGGAGAGTTTCAGAGAGCATTAATAAAAGAAGATGAAAAAACTGCTATACAAATTGCTAAAAAGTATAAAAATGATTTCGGTAATAATTATTATTTAGAGATTCAGGCACATAAAGACCCTATACAACAAACAATTAACAAGCAAACGGTTAAAATAGCAAAAAACCTTAAGATACCATTTGTTGTTACTGCTGACTCTCATTATGTAAATAAAGACGAACAAGAATTTCACAGTTTATTCATACAGATTAATCAAGACAGAGACGTTGAGGAAACATATACAGATTGCTATATTCAATCTGAAGAAGAAATAAGGGAAAATATATCATATTTAAACCAAAAAGATATTGATGAAGCCGTCAACAACACACAAATAATATGTGATAAATGTAATGCAGAAGTTCCACTATCAGCACCAATTATACCACACACAGATATACCTACAGAATATAAGTCTGAATATGATTATTTGGTTCAGCTATGTAGAAACGGATGGAGAAAAAGACAAATAAATAAAAAGTGCGCAGACGAACAAAAAATATATACAGACAGATTATTATATGAACTTGATTCAGTTAAAAAAATGGGATTTGAAGGCTATTATTTACTTGTAATAGACTATATAAAAGAAGCAAAGAGAAAATCTCCCGGTCGTGGATCTAGTGGCGGTAGTTTTATTGCTTATTTAATAGGAATAACTGAGATAGATCCTATTAAATATGGCTTATATTTTGAAAGATTTATTGATGTTGGCGCATTAGATCTATTAGAACAAGGATTAATACAGCCACATGAATTAAAAATACCAGACGTTGACACGGATTTTGGAGAAGAAGACAGAGAAGGAATATTGACATATCTTACGGGTAAGTATGGCAGGAATAAGGTTGTGAGCATAGGAACATTTACTTATTTGCACGCAAAATCAGCCATAAAAGATATGGGTAGAATTCTTGATATACCATATGATGTTACCAATGAAATTACTTCGCAACTAGAAGGGGAGAGCATAGAAGAAGCATTGATAAATGGTGTGTTTGAAAAATATATAGATAAATATCCTTTACTTTTTAAAAATGCCAACAAGATGGCAGGATTGCCAAAAACTTTTTCTACACATGCCAGCGGAAAGATTATAGCACAAGAAGAAATATACAAGTACCATGCTGTATATAAGGCTGATGATGGCACTAATGTTATTCAATGTGATATGAAATGTGCTGAAAGTTTAGGACTTGTTAAAATAGACTTATTGGGACTAAGGACAATAGATGTTATATATAATGTACTTGAAATGATAGGTAAAGATTATGATTATTTAAAGGTTGAAAATTTAGATTTTACAGATAGAAATGTACTTGACATATTTAAGAAAGGTCTTACTACCGGAATATTTCAGTTTGAAAGTCCCGGAATGAAAGAAACTTTAAGAAAAATAGGTATAGACAGCATAGAGGAAATTGCGATTGCCAATGCGTTATACCGTCCCGGATCAAAAATATTCATTAAGAATTTCATTGCAAGAAAAAAGGGAGACGAAACCTTTGAATATCTACACAAAGATCTTGAAAGTATATTACAAAATTCGTTTGGTATTATTGTGTTTCAAGAACAATTAATAGACATTGGTAGATTGGCTAAAATAAAAAATCCTGACGATATAAGGATTGCAACAGGCAAAAAGAAAAAAGAGGTAATGGATAAAGTTAAACCCGAATTGGAAATAAATCTAAAAAATAGAGGATGGACACAAGATAAATTTGATAAGTTATGGGAGCAAATGTTACAATTTGCAGCATATAGTTTTAATAGATCTCATGCATTTTTATACGCAGTAGTTGCATTTCAAACAGCATTTTTAAAGTATTATCATCCTAAAGAATATGTTTGTGCAACATTAAATTCGTATAAAGGTAAAATTGAAGAAATTAAAAGTAAGTTAAATTTATTAACTGAAAACAAAATAAACATTGAAAAATTTAATTTTAGAGACTGTAGACCAATTTGTAAAATAGAAGGAAATAAATTTTATTATGGTGTTTCTCTTATTAAAAGCTGTAATATAAATATGGCTCTGGAATTAGACAGTATTAAGAATATGCAATTCGAAACATTTGTAGATTTATTATTATATATCACAGAGAATATGTCAATAAATAAAGCACAAATGGAAATATTGATTTCATTAAACTTTTTTGATGAATTCGGTGGAAATAAAAAACTACTTCAGGTTTACGAAGAATTTAGAAATGGAAAAAACAAATACACTAAGAAATTAGCTGAAAAATCTAAAAATACAAGATCGGAAGTATTGAAAGAATTTGAGGCAAATATTGACAACGCAAAACTTACATTTAAAGAGCAGATGGATATTGAGCTTGAATATGTAGGAACTATGTGTAATAAATATAATATAGATAAAAGATATGTTTATGTTGTTAATGTAAACACAAAATTCTCACCAAGAATTGAATTATATTGTTTAAGCAATGGAAAATCACAGAGTTTTAAAGTGCAGAAGAAATTATTTGACAATAAGCCTCTTAAAATAGGTGATTTTATACATATTGACTTTTGTAAAGAAAAACAAAAATCTCAAAAAATAAACGATGAATGGGTAAAGCTAGACGAAACAGAGTGGTGGGTTGAATCTTATAGTAAGATTGATAATATAAATAATATTTTAGGAACATAATGCTTGACATTTTTACTATTTGTTGTTATAATTAATATAAGGACAGATAGTAAAAAGGATGTGGTAAAAATGGTGTGTCCTATTTGTAAGGTGGGAATATTGAATGAAAAATATTTTCACGGAAAAGATATTGTTTGTGGATGTATTGAATGTTTTAAAGAAATAGTTTTAGATGCGAAGTATTTTATAAATTTAAAGGAGGTTCATTATGGGAAGAAAGAAAAAAAA
>Ga0209777_10006261_pt1 | contig 13432 bp, 11 predicted proteins | sample FrelakmetHBP12HB_FD_187147 | JGI IMG/M metagenome (GOLD analysis project Ga0209777, IMG submission 187147) | Freshwater lake sediment microbial communities from the University of Notre Dame, USA, for methane emissions studies -HBP12 HB (SPAdes)... | ecosystem: Environmental > Aquatic >...
CCAAGGCTATGACCAGCCAGGATACAATAACAAGGGCCGAAGGTACTGAGAAGATCAACTGATGGGCTTTTGGCCCTGGCAGGTCTCCCTGAAGTCGCACCACTTGCAGAACTTGTATTCCGTGTTCGCAGGATAGTCCGAGATGTCCTTGGATTCCGTCTTTTTATATGTGTCCTTGATGAGCGCGCGCATCTCGTCGAGCAGGTTCTCCCTGACGGGATAGTTGACTACCTGGCCATACAGAAGATACTCGATGGATACATACAACGGCCTCACGCTAGTTTCCTTTTCGAACAGGAGGGCATAGATGTAGAGCTGGACCTCATGCTCGTGCGATAAAGGATGCTTGAAGAACGAGGAGGTCTTGTAATCGACAAGAACGACCTCGCCAGGATCGGTCTCGATGACCGCGTCGATGTAGCCTTGGACGCCCAGTTCCTCGTCGATGACGTGTCGTTCACGGGCCTTGGGCTTTGTGAAGTGCCAGGCTTTGGAAGCGTCGTGGTATTTCTCGTACAGGGGCTCCATCTTCCATTTGCGGAGCTGCAAGAACCGGTCGACCATGGCCTTGGTCTCGTCGTAGCGGTCCGCGCCGAACTTTTCTGTGACCTTATGTTCGGCCCAGAAGTCCTTCAGAAGGCTGTAAGCCAGTTGGGTCATATGCTCGACGAGCTCGTCGTAGGTCCAACCCGGGGCCGGCTTCCAACGGAAGAACTGCTCGCACACGGAATGGACGACGGTGCCCCGGATAAGTGCGAACTTCTCCGGTACGGGAAGGCGCATTACGTATTGATAGTACCATTTTCTCGGGCAGTCCATGTAGGAGGTTATCTGGGTCGGGCTCAGCAGCCTCTTCCCGTCATGCCGCCCGCGCCGTGCCTCGGGCAAGGCGCCTTCGTCCTTGTCTGGTTCGGTCATGTCATTGCATCCTGTTTTGGAACATCGTCCTGATAATATATTGTTGCCGGTAGAAGATATAGTCTAGTACTAACGGTTCTAGAGATATACGAACATTGAGGCCTCATTGCTTGATCTTGAAAAGGTCACCGTCAGGGAGGACCTCGACCTTTGCGTCAAGGGCGACCTCTTTGTCGAAATTGCAAAAGACCTTGGTGCCGTCCTCGAGCTCGACAAGGGCTATCTTGAGAGGTGGCGTGAAGCCCTCGGGGGCCACAAGAAGGGTCGTAAACGACAGGACCTTCCCTTGGTTCAAAAGCTCGGAGTGGTCCATGATCTTGCTGCAGCGCGGGCATCTGGCCTCGGGTGGGACACAGACCTTCCCGCAGTGGCACTTGGAGGCTTTTAGATACACGAACATGGCACAGGGCTTAGGATATTTATTTGTATCGACAACGGCCGCATGGCTTGAGGCGAAAGATTTTAAATCGTCACCTTCTATCCAATCTATAATGGAGCTTGTCAAGACCATCTCGGACACGCTCGCACTGGTCCAGCTCGAGATAGTCGAGAAGATAGACCGGGGCGGAGGCCTTGAGGGATACTATATAGTGAAGGTCATCGGCGATGAGGGGCCCGACACCGGCTGGAAGGGGCTCGAGATGGCGGTCTTCGACGAATACTTCTACACGGACACCGAGTTCATCAGGAAGGGCTTCAAGGTCAAAGGCGCCCTAAAGATCATGGGCGGGTATTCCGGCGAGCGGGTGCAAGAGGGCGAGAAAAAATTCGAAAAGCTCGTCACAGACAGGACCTGGGAGGGCTTCAAGGTCCAGGGGCCGATCGTTCACGAGGCTTTCCTGGGCCCGGTTGTCGATATTGGCATACCGATACACTGCCACTACCTGCTTTCCAGTAATCTTCCCGTCATCGAGAGATGGCGCAAGGAAAAGGCCCAGCCGGACATTGCACAGCTGGACATCCCCAAGAAGGGCGATTGGATCAAGGTCCAAGGCGGGCTTTACCTGTATCTGCTGAAAGAGCTCGAGCTCACCTGTTCCAAGTGCGCAAGGTCCAAGAAATACCTGACGACGAGCCTCCCGACGGCCGACGAGCTTTCGGGCCTCGTTAGCGTGTGCCGGAAATGCAAGCACGAGCAGCAGGCCAATGCCTTCCCGGACCTTTGCAACAAGTGCAAGAAGCGTATGTGGCAGTGGAAGGGAAAATCGGTGGAGTTCCCCCTCGACTGCGAGTGCGGCTGCTCGCGCTATGACTTCGTCTACGATCACAAGCCTCTTTTTATCGAAGGCGGGGATAAAGCCTAGCCTAGCATCTTCGAGAAGGCCGTGGACCAGGCCTCCCGCATCGTTTCGACCTTGAGGGAGGCGACCATGTTCTTGCCATCGGTGAAGACGAGCTCTTTGCCCCCCACTTTTCCTAGGAGGAAGAAGGGCACACCGGCCGTCTTGAAGAACTCCTCGAAGGCCTTTTGCTTCTTGGCATCGACCTCGAGGACCCACCTGGTGTTGGATTCCCCAAAGAGCCGCTCGGCCCTGGCAAGCTTTGACCTCAACGCTCCGATGTCGACGGTGGCGCCAAGGTCACCGCCCATGCACATCTCGGCGATCGTTATCGCGAGGCCGCCAGTACCAATGTCGTGGGAGGCCGCGATGAGGCCCTTCTCGATGGCCTTTACTAGAGACTTGACGGAGGTCTCGAGCCTCTTTGCATCGACGGGTGGAGCCTTTGGTGAGACCCCACCGTGTAGGGCATAGTACTCGGACCCGCCCATCTCAGGCCTGGTCTCGCCGATCTGGTAGAGGAGGTTGCCCGAGGCCTTCAGGTCCGTCGTGACGCACTTGCGGAGGTCTTTCACGATGCCGCAGCCCAATACGACCGCCGTTGGCGGAACGACCGAGATCTGGGACTCGTTGTAAAAGGAAACGTTCCCCGACGGGAAGGGTAGCTCGAGGGCCCTTGCCACGTCGCCCATGCCTCTTACGACCTCCTCGAAGTCGTAGAGATGCTCGGGCTTCTCGGGGTTGCCGAAGTTGAGGCAGTCGGTCAAGGAATCCGGCATCGCACCCACAGCGGCCAGGTTCCTGCAGATCTCGTCTATGATGCCGGCCCCACCGTTGTAGGGGTCGACCTCCGAGGACCTCGGATTGAAGGACACCGCAATGGCCAGACCCTTGAAGGAGCCTTCGAGGGGCTTGAGGACACTGGCGTCCCCGTGAGAGGCCATGCCGACCTTGCCTTGCAGGGGCTTGATGGCGGTACGGGCCTGGACCTCATGGTCGTAGACACGGATGACCCATTCCCTTGAACAGATGTTGGGTGACGATAACATGTCCATGATGGAGTCACCGAAGGATTTTCCGGCCTTGGGTGACTTCTCCTTGACCTTGTTCTTCTTCTCGTGGTAAGGCCGGCAGTACTCGGGCCCGCCGGTGAGGAACTCCAAACTGACATCGATTATCTTTGCGCCCTTCCAAAAGACCCTGATGTTCTGCTCGTCGATGACATGGCCCACGACCCTGGCCGTGATGTCCCACATATCGAAGATGTCCAGGACCTCCTGGACGTTCTCGGGGGAGACCGCGAGCATCATACGTTCTTGGGATTCGGACACCCAGATCTCCCAGGGGACCAGGCCTTCTTCCTTGAGCGGGACCTTCTCGAGGTTGACCTCGGCGCCGAAGCCGCCGGAGAGGGCCATCTCGCCCACGACGCAGGAGATGCCTCCGCCGCCAAGGTCCTTCATGCCATTCACAAGGCCCTTGCGGTTGGCCTCGAGGCATGCGTGTATGAGGGGCTCTTTGGTTATCGGGTCCCCCAGCTGGACCGAGCCGCGGTCGTCGTCGGATTTCTCGGTGAGCATCCTGGATGCAAAGGTAACGCCGTGGATGCCGTCGCGGCCCGTGTGGCCGCCGCAGAGTATGAAGACATCGGTCTTGTTCTTGACCGAGTTCTTTCGGATGTCCTTCTTCTTGGCAATTCCGACGCAGCCAACGTTGACAAGGCAGTTTCCGGTGTAGCCGGGGTGGAAATAGACGCCGCCGGAGACGGTGGGGACGCCGACCCTGTTGCCGTAGTCACGGATGCCCGCGACAACGCCGCCGAAGAGGTACTTGGGGTGCTTGATGCCGGCAGGCAGGTCGGAGTGCTTGATGTCCAAAGGACCGAAGAACAGTGGGTCGATACAAGCAATGGGCCGGCAGCCCATGCAAAGGACGTCCCGTATGATACCGCCAATGCCGGTGGCCGCGCCACCGTAAGGCTCGACGGCCGAGGGGTGGTTGTGGGACTCGATCCTGATGGCATAGGCGTGCTCGTCGTCGAACTCGACGATGCCGGCATCGCCCTTGAGTATTACCCTGGGGCTCTTGATGTTGAACACGTGCTTTTTGAGTATCGGTTTGGAGGACTTGTAACAGCAGTGCTCGGACCAGGCCTGCCCGAAAGCCTGGACCTCGACGTCCGTCGGGTTTCGGCCCAGCTCGATGTAATGGTCGCGAACGGCCTTCATCTCGCTCAGGTCCAGACCGATACCGAGCTCCTTGGAGAGCTCCATGAGCTCCGCGTCCGTCGCCTTCCTAAGGTCCACATCGCTCAGGGGCAGGCCCCCGGAGCGTGGCTTTATTAGGTGTTTTATCGCCAAGTTCATCACCCACGGTCAATCCTTTTTCGACCAGAGGTTTCAAAAAGGGGGCCCTCAGGCCTCCTTGACCTTCAGCTCGTATTCTTGGATCACAGGGTTGGCAAGGAGTTGGTCGCAGGCCTCCTTGGCCCGCGCGCGCGCTTTCTCTTCGTTGTCGACATCGATGAAGAGACGGAAGGTCTTTGCCGACTTCACGTTCTTGATATCGTTGAAGCCCAGAAGCTTCAGGGTCTTCGCGGTGTTGGCCCCCTCGGGGTCTGCAACACCCTTCTTCAGAACGACCTTGACCTCGACCTCGTACATTTCGTGTCCCCCTCGAACGGACCGCATCTCATAGCGGTTTGGCCGGGAATATAATTATTACATTAATATACCTAGTGATAAAATCAATTGAAAATCTTTCATGAAGGATAGTTAGGTTTTTTAACCCTGATACCTTTAGCATTCCCGGTAATAACCTTGGACCCGCAGGTATTGGGCCTCCTCACGATCGTCCTCTTCGTGCTTTTCATAGCTGTGCTGGGGTACACCGCCGCCATCCGGGTGGGCGCAAACCGGAGGCTCAGGGACGCAAAGCAGAGGATAGATGACATCCGCCACCTCGAGTACCTTGCAAGGTTGCGGCACAGGGACCTGGACGCCTTCGCAAAGGAGCTCAACATCCTTAGGGCCAAGAAGGGCAAGCGCGGCATCCCGACCGCAACGCTCGAAAAGATCCAGTTCAACCTGACCTATTCCATCGAAGAGAACTGATGCTTGGATGTTTTTTTCAAAGGAGGTCCCCTGATGCGAGACGCCGGTTACTTTGCCATCTTCGCAGGGATCCTGCTGTTCCTGGGCGGCGCCTCGGGCTGGGGCATCTTCGCGTTTATTTGGAACGTCATCAAAGACCGCTTGGACCTGAGCGGGGATCTTGCAGTTTACGTGACCTTGGTCTTTCGGATATTCATCTTCTTGGCGAGCCTTGGTGGCATCACCGTTATTCTGGGCGGTTATGCTATGTTAAAAGGCTATCTCAAGACAGGTAAGATACTGGTCATGATCGGGTGCGGAACGGGGCTGCTTACGCTTATCGTACTAGGTTTTATAGCCTATGTGACCAACTCCTGGGACAGCTGGTCATCGAGCATGCTGGGTTTCACAGGCATCGGAATAGTCCTCGCGTGGATCTCGCGCAAGCTTGCAAAATAGGAGGGATCGGAAGATGAAGATCAAGAAAGGCGACATGGTCATACTCATCGACAAGGAAGGGAACAAGTACCGGGTCGAGGCCGCGGATGCGACGCAAAAGGTCAAGGGCCTGGGGGTCGCGGACCTTGGCAAGCTCCTCAAGATGGAGTTTGGAGACAAGGTGACCATGGCAGGGACCGACCTCGTCGCCATCCAGCCGACGGTCATCGACGTTCTAGATACCCTCGAGCGCAAGGCCCAGATCGTCTTGCCCAAGGACGCTGCCTACATCATACTCCACTGCGGGCTCCATTCCGGCTCTGTCGTCGTTGAGGGCGGCTCCGGTTCAGGGGCCCTGACCGTCGCGCTGGCCCATGCGGTGGCCCCGGGCGGGAAGGTCATAAGCTACGACATCAGGGAGGACCACCAGTCCGTGGCCAGGCGCAACGTCGAGAGCGCGGGGCTTTCTGACAATGTGGCCTTCAAGCTCGGCGACGTCACAGAGGAGATCGACGAGCACGACGTGGACGCGATCGTTCTGGACATACCCGATCCTTGGAGGGCCGTCGGGCAGGCCATCGAGGCATTGCATGTCGGGGGGCACATCGCGACCTATACACCGACGACCAACCAGGTCGAGCAGACGGTAAATGCGCTTCGAGATGCGGGCTTTGGCGAGATAGAGGCCGTCGAGCTCATGCTCCGTGAGATGGTCGTAACGGAGGGAGGGATAAGGCCCAGCTTCGACATGCTGGGACACTCGGGTTACGTGTGCATAGCCCGATGGCTTGGCGGGCATCGTTGACCGTCCCCTGAGCAGAAAAATATTTAATATCGGAGGTTGTGGCCTAGGAGGCACAGTGTGCCCCGGTAGCTCAGCTGGGAGAGCGCCAGACTGAAGATCTGGAGGTCGCCGGTTCGATCCTGGTCCGGGGCACTCAAATGTGATATCCTGGGTGCTTTGCATCTGGAATTTGCGGGGGGATAAGGCCTTGTCGTCGATGCCGGTTGAGATCGAAGGACTTTTAAATAGCAAGGAAGGGAAATTCCTGCTCGTGAAGGGCAAGGCAGGGGTCGGCAAGACCATGTTCTGCCTCGAGCTCATCAAGGAGTTCGGCGGGGTCTATGTATCGACGATAGTCACCGCCGACCAGCTGTACAACGACTGCCCTGGCCTTGATGACTGCATCCCAAAGAGCTTCGTCATCGACGCGACGATGTACACGGCACCCTCGGCACTGAAGGTCAAGGCCGAATCCGAGATTGACGACAGCATCCTGCGCGAGATACTTTACGAGACTGGCCCGGACACCGCCAAAGGCCCCGTTCCGCCCTTGCTCAAGGAGATAGATACCAAGACCGAGGCGGCCCAGCTGCCCTTCTGCGTAATAATAGATTCATGGGACAGTATCTTCTCGCTGGCGTCCTTCCCCAAGGACGAGAACTGCAAGGACTTCTGGGTCAAAGAGGAGGTCCAAAGGCTCGTGCTCAATCACTTCCGGAAGCGCCATGTCAACCTCATAATGGTCGCGGAGGGTGACCAGGAGAGCAGGATGGACTACCTCGTCGACGGCATCGTGACACTGACGATGGAGCAGGAAGGCGGCAGGAGCCTGAGGCTTTTGAAGATCCAGAAGCTGCGCTCCGCCCAGATAACCTTCCCCGAGTATGTCTTCACTTTAGAGGGCGGCACCTTCAAGACGATGAAGTTCGAGGAGAGGCCGCAGGATCTTGAGCTCCAGTCCTGGAAGAAGGTCGCAGAGCATAAGGGGAACTTCTCGACGGGCTGCCCCGACGTGGACAAGCTCCTGGGAAAGGGAATCCCGAAGGGCTCGACGATACTGCTGGAACTTGGAAACTCGGTCCCCAACCACATCTGGGAAACCCTTATCGCGGCCATTACATCCAACTTCCTTGTCAACGATCGGTCCATCATGGTCGTGCCCATGGGCGGCATGGACATCAACAATTACGAGACCGAGCTGTACAAGTATGTCGGCAAGAGCGTCTTCGACGAGAACGTCCGCATCGTCGAGAGAGCGGACACGATGGGCGCCAACGAGAAGCCCTACATCGTTCCCATCCGGTTCGAGGACATCACCCATGACCTGAGGGAGTGGCAGCGCGTCTACCACCGGCTGAGGGAAAAGACAGGGAACCCGACGCTGGAGATAATCGGCGTCGATACGCAGGAGGCCCGCTACGGCGAGGACATCTATAAGGAGATCATCTCCCAGTCCGCGGAGCAGGCCAAGCGCGAGGGAAACGTCGTGCTGCGCATGGTCCGGCCCGGGCTCGAGAGCATCACGCAAAGGACCCGCAACATCTCTGACATACACCTGAGGTTGATCACCCGCAACGGCATCACGATAATCTACGGCGAGAAGCCCGTGACGAGCATGTACGCGGTGAGGATCGAGGCCTCCGCTGGCAATAAGAGGCTCGTCCTCAAGCCCCTTGTGTGAGGTGTTATGGGATGACCCCCGAGGATATGAGCTTCCTTGTGGGGGTCGTCATCTTTCTCATTGTTATGGTAATTGCCGTCTATTTCATTTTACAGTCCAGGTCGAGGGCCAAAGGCCATGAGAAGGCCACGGTCGGCCCCGACGAGAGGATGTGCCCCCGCTGCGATGGGATTATCAAAAAGGGCGCCGAGTTCTGCGACAACTGCGGGGCCGATCTGAGAGAGGACAACCAGGACGAGGGTCCCAAGTGCCCTGTTTGCTCAGCGCCCCTCGAGAAGGGCGCAAAGAAATGCACCTCTTGCGGCCACAACCTCGAGGCGGCGCCTATGCCAAAGGATGATTTCGCGTGCCCCAAGTGCGGCAAACCCGTGGACAAGGAGGCGAAGAAATGCCTCGCGTGCAAGGAAGAGTTTTGGGCTCCTGTCAGGCCTCCGTCGAAGTCTTAGGCAAAATTTCAATATTTTTCAATTGTAAAAAGCTTTAAATATCGAAAGTGGTCTGACGGACCTCCTAAGAGGGACACACGACCCCTCTTCGATAGGAAAAATGTGAGGAGCTATGACCGACGAATGGTTGCGAAGGAGTCATCCGCAATCGACACTAGGTCACATACCGAGTGTGTCGTCATGCCATGGCACTGTAGTTTGATCTATAATGAACCACGACAATTGTCGTCTTTTTTAATGGGCCACGACGAGAAATTTTTCCAGATGGTGTGTGGTTCTTCAGGCCCTTTGCGAAATAAAAATAATATTATTCTCCAGAGATTATCAAAGATAGGAAGAGTCGATGAACACCTCGCTTGGAGGTGCAGACGATGAATGACCTGATTGCATTAGCGATTATAGGAATATTGTTCCTCATAGGCCTGGCCTACACCCTGGCCGTCGAGAGGCTATGAGGTGGTGCAATTGGCCACAGACGTCATCGCGTTAATCGTGATTGGTATCGGGCTTTTCATTTTCCTACTATATGCCTTGCTCCAACCCGAGAAATTCTGAGGGATGACCATGAAGGAAATTATGAAAAAGTACATCGGACCGGCCGTCATGGCCACCGTGGTCATGGCCCTTATCACAGGCATCGTCTATCCGCTCCTGGTGACCGGGGTCTCTCAGGCGGTCTTCCCCCACCAGGCTAATGGTAGCCCCATCGTCCGCGATGGCAAGACCGTGGGGTCAGAGCTCATCGGCCAGAACTTCACGCAGGATAAGTATTTCCACGGAAGGCCCAGCGCTGCCGGGTCTGGGTATGATGCAATGGCCTCTGGGGGGAGCAATTTTGGCCCTTCGAATACCAAATTATATGAAAGGGTCTCGGAGACCGCCAACGAAAGCCGCCAGAAGGGAGATGTCGGCGAGAACGGGACGGTCCCTGTCGACGCGGTCACCGCCAGCGGCAGTGGTCTCGACCCCGATATCACTTTGGCAAACGCCCTCGACCAGGTGCCGAGGGTCGCAAAGGCAAGGAACATGACTGAGGACGAGGTCCGGGGACTGGTCTCGAAGCATGTCAAGGAAAGGGACCTGGGTGTCCTTGGCGAACCGAGGGTCAACGTCCTCGAGCTCAATCTGGCTCTGGACGACGGCCAGAAGGCCTCGGGGGCCTCCACTAGCGACTTTGGGCGCGGTGACCCGCAGATGTACGGGATAATACAAGCCGTTTTGGTCTTCGCGGCCGTCGTGATCGCAGCATACCTGGTCGCCATGTTCATCTATAAGACCATGAAGGGCCAATGGTCCAAGAAGAGCAAGATGCTCAAGAAGGCCGGTGGCCTGTTCTATCGTTTGTTACGAATCGACCCCAAGGAGAACATGGACTGGAAGACCTACACCTTCAGCGTGCTCACCTTCAGTATCGTTTCCTTCCTGTTCACGTACATTATCCTCAGAGGACAGGGCGCCTTGCCCCTCAACCCTCAGGGCCTTCCGTCGGTCGGGCCCGATATAGCCCTGAATACCGCGGTGAGCTTCGGTACTAACACGAACTGGCAGGTCTACTCCGGCGAACAGACCATGAGCTACCTGAGCCAGATGCTCGCATTGACTTTCCAGAACTTCATGAGTGCGGCCGTCGGGATGGCCGTAGCAGTGGCCCTAATGAGGGGTATAACCAATAAGAAGAAGGGCAGGGGCCTGGGCAACTTCTGGGTCGATATCACCAGACTGACGATGTATGTCCTGATACCCATCAGCATCATCTTTGCCCTCTTTTTTGTCAGCCAGGGCGTCCCGCAGACCTTCAATGGGCCGATCCATGCAACGACCCTGGAAGGGGCCCAGCAGATTATCCCGGTCGGTCCGGTCGCCAGCCAGGAATCCATTAAGATGCTAGGGACAAATGGCGGCGGATTCTTCAACGCGAACAGCGCGCACCCATACGAGAACCCGAACCCGCTCACCAATGCGGCCCAGATCTTCCTTTTATTGCTCCTACCGATGGCTTTCCTGGTCCTTTTTGGTAAGATGGCACGAAACCTCAAGCAGGGCTGGGTCCTTTTCGTCGTCGTACTGGTGTTCCTCGTGGCAGCCATTTGCTTTACCACCTATGAGGAACAACTGGGCAATCGGTCCTTCCACACCCTTGGGGTCGACCAGTCTCCCAGCGGCCTCCAGACGGGTGGCAACATGGAGGGAAAGGAGGTTCGCTTTGGCATCTACGGATCGACCCTGTTCGCGGTCCCAACTACGGCCGTGTCCTGCGGGGCCGTCAACAGCATGCATGATTCTTACACACCACTAGGTGGAATGGTCCCCCTGGTCCTCATCCTTCTTGGAGAGGTCGTCCCTGGAGGCGCGGGGTCTGGGTTCTTCTCCTTGTTCATGTACATACTCATAACGATCTTCATTGCAGGCCTCATGGTCGGGCGTTCGCCCAGCTATCTTGGCAAGAAGATTGCGACCTTTGACATGAAGATGACCGTCCTCGTGCTCATCAGCATCGAAACGACAATACTTGCGTTCTCTGCAATTTCCGTGGTCATCTCCCAGGGAACTGGAGGGATCTTGAACCCGGGACCGCACGGATTGTCCGAGGTGCTCTACACCTTTGGCAGCGGGGTCGGCAACAACGGGTCCGCCTTCGCGGGCCTGACCGCCACTAATCCGTGGTACATAACCACGATGGTCATCGCGATGTTCATTGGGCGATTCTTTATAATTATCCCGATGATGGCCGTCGCGGGCAGCTTCGCCAATAAAGCGGTCTATCCGCCGACGAGCGGGACCCTGCCGACTGACAACGCCACCTTCGGGGCGTTCCTAATCGCGATAATCGTCATCGTCGCCGGGCTGAGCTTCCTGCCGATACTGGTGCTAGGACCGATATTGGAGCATCTGATAATGACCTTGTGAGGATGATCGCGATGTCGAAGAGAAATCCCAAGGATAGCGAGGCGATCACCCAGGAGCACAAGGATGTCCGCCGGGCCGCGCGGACAAGGCCCCTTCTGGACAAGAAGATAATGTCCTTCTCGATTAAACAGTCTATTCTTAGGCTCGACCCGAGGGTCGAGGTTCGAAATCCCGTGATGTTCATTGTCGAGATCGGCGCCATCTTCGTCACGGTCATCTTCTTTTACAACGCCTTGATCGGCAAGTTCCTGTCCTTCCCTGCCCAGATAGCCATCTGGCTCTGGTTCACGGCCATCTTTGCCAACTTCGCCGAGGCCATGGCCGAAGGAAGGGGTAAGGCCCAGGCCGAGAGCCTACGAAATGTCAAGGTCGATACGAAAGCCAAGGTCATAACGAAGGATGGGAAAATCAAAGAGGTCAAAGCGAGCGAGCTCCACAAGGGGGACCTGTTCCTCGTCGTGACCGGCGCTATCATACCGGCCGACGGAACTGTGGAAGAGGGCGTCGCTAGCGTCGACGAGAGCGCCATCACAGGCGAGAGCGCCCCCGTCATCAGGGAGGCCGGCGGCGACAAGAGCGGGGTCACAGGCGGTACAAGGGTGCTCAGCGACAGCATCAAGGTCCGTGTCACGGCGGAACCCGGTGAGTCCTTCATGGACCGCATGGTGGACATGGTCGAGAGCGCCTCAAGGCAGAAGACCCCCAACGAGATCGCGCTGACGATACTGATCCTGGGCCTCACGATGCTGTACATCGTTGTCGTGATAACACTGGTGGCCTTTGCAGCCTATTCGGAAACAGAGGTCTCCACCGCGGTCCTTATATCCTTGCTCGTTTGCCTCATACCGACGACGATAGGTGCTCTATTGAACGCAATAGGCATCGCTGGGATGGACCGGCTGCTTGCCAGGAACGTGGTGGCTAAAAGCGGCAGGGCCATAGAGGCCGCCGGGGACATCGACGCTGTACTTCTGGACAAGACTGGGACCATCACCTTGGGCAACCGCCAAGCGGTTGAATTCGTCCCCGCCCCCGGGATCAGGGCCTCTGAGATCCGCGATGCTGCGCTCTTGAGCTCCTTGGCCGACCTCACGCCCGAGGGCCGCAGTATCGTCAAGCTGGCGGAGAAGGAAGGGGCGTTAAGCGTTGAACAGTCAGTCGGCAAGACCATCGAATTCAGCGCTGATACATGTATGAGTGGGATAGATCTTCCGGGAAAGGCCATCCGCAAGGGAGCTCCCGATGCAGTGACGGACCATGTAATCACCCTGGGAGGGACGGTGCCCAAGAAGGTCATCGAGACGGTCGAGAGCATATCCAAGGATGGAGGGACCCCGCTGATGGTCTCAGTCAACGATCGGGTCTTCGGCGTGGTCCACCTAAAGGACATCGTGAAGCCCGGTATCGCGGACCGGCTCCGCGTCCTCCGTCTCGTCGGTATAAGGACCGTTATGGTCACGGGGGACAATCCCCTGACCGCAAGGGCCATCGCCGATGAGGCCGGGGTAGACGAGGTCTTTGCAGAGGCCAAGCCTGAAGACAAGCTCCAGTACATCCGGGACGAGCAGGCCAAGGGTCAGCTCATCGCGATGATAGGTGATGGGACCAACGACGCGCCAGCCCTGGCCCAGGCGGATGTGGGCCTTGCGATGAACAGCGGCACCGACGCTGCAAGGGAGGCGGGGAACATGGTGGACCTGGACTCGTCGCCCACCAAGCTCATCGACGTCATCGAGGTCGGCAAGCAGCTTCTAGTGACAAGGGGTGCCCTGACGACCTTCAGCATCGCTAATGATGTCTCCAAATATTTTGCCATCATACCGGCCATGTTCCCGCAGCTGCCCATCTTCGGTGCCATGAACATCATGCACCTTCACAGCCCCGAG
>Ga0209777_10006262_pt1 | contig 13431 bp, 8 predicted proteins | sample FrelakmetHBP12HB_FD_187147 | JGI IMG/M metagenome (GOLD analysis project Ga0209777, IMG submission 187147) | Freshwater lake sediment microbial communities from the University of Notre Dame, USA, for methane emissions studies -HBP12 HB (SPAdes)... | ecosystem: Environmental > Aquatic >...
GGTGTATGCCGCTCGTCTGGGGCGGCATACACCCCACCCTCGAATCACCCACCACCATACAGAGCAAACTTGTGGACATTGTCGTTCGAGGCGAGGGTGAGGAGACCCTCATCGAGCTTCTTCGCGCCCTCAAACAAAAAAAATCTCTTGAGAACATTCAGGGAATATGGCACAAGGAGAGAGGGGAGATCAGGCGTAATCCCGACCGCGACCTGCTCGATATCGAATCGCTTCCCGATATACCATATCACCTTGTTGATGTGAACCGTTACATGCCGCTTTATCGCGGGCGGAAAAGCTTTTCTTTACAAAGCTCCCGCGGCTGCCCTCATTCATGCGCCTATTGCTTCAACCCCCGCTTCAACGGCAGGAGACTGCGGTCGAAAAGCCCCCGGCGAACCCTCGATCTGGTGCGCCGCATAGTTGATGAGTTCGGGCCGGAGGATATTTATTTCGTTGACGACAATTTTCTCCTTGATTTCGAGCGGGACATGGCTGTTGTGGAGGGGATGAAGGATGTGGGTGTTGCGTGGGAGATTCAGGGGATGGACATTCTCCGGCTGAAGCGCCTCGATGAGGCGCAATTGAAATTGCTCGCCGAAAGCGGCTTGCAGCGCTTCACGGTCGGGATCGAATCGGCAAGCCCCAGGGTGCGCAAACTCATGAAAAAGGCGGGCACCGTCGAGGACATCGAATTCGTCATAAGGAAACTCGCAAAGTACGACATTTTTATTTACGCGGGTGTCATCGCCGGAGTGCCGACTGAGACTAAGGAGGAAACGCGGCAGACCATCGAGTTCATCCTCAAACTCCTCAAGATCAACCCCAATATGCACAACTCCCCCCTGTACAACTACACCCCATACCCCGGCACCGAGATGTTCGACCTTGCGGTCGAGAACGGCTTTGTTCCCCCGAAGTCGCTTGATGAATGGGGCCGGATCGGCGGTTTCGAGAAATTCAGCTGGGGGAACCGCCCGGACAGCAAGTTTTACGAAGCGCTTTATTTTGTATCTAATTTCATAGATTATAAAACGCGAGGATATGATGTGCCTTCAATCGTAAAGTTCCTGGCCGATCTTTACAGGCCTGTCGCCAGGTGGCGCGTCAAACACCTGAACTTCGATTTCCTCATTGAAAAAGCCATTGCGGACCGGGCGCAGCGATACATCGAGCGCTACATTGCCCGCGAAGCAACGGGGCAGCGCTGATCGTCCATTCCCGTCGGTAATAGTTATCCAATAGCGCGTTTTTGTTTATGGCGGTGGTTTGCGACGCCGAGGACGGGGCGGAGGAATACGCCCGTGTAGGAGGTGGGGTGTACCGCGATTTCTTCTGGAGTTCCCTCGGCGATGACCCAGCCTCCCTCATCGCCGCCTTCGGGGCCGAGGTCTATGATGTGGTCGGCGGACTTGATGACATCGAGGTTGTGCTCGATGACTACAACGGTGTTGCCGGTGTCAACGAGGCGGTGGAGGACTTCGAGCAGCTTGCGGATGTCGTGAAAGTGCAGGCCGGTGGTGGGTTCGTCGAGGATATAGAACGTTTTTCCCGTGGCGCGGCGGCTTAATTCCTTTGACAATTTGATCCTTTGCGCCTCTCCGCCCGAGAGCGTCGTGGCGCTCTGGCCGAGGCGAATGTATCCAAGCCCGACGTCTCGCAGCGTCTCGAGCTTGGATTTGATCACCGGTATGGCGCTGAGGAATTCCAGCGCCTGATCAACGGTCATGTCGAGCACGTCGGCAATGCTTTTTCCTTTGTACAGCACCTCGAGAGTCTCGCGGTTGTAGCGTCGCCCTTTGCAGACATCGCAAGTGACGAAGACGTCGGGTAGAAAGTGCATTGCGATCTTGATGAGACCGTCGCCCTCGCAGGATTCGCAGCGGCCGCCCTTTACGTTAAAGCTGAACCTGCCCGGCATGTATCCCCTCATGCGGCTTGCGGGCAGCCTTGCGAACAGGTCCCTGATTGGGGTAAAGACCCCGGTGTAAGTCGCCGGGTTCGATCTCGGCGTGCGGCCGATAGGCGACTGGTCTATGTCTATGACCTTGTCAATTGCCTCGAAGCCTTTGAGGTCTTTCATGTCTCCCGCGCGCTCCCTGGCGCGATAAATGCGCTGCGCGAGACCCTTGTAGAGCGTGTCTATCACCAAGGTGGATTTCCCCGAGCCGGATACCCCCGTGACGCAAATGAATTTCCCGAGCGGAAACTTTACGGTGATGCCCTTCAGGTTATGTTCTTTCGCCCCAAGGACGGTGATGGCGCCCTTGTCTGCGACTCGCCGCCCGGGGATGGGAATTGTCATTCGTCCGGAGAGATAGGCGCCTGTGAGGCTTTCTTTTGAGTTGATGATGTCGTCGGGTGTGCCCTGTGCCACAATATGGCCGCCCTCTTCCCCTGCGCCCGGCCCCATGTCAATGACGTGGTCTGCGGAGAGAATAGTCGTGGCGTCGTGCTCGACCACGAGGATGGTGTTGCCCAGGTCTCTCAGGCGGATGAGAGTATCGAGCAGGCGTCGGTTGTCGCGCTGGTGCAGGCCGATTGACGGCTCGTCGAGGATGTAAAGCACGCCGACGAGGCTTGCGCCGATCTGCGTGGCAAGCCGGATGCGCTGCCCCTCGCCGCCCGCGAGCGAGCCGCTGAGGCGGTTCAGGGTGAGGTAATCGAGGCCCACGTTCTCCATGAAAGTGAGGCGCTCCCGAACCTCCTTCAAAATGCGCCGCGCTATCTCGCGCTCCCGAGCGGTCAAATCCAACTCGTCAAAGAAGCCCCTCGCCTCTTTTATGCTCTTCTCGGTGACCTGCGATATGTTGAGGCCGCCGATCTTGACGTGAAGGGACTCCTTCCTCAGCCGCGCCCCATTGCACGCCGGACACGGCCGCACGTTCATATATTTTTCAAGTTCTTCCCTGATCCACTCGCTATCGGTCTCCTTGAACCGCCGGTCAAGGTTCGGGATTACGCCCTCGAATGGCCGGTTATAGATGTACCTGCCGCGGCCGTGATATTCAAAGCGAATCTCCTCGCCCCCCGAGCCGTACAGCAGCACCTGCCTGATTTTTTTCGACAGGTGTCTCCACGGTGTCCTGAGGTCGAACTGGTAATGTTCGGCGAGGCAGCGGAGCATTTGGTTGAAGATCATCGAGCTGCGTTTTTCCCACGGCGCAATGGCGCCTTCTCGCAGCGAGAGATTTTCATTGGGAACGATAAGCTCCGGGTCGAAGTACATTTTGGTGCCCAGCCCCGCGCATGAGGCGCAGGCGCCGTGGGGGTTGTTGAAGCTGAACAGGCGGGGGCTGATTTCCGGGTAGCTCATGCCGTCGTCCGGGCAGGCGAACTTCTCGCTGAATATGAACGAATGAGACGGAGGCCCATCCAGCGCCTTGCCGGGAATTTCGACCTTTGCGATGCCGCCCGCTATTTTGAGCGCCGTCTCCAGGCTGTCCGCGATTCGGGCGCGACCCGATTCGCCCTTTTGCGTCAGCCTGTCAATGAAGACCTCGATGGTGTGTTTGAACTTTTTATCGAGCGTTATCTCCTCGGAAAGCTCCCTCACCCGGCCGTCAACGCGAACGCGCACGTACCCGCCCCTGCGCAGCTCCTCAATCTCCCTGCGGTATTCGCCCTTGCGGTCCCGGACGAGTGGCGCGAGTATCTGAAGCCTTGTGCCTTCCTCCAGGTCCAGGAGTCGGTCTGTCATCTGTTGGACGGTTTGGGTGGAGATTTCCTTGCCGCATTCGGTACAGTGCGGGCGGCCAATGCGGGCGAAGAGGAGGCGGAGATAATCGTAAATCTCGGTGACGGTTCCTACCGTGGATCGCGGGTTGTGGCTCAGCGCCTTTTGCTCGATGCTGATCGCGGGACTCAATCCCTCGATCAAGTCAACGTCGGGCTTCTGCATAAGCTCGAGAAACTGGCGGGCGTAAGCCGAGAGACTCTCGACATAACGCCGCTGTCCCTCGGCGTAAAGAGTATCGAATGCAAGCGAGGATTTACCGGAACCGGAAAGGCCCGTGATGACCACCAGCTTATCGCGGGGAATGGAGAGGTCAATGCCCTTGAGATTATGCTCGCGGGCGCCTTTTATTACTATGGAATCGCTGCCCATATTCTTCAATCGGGACTACGTAACGCAGGCGTCCTCGCCTGCTCCGTTTTGCAGCCGAGACGGCTGCGTTACGAATATGAAACCCTGCGAAACTTCTCTTTATGTAGCAGGCCCTCTTCAACCGCAGATTTCGGAGACTAACTCAGATAAAAAGCCTTTTGTTTTATCTCTCTGACTTGCCCGCGCTTTATAAAACCTACCGCCTACGGCCTACAGCCTTATCAGGCGTTCATGGCGTTTGCGGCGACTGCCCTGCGGCGCCTCACGATACTCGCGGCAAGAAGCATTGCCGCCAGCATGCTCGAAGGATTTGCCTGCCCCAGGCCCGCGATGTCGAAGGCGGTGCCATGGTCTGGGCTTGTGCGAACGATCGGGAGGCCCAGCGTGAGGTTTACGCCCTGGTCGAAGTGAAGCGCCTTGAGAGGCCCGAGTGCCTGATCGTGATACATGCACACAATGGCGTCGTATTTTTCACGTTTTGCGAACACTGCGTCGCCCGGCAGCGGCCCCACCACGTTGATCCCCCCGGATCGCGCATCTTCGATCGCCGGCGCGATTGTCTCGATCTCCTCGCGCCCCATCGCGCCGCCTTCTCCCGCATGAGGATTAAGCCCTGCGCATGCGATTCGGGGCTTCTCCACTCCGAAAAAGCTTACAAGATGCTCATAAGTCAGCTCGATGGCATCGAGTATTTTCCGCCTGGTCAGGGCGGCGGGCACTTCGGTGTAAGGGATGTGAGTGGTTACCGGGACCACCCGCAGCTCCGGCCCCGCGAGCATCATGGCATGGCGTTTTGCGGCGGTCATCTCGGCAAGCATTTCGGTGTGACCGGGGTAATTATGGCCCGCGGCCATAAGCCACTGTTTGCTTATCGGCGCTGTCACCAGCGCATCCGCCTCGCCTCGCTTGACGGCCATGAGCGCCCCCACAACATACCTGTATGAAGCCTCCCCCGTCAGCCTGCCCGGAATTCCGAACCGCCTTTCGGACGGCGCCAGAACGGTGAGGGAGACCAGAGCCAATTCGCGCGAAACCTCCGGGCCTCGCGCCCCCGCGCGCGCCAGAGAGTCGGCGGCGTCCCTCAGTGTTCCGGAATCTCCGTAGATCGTAAGACGAATATCCGGCGGCAGGTCAGGCACGCTTCCCAGAATCACCTCCGCGCCCACCCCCGCCGGGTCGCCCATCGAAACCGCAAGCTCGACAGGTTTTCCCCGCGCGCCGCTCACCTCATCCCCCAAAGCCGATTTGACTTCTAAAACCATTAAAAGAAAATTTAACCGCAGATTACGCAGATTTCACAGATTTTATTATTTTATGGCTATGAAGAAAATGATGAATGATGAGTGATGAATAAAGAAGGGCGTTTTCAATTCATCATTTATCACTTATAATTTTTCAACCATCATCCCTTGCTAGAGCTTGCGCTCGATCGGTGTGCGTTCCTTGATTTCCGAGACTAGTTTAAGGAGCTCTTCCTCTATTTTCTGATCGTATAAATAATCGTAAATCTTCGGCTTGACCTCTTTGAACGGCAAATGTTCCCCCTCTTTGGCCTCGATGATTTTGAGGATGTGCATGCCCTGGTCTGTCTCGAAGGGAGGTGTGATGTCCCCCACTTTCTTTCCCTCAAGCGCCTTCTGGAATGCAGAGTTCATTTCGCCAAGATTGACCCAGTCCATATCTCCGCCGTTCGCCGCGGTCCTATCTTCCCTCGAATATTTCTTTGCGATCTCCGCAAAGCTCTCTCCCTTGAGGATTCGTTGATACAGCTCACCGGCGAGCTTGCGGATTTTTTCCTGTTGCTCGATGTCGGTAGCCAGAGGGAAAGGCAAGAAAATGTGAGCGAGATGGTAGCGTTCCCCGGACTGGAAATCCTGCTGGTGCAGGCGGTAGTAGTTGAGCATCTCCTCGTCACTCACGTCAATTCCGCCGCGAACCTGTTGTTGGACAAACTTGAATTTCATCAATTTTTCGCGGATGTTTTGCCGGAATTGATCCATTGTCATTCCCTGCTCGCCAAGAGCCTTGTTGAATTCTTCCTCGGAGACCCCGAGTTGCGCCATCCGGCTCTGCACGCTTGCTTCAACTTCGGCATCGGAGATGGCGATGCCCTGTCTTTTGGCCTCCTGCTCGACCAGCATGTCCTCGATGAGTATTTCCAAAACCTTTTCTCTCGGGGCATCGGGGTAAATGGCGCTGAAGGCATCTAGATCGCTCAGGGTAATTACGTCCCCGCCGACAATCGCCACTATGCGGTCAATCACTTCGGCATGAGCCGTCGCCGCCATCCCGCCCCCTGAAAGGGCAGCGGCAAGAAAAAGAAATAGATAAAGGCCGGATTTTATGAGAATTAGTTTCACCTTATTCCTCATTTCCGTGATAAATTTTCAGCATCTCTAAATCAAGACGTTCGATTGAACGATTTTCAGACAAGGGGTTTAAACCCCTTGTCTGATTCTTTCAACATCCCTAAGAAATGGCTTTCAGTTCAAGGTACTTGCGATCAATCCTGACCTATCACCGTCCCGCTCTCGAATCAACGCCCGGCACACCCTCCGGCGGCAGGACCTGGACGGGTGTTCCCTCAGGCCCGGGCATGCTCTCGAAGTGAATATTCTGGAGCGCTTCCGGTCTTTTCTGGACGTTCGCCTGACTTTGAAGCTGCGCGGCGTAAGTTGCGTAGTTTTGCCGCAACATGAAAACAAAAATGCTTCGCCTGACCACCGGGTTCATCATCGTCAAGTCCACCTTTCCCACCGGCTGAAAGAGGCGTACAATATAGAACCCATTGGGGGACTCGACGACCTGTGATAGAGGCTCTTTTTCCGTAAGGGCCATTGCGACGTCCACCATTTCATTATCCCACTTCGGCTCGCGCGTAATGGCTCCGAGGTCTCCCCCGTTTTTTGCGCTCTCGTGCTCCGAATTCTTTTTCGCCACTTGGGCGAAGTCCGCGCCATGGGCTATCTCGTCGCGCAATTTCTGGGCGCGCGCCTTGATCTGTTCCTTCTGCGCGTCGGTCGCTTTTTCAGGCTTTTTCAGGAATATTATCGCCACATGCGCAAAGTGCGTTTTGAAGTAATCCGCGATGGCCGTGGAGTTCACACCCCGGCTCATGAGCGTATTATAAACGAGGTATCGCTTGTAATTCTCCACAACCTGCTTGAACCGCGGGTCATCCTCGATGCCCTGAGCCACACCCTCCTGGTAGAAAAGTTCCATTATTATCAACTGTTGTAAAAATAATTCCTTGCCCTCCGGAGTCGCATAACGCGGTCTCTCCTCCGGCGGGTACAGCAAGTCAAGGGAAATGACGAAATCGTCCGTAGTTATATTATGCTTATTGACCTGCGCCAGAAGCTCTCCCGTAGATGCGCCTCCCTTACTCCCCCGGCATGATAAACATATCAGCGCAACAAGGACAACAAGGCCAAAAACCACCGCTTTGTGTTTCATCATCCGCACTCCTCATCGCTAGGCTGTAGGCTGTAGGCTGTAGTAGGCTGTAGGCAAAGAGCGTTGCGTTTTATTGGTAACCGCATAAATCACTTGATATCTTTCTATTGGAGTATCCCTCATTGTCGGGACTGCACCCGACAGATGGGGCCTGTAGGGGCGACCTGCCGGTCGCCCCTATATGATAATATCCAATACATGCAACGATTATCATTACTTCTCCGGCTTGCCCATTTCCCCAAGTTTATCGCCTACGGCCTACAGCCTAATGCCTACTGCCTATATTATCATCTTGGCCTATTTCTTTCAATATACAAGAGATTTCTTGCATTAAGGGGGGAAGGCCTTCCTTTTCCGGTATGAACAGGAGCTGGTCGTTTGGGGCGACGCGGTATCTCTGGGGATTCCTGTTAAGGAGAGAGACGACCTTTACGGGGTCAACGGGCGCATCCGGGGCGAATGACATGCGATAAGCGCGCCCTTCTTTCCGCAATGTAGCCAGTCTGGAGGGGCGCATGAGGTTTTTAAGCGAGATGACCTGGAGCAATGTCTCCGCCTGTTGTGGGAGAGGTCCGAAGCGGTCCAGCAGTTCCCCTTTGAGGTCCAGTATTTCGTCGTTGTTTCGAGTTTTGGCGAGGCGGCGGTAAAAGAGAATCCTGCTGTCGGCATCGGTGATGTAGTCCTCCGGGAGGAATGCGGCGACATTGATCTGGATTTCAGGGTCTATTTCATCCTTGACAGACTCGCCGCGAAGTTCCTTAACGGCCCGCTCGAGCATTCCAAGATACATATCGTACCCGACGCGGTGCATGTGGCCAGATTGGACTTCGCCGAGTATATTCCCGGCGCCCCGAATCTTGAGGTCGAGACGAGCAAGACGGTAGCCGCTGCCAAGCTCGGTGAACTCCTCAAGCGCCCGCAGCCGCTCGCGGGCCTGCCTGGTGATGAGATGCCTGCCGGGAATGAGGAGGTAAGCGTATCCCCGCTCCTTCGAGCGCCCTACCCTCCCGCGAAGCTGATACAGCGTGGCCATGCCGAAGGTATGGGCGCGATTGATCAGTATGGTGTTGGCGCGGGGTATGTCCAGCCCGCTCTCGATTATCGCGGTGGACAGAAGCACATCCAACTCTCCCTTGATAAAGCTCAGCATGACCTCCTCAAGCCGCTTCTCGTCCATCTGGCCGTGAGCCACGGCGATCCTCGCCTCCGGCACAATGTCCCGCAAAAGATGCTCGACCCGCTCTATCCCCTGAACCCGGTTGTGGACGAAAAAGACCTGGCCGCGGCGGGCCAGTTCCCTCCTTATTGCATCGCGAATAAGGTCCTCCCCGAAAGGCGCCACCTTTGTCCGAACGGACAGCCTGTCCGGCGGCGGGGTGTCCATCACGCTCATGTCCCAGACGCCGAGGAGGGACATTTGCAGGGTTCTGGGAATGGGGGTGGCGGTGAGGCTGAGGACATCAACGGTGCGGCGCATCTGCTTGAGCTTTTCCTTATTCTTGACGCCGAAGCGATGCTCTTCGTCAATGACCACGAGGCCGAGGTCCCGGAATTCGACGTCTTTTTGCAGAAGCCTGTGGGTGCCGATAACGATATCGAAGCCGCCTTGCGCGAGTCCTTTGATTATCTCGCGCTGCTGGCTTTGGCTCCTGAATCGGCTCAGCATCTCGACTCTCAGCGGATAGGGGTTCAATCGTTCGGAGAATGTGCGATAATGCTGGTGCGCGAGCAGGGTTGTGGGGACGAGGAGTGCGACCTGTTTTCCACTCATTGCGGCCTCGAATGCCGCCCTGAGCGCCACCTCGGTCTTCCCGTACCCGACATCTCCGCATATAATACGATCCATTGGCCGAGCCGATTGCATATCATCGAGCACGTTTTCTATGGCCTTCGCCTGGTCGGGTGTTTCCTCATAAGGGAACGAAGCCTCGAACTCCCTGAAAACGGCATCGGGCGCCGGGTAAGAGAACCCCTCGAAGACCCTCCGGCTCGCGTAAAGCTCGACCAACTCGCGCGCAATGGTCTCGATTGATTTCCTCACCTTTGCGACCGATTTTGCCCAGGCTTTTCCGCCGAGGCGGTCCAGAGCGGGCGCATCATCCACGTCGCTGCGATACGGTTCCACCAGGTTCATCCGGTGCACGGGCAGGTAAAGGACGGCGTTTTCCAGGTATTCGATCTTGAGGTAATCGCCCTCGAAGCCGCCTACGCTCAGCTTCTCGATCTTGCGGAAGAGACCGATGCCGTGATCCAAATGCACCACCGGCTTGTCGGGCTCGAGCGTTTCCACGTCCTCTGACGGCGCTTTCCGCGCCTCGCGGCGGCGCACCTTCGGCCCGAAAATCTCCTCCTCGGTAACCACCGCCCAGCCGGCCGCGGCCATACGGAACCCCTCGCCGAGAGGCGACAAATAGAGGCCCATGTCTCCTGGCTGAGGCCCTTGCTCAAGCAGGCCCTTCGGCGCGGAGGACACCGCGATGCCAAGACCATATTCCTGCAGCAACGCCTCAAGGCGGGCCGCGCCGACTCCGTCCAGACAAGTAAGCGCAACGCGCCATTTTTCACCAAGCCAACCCTGGATTCGCCCGACAAGCCCCTCGAGAACCCGGCCCTCATGCTCGGGATCGCGCAGCGCCTTCTGAATCTCGTCGTGAATGTCCTCGTTTCCGACCGCGGCGGCTGTAATCACAGGCCAGGCGTCCGGGTCGAGGCCCGCGGGGCCGCCCAATTCGAGGCGCGACATTGACGACATTCGCGATTCAACCTCCTCCAACGACAGGTAGACTTCCTCGGGAGGAGGCATAATCAGCCTGTCGGGATGCTCCCAATGCTCCTTCTCGATCCCTTCCCACAGCGACTTTATAACGTCATCAAGCGCAGTGCCGTCAGGGGTCACAAGCACCGTTTCAGGGGGCAGAAGGTCGAGGATTGAGGATGTTTTTTCGGCGAACCAGACCATGTATCGCGTCAGGTCTTCCGGCTCGAGGGCTGCGGTTTTCAGGCGCTCGATAACGGCGGTTCCCTCTTCGGATGCGGAGTCAAAAAGAGGGCCGGCCATTCGTTTTAGGGCGCAGAGGCGATGTTCCTCATCGAGTGGGACTTCGGAAACGGGGTCAATACAGACCCGGTCGAGGGAGGCAAGAGACCGCTGCGTGGCGGGGTCGAGAGCTTTGACGCGGGCCACCTGATCGTACTCGAACTCGATGCGCACCGCCGCGCCGCGCGGGGGAAAGACGTCAACGATCTCCCCGCTAGCCCGCGCCTCGCCTCGCTCGTAAACAAGCGCCGCAGGCCGGTATCCTCCGGTGAGCAATCTCGAGACAAGCTCGTCGCGATCCAGTTTTATCCCCGGGCTGATTATTATCCGCGCCGCCCCCCCAACCGGCATGCGCTGGAGTAAAGTGGCGGGGGGAATTATATAAACGGGATGACCTCCGACAATGCTTGTGCCACGGCTTGCTTGCAAGCCGTGCTCAACCTCTCTATTCCCGCTACTGTAGGCCTCAAGCGATGCAAGGGACGCATAGCGAAGGGGGTCGCCCGCGTTATCGGAATGCGGGGGAAAAAGGCGCGGCTCAACCCTCGGCGGGATGGGATGGACCAGAGCATCGCTTGAGACAAGTGACTGAAGCCCCTTGTCTCCATTGCCCTCGCCGGCCCCCAGCCACGCTCTCATGCCCCGAGACCAGCGCTCCATGTCATCGAGGTCCGCGGGCAGGATCGCAAGGGGAAAATTCCGAGACAGCAGCGCAAGCGCAAACGCCCCCGACCCGCCCAATAGCCCCTTCAGCCGCGCCCCCGGGCCGCGCTTCAGGGCGTCAATCAGCGTCAAAAGCCATGGAGGAGTATATGAAAATAACTCGTTTTTTTTTGATTGGGCCATGGACAATTTATTGCGGAGCGTCCGACTTAATTATCCCGAAGGATGGATTCAACATTCCTTTCAAGGACGGGCAATTCGTTATGTATAATATCCCATAATATAGCCATATCTATTCCGAAGTAATTCTGTATTAAAACATCTCCGAAAGCTGCGACCTTTTTCCATTCGATTTCCGGGCGCTGTTGGTGGATGGATGGAGGCAAGATTTTAATTGCTTCACCGATTATCTCGAAGTTCCTGACAACAGCGTCTAAAGTTTTCTGGTCTTCATTGAGATCTTTTTGTGACATTCCCGATGTGTAATCTTTAATTTTCCGAATAGATGCCAGAATGTCTTCCATAAACAGCTTATAATCCCGGGACATAAACCACTTCCTTCATGATTATTGGACGTAATCTGGGCTTTATCGAATCCGAAATAGCAAGGTCAACCTTTTTTTTGAAAAGGTCTTCAAGGTAAAATTTTAAATCCATGTAAGCGTCAAATGAAACATTTTCAAACTCCACGATGAAATCCAAATCACTGTCAGGGCCAGCTTCATCCCTGACCGTTGAGCCGAAAAGGCCCAGCCGCCGCGCGCCAAAACCCTTTATGGTGTCCTTGTTTTTTTCCAGCGCAAGTAAAATATTGTCTCTCTTAAGCATAATTCGATAACTCTATAATTCAGATGATTTTTACAAGGGGCACAGCAAGTGGCGCCCATATTGTCTACTTTCTTCTTGCGCCTAGTTCTGCGAGGCGTTCGACGAGGGCGCGGGCGCGTCTCTCGAATTCGGTTCTGTCGGGGGTGCTCTGGAGGTATTTGCAAGGCTTCAGGAACTCGACGGCCTTTTCGATGTTCTGGTCCTTTGGCATTTCAGTGAAGAAGACGATGGGCGCGACGTTTTTCAGGCCGAAGCCGCGCTCGAAGCTTCGGAAGGCTATCGCGGCCTGCACGCCGTTAAGCCCCTGCATGCGCACCTCGGTGATGATAATATCAATGGGCTTCTTTTCCTGGAAGAATTTTCCCGACAGTTCGAGGAACTCGCTCCCGTTTAGCGCCGTCGAAGTGATTCCCGCAAGGTTTCTGCTATCCACAATATCTCTCAGCGCGGCCATCTGTGCCGGGCCATAACCCGCGATAAGGCAACAATCAAAGACCGGCCCCTTGGGTGGTTCGATTACCTTCTGCTCCGCCTGCGCCCCAAAATCGCCCTCGTCTTCCGAGTAGAGGCCATAGGTGTCTTTTACAACGGTGAGCAGGGCGCGGGAGTCCCCGAAGCCTACTTCGTCCATGTTATTGATTTTGGACTCGGTGATCTTTTTGCCGCTCACGAGGGTGCCGTTGGTGGACTTGCTGTCCTTGACCGTGACGACTTCGTTTTCAATCTCGAAAATGGCGTGGGCGCTGGAAACGGTGGGATCGGGAATGATTATATCTGCGGGGGCTTTGCGGCCCACGGTGACGACGGTTTTATCCAGGCGGATTTTCTGGCCCTTAAGCGGCCCGGCGGTGAAGCTGAGAAAAATGCGCAACGTCTCCGGCAATTTCAAATGCGCGGGGCCGTTCGCCCCAGACCCTATTATCGTTCTTTCACGCTCGTCCAATTGGACTTTTTCCTTCATGAGACCCATACGGGCTGCAGGCCCGATCACCGAACGGTATTAAGTTTGATGAAAACGTCGTATGGAACCTCGTCCGTATATTCGCGTTCCTGCTTGATCCAGCCCGGTTTCGCAGCCACCATCTTGATGCGCTTGACTTTTCTCTGGTCAACTGAATAGCTTATAGGCTCGTGTTCGTGGGTGAGACGCGAGTCCCGGAAGGCAGGGGTGTTATCGTTGAATTCGACCGTTACAGTCAACGTGGTTTCATCGGGATAGACCGTGATGTACATGTAGCGTAAATTGACATCGTTTGGGGCATGCGGCGTTTTAGCTATCCCCAGACACCCCGTTGTAAACACAAGAACGATAAGAGCGATAAATCTTGTGTTTACAACG
>Ga0209777_10006263_pt1 | contig 13429 bp, 14 predicted proteins | sample FrelakmetHBP12HB_FD_187147 | JGI IMG/M metagenome (GOLD analysis project Ga0209777, IMG submission 187147) | Freshwater lake sediment microbial communities from the University of Notre Dame, USA, for methane emissions studies -HBP12 HB (SPAdes)... | ecosystem: Environmental > Aquatic >...
CTGGCATCAGATACATCTGCTCCCTGTTGCATTCAATCAAGTTGTACGCCATCTCTGCCCCCTTCTCCAGATGCTTCTATTTTACCACTCGAAATCATCTGTGAGGAGGGGTTTGTGCAACAGGCTCAAATGTCTATTAGATACGTTTATGTACTGTCAAGAGCAGACCAAGAAGTACGGAGGTAACTAACTTATTATCAGGTTAGTGCTACTGTTTTTAACTCCTCCAAGAAGGCTGCCCGGCCTCCCCTGTATTTCTCCCTCTCCACAAGTATTGCTGTTCCCTGCCCCGTCGCCCCAGGTATGGATGCCAGCCCATATCTGGAGTTCCTGCGATTCATCTCATGAGCCATGGTTCCCAACAGCCATATGCCACTGGCTCCCACAGGGTGACCAATGCAGCAGGCGCCACCATTGACGTTCACTCTCTCCGGGTCAATGCCCAGTTCTTTTATCAGAACCAGAGGGACTGCGGCGAAGGCTTCGTTTGTCTCCCAGAGGTCTATATCGCCTGTAGACAGGCCTGCCCTTTCCAAAGTCTTTTTAGATACCGAGCAAACAATACATGGTGCCGTCTTAGGATCGTACCCTGCCCAAGCGATTGACCTTACAGTAACCATCGGCTTCAAGTCCAATTCCTTTGCCTTCTCTTTGGACATGAACATTGCCGCAGCAGCTCCATCGACCTCTTTAGAGGAACTGGCTGCGTTAATCTTTCCGTCTGGCTTATAAATTGGGGGCAAAGTGCGTATCTTCTCGATGGTCGAGTCAGCCTTCACGCATTGATCGTAGTCGAAGAGCGCTACTGTTCCATCGGGTAGCTTGACCTGTACCGGGATTATCTCACGCTTGAACTTACCCTCTCTCTGGGCTGTGGCAGCCCTCATGTTGCTCCTCAGGGCCCACTGGTCTAACTCCTCCCTGGAGATATTGAACATATCGACAATATACTCGGCGCTAAGGCCTATACCCATGACGGCAGTCGGTTCAATTCTATCGAATATCTTGGGATTAGCCTGCCAGCGTGCGCTGTATTCCTTGGCTAGCTCCCATAAATCCGCATCGGGAGTGATTACAGGATTAGGGAAATGGGACAGGCTCTCCAGGCCGCCGGAGATAATGATGTCTGCTTGGCCTGATTGAATAGCCATTATTGCGAATTGGGCGCCTGCCATACTGGAACAGCAGGCTCTATCAACGCTTATGCCCGGAACCTCAAAAGGAAAACCAGCCGCCAGAGAGATATCTCTGGCAACATTTGCCTGCTCACCAATCTGGGTTGGCGTACCAATGATGATGTCATCTATTGAAGCAGGGTCAACCTTTGTTCTTTTCATCAATGCCTTGACGGCGATAATTCCCAGATCATCGGAGCGAACCTCTGCAAAGAACCCCGGCCTCTTCTTGCTGGCCCGGCCGAAGGGGGTTCGCACAAAATCAATTAAAACTGCTTCTTTTAATCTAGCCATCGCCCCTACTCCTTGTCTTTTCTCAGTCGAACTCTTACACAGTTTTTGCGTCGACAAACGTGCTACCTGGAATTTACTAACCTGGACTGGTTACTCGTTAGGTACCTCCTTACGAACTCCTCTCCACATCTTCAGGCTCCTATAGCTCCTTCCTCCCGTAGTTTCTTGATTTTCTCCTCAGATATTTCCAAGATGTTGTGTAAGACTTCGTCGGTATGTTGATCAAACATAGGAGCCGGGGTACTGGGAAGAGCTGGGGTTTCTGATAGCCTGATGGGTTGGCTGACGTGGTAGGTTTTGCCTGCGGTGGGATGCTCAAGCTCAATAACGAAGCCCCTGGCTTTCAGGTGTGGGTCGCGGAAAATCAGGTCGTCGGGCCAGCCAACCACTCCTGCCGATACTCCTGCCTGCTGAAGTATCTTCATTGCATCCCAGGGATCCTGCGTGCGCGTCCATTCTTCAACCAGACGGTCCAGTTCGTCCTCGTTCTCTTTTCTATCGAGCAGGGTAGCAAACCTAGGGCTCTTGGTCCATGCAGGTGCACCGATAGCCCTGCATAAATCATCCCATTCCTCCTCGGTGAAGACGGAGATAGCAATCCAACGATCTTCTACAGGGGGTGTAGAATCGGCGTACTGAACAGTGCCCTTGCATTTATAGATTCCATGAGGGGCAGCTCGTGGGTTGCGATTGCCCATCGGGAGCGGGTGCCGTTTATCGAAAGTGTACTCCAAGTAACTATCCCCTATGAGTCCAGCACCTACCTCAACCTGGGCCAAGTCGATGTGCTGCCCTTTTCCGGTGCGACGGCGATAGTCTAAAGCGGCAAGCAGGGGAATAATACCCAACTTCGCAGAGATGTGATCCGGATGGTTGAGAGCAACGCCCCCAGGGTGGTCGACATCGAAGTAGTTCCACATGTATAGGAGGCCACCTGCAGAGGGCGCATGGGGGCCGTAGCTGGTGTAGTTTGAATAGGGTCCACCACCACCCCATCCTTGGGTGCTGAGATAGATAATATCGGGCTTGACTTTGCGCACACTTTCGTAGTCAAGCCCCCATTTGCCCATGACATCGGCTCGGAAGTTTTCCAGCACTATATCGCATTTCTTGATGAGTTCTTTCGCAAGCTCTTTGCCTTTCATTTCCTTGAGGTTTATCACAACACCACGCTTATATCGGTTAGAATCATTGAATCCGGGGTTGTCGTTGATATTTCCCGTGGCTGTGAGATTCCTCATATAGTCATGTGCATTCTTGCCTTCCACATGGATGACATCCGCCCCGAATGAACCCAGCACATAGCCAATATCAGGCATGGCGGCACCGGTGCCAAACTCTATAACCCTTATACCTTCCAGAATTGCCTTTGCCACATTAATCTCCTCTTCTATAAAGGTCTTAGTTCTCTAGATGACGCCGGCCCCTCTCAAAGCCACCAGTTCGTCTCGGGACAAGCCCATTTCGTTGCACCAGATCTCAATATTGTGTTGCCCCAGAGTAGGGGCTGGACACCTGATGGCAGGGAGAGTCTCTGTCATCTTGAAGGGTACCCCGGGATAAAGGGCGCTTCCTACCTCAGGGTGCTTTACCTCTGTAAAGAAACCGCGGGCCTTTATATGGCGGTCCCCCACGAATTGGTCAAGATAATAGATTGGACAGGTAGGCACTCCCAGCTCTTGGCCACGAATAAACAGCTCCTGCTGCGTGTACTCTTTGAAGTAAGGTGTGCACAGCTCGATGAACTCCATCATCCTCACTAACATTTCAGAGACTGGCGTGTTCTTTACCCATTCTACCAAGGCTGGGGGACGGCCCATCAATTCCAGGAAGCCTTGTCGATGTTTCTCAGTCATTACATTGAAAGTGAAGTAACCATCCTTACAGGGGATGGTAAGCAGAGGACCCATACGCCACCTCATGCGAAACCCAGCGATAGTTCCGTTAGCGACGCAGAGCGAATATCCGGGTATCATCCAGGGGACCATGCCATCTATGGCTGCTTCCTGCACTGATATATCTACATACTGACCGCGACCTGTGGCACCGCGATCGAAAAGGGCTAACATAGCTCCCATCGCGCCATAGATGGCACCAATATCACAGGCGAGACTGCCCGGTGCAGTACATGGAGGCCTATCGGGAAGGCCGCAAGGCATTGTCGCCCCGCTCAAAGCCAGATTGACAATATCGCTACCCTTGTAGTGAGCATGGAGGCCGCTCTGACCGAAGTCGGTGATAGATACCATGATGAGGCTAGGGTTTATCTCACTAAGCGCCCGATAGCTCAGCCCCAGGCTTTCCATATGTCCAGGGGGGAAGGTCTCAAAGAGAATATCCGCTGTCTTCACCAGCTTCTTGAAGAGGTCCCGACCAAGGGATGAATCGAGATTAAGGGTTATGCCTCTCTTGCTGGTGTTTCGGTAGAGCCAGTAGAGGCTGCGCTCTGGATGAGGTATATCACCAACGAAGGGAGGTATGTTCCGCTCGGGTGCTCCATGAGGTGGCTCGATCTTGATGACATCAGCCCCTAGTTCGCCCAGTAACCTTGTGCCATAGAGTCCCTTGCCATCAGCTAGGTCGAGGACACGGTAAATACTGAGCGGGCCTTCGTGTTTCTGCTTATCTGACACACTGAATCTCCATTCTCCCCATCCCCCTGACCCTTCAAACCTATTCGATATTTATAGTAGAACAGTGCAGTTCTAAAGACACTTGTTGTGAGAATGAAACCAGGTAGATTACAAATAGCCCTTAATCGGAGCTAGTCAATCAAAATGCTATGTTCTCACTTTTGGGACGTGACTAGGGCTGTCTCCATTCGATTGAACAACTGTCCATTAGACTTGTCTGCTCCCTTAGCAGGAGCAAAGCAAAAAATATAGGGGCGACTCTCTACTGCTGGACGCCAAATCCTCGAATGACCGCCCCTCCACCATACTTGTGCGAGCTATGTATCAGTACGAAGATTATACCATTTTTGTCAATTCTCTTATGATTCAGAGTGGCCTACAATGAAATTGCCTAAATAGGCTGAATGATACAAATTACCCTATATCTTAGCGGGAAAACCTGTGACTATGCCTATACCCAAAAAAGGATTCCTATCAAGACCACCCGGTTTTTCAAGCTGGAGCGGGAAAAGCGATTCGAATCCTCGACTCTCTGCTTGGGAAGTAATGGGGCAGCAGTCCGAATTCCTAGACTCATGTAGAAGAAAAACCTTCTGCCATAGAGGTGAATCGGAGTTTTATCTACTGAACAAGGTGGCACACGTTGCACAAAAGCTTGATTTGTGCAATGAGGAGTGTGGCTGGGCTTAACTAAAAGGAAACACTGCCTTAAAGATCGGCATTTGAGTTCGACCTATTGAATAGTTTGGGGAGCCTTGGTGTTCAATCGACAGAACTTTTACCTTGGCATTTAGCTTGGTCCACATAGACTCACGTTCTTCAGATAGCACAACTGTAACAGCAAAGTGTTCATTGGGCAATGGGGAGAGACTATGATTCAAGAGAGCGCGAGTCCCAAGGCGACAATCCGTCATGTATTGTAAATACAAATCTTTTGCATTGTAGCGCTTTGGGGGGGCGTTGTAATTAACTACTTGGGTGTGGAGAGTTTGGGGGCTAGCTTCTTCTGAAATCCCTATAGCAGCACGAAGCACCACGCGGCCTTAAGGAAGTAGACAGAGCAGTCTTTGGTCAGGGAACTGGTCTGCCGATGATTAGCATCCGAACCCTCAGAGCGAATGATCATCTTTAGTGGCAAGTAAAATAACCAGTTATGGAATGTAATAGGTTTTATACATCAGGTCGAGAGCATTATGTTGTCTGTAGCCGTCTTCTTCAATCACGGGTGTTTAGTCTCAATCTCTTTGGCGTCTGAGAGCAAGTCCTCAACAAAGTCCCTGAACTTCTCTACTATCGTCCTTTCCAACATCTTTCTACTTTGTGATAGCAATTCCTGAGCTTGCTGTTGTGCCCTAACCTCTGCAGCTCTTACGATCTCTTCAGCGTGACCCTGAGCTTGAGCTTCTGCTGCTTTTGTAAGCTCTTGAGCTTGCAGTCGAGCTTCAGCTTCTGCCTTTGTCATAATCTCCTCCGCCTGACGTTGGGTTCTAGCTTCTGCTGCCTTTGCGGTCTCCTCCGCCCGGCGTTGAGCTTCAGCTTCTGCGGCCTTTGTTATCTCGTCGGCCTGATTTCGGGCTCTAGCTTCTGCTGCCTTCACAATCTCGTCAGCTTGGTGCGCAGCTTTAGCTCTTGCCATTCTTGTCGTCTCATCTGCGTCGCGCGCAGCTGTAGCTTGTGCTGCTCTTATCATCTTTGCAGCCTCTTGCTGCGCTTGAGTTTCTGCCGCTCTTATTATCCTTGCAGCCTCTCGATCGGCTTGAGTTTCTGCCGCTCTTATTATCTCTGCGGCCTTTTCCCGGGCTTGACTTTCTGCCCCTCTCTTCATCTCCTCGGCCTGGCGTTGAGCCGACGCCAGCATTGTATGCGCAGCTTCATCAGCCCTTCGATGGGTTTCACCTGTAATTCTATCAGCTTCTGACTTCGCTTGCTCTTCGGCACTTGCGATAATGCTAGCAGCCTTGGAAGTCGCTGCTGTCTCTGCCTCCTTTTTAATAGTTTCCGCTAGCCGTTCGGCTTGAATCACACTATTCTCCGCTAGCCTGGTAAGTGAATCAAGGTGCTCCAGCTTGCTGGCAAGAGCATTCTTCTCGTTCATCAGGCCGCCTATAAAAGACGATACCTCTGCTTCATCCACCCCGTTCTTGACTACTTTGAACTTCCGCCCCCAGAGAACTTTTGTCTTGCCGTCGCTTTTGTCCATAGCTTTCCATCCTTTCTCGGCCCACCTCGACTGGACTACCTCCACTTTCGCAGGAAGCCACTCAGCAAATCACGGTCTTAGCTGTGTCTAATATGGCTACGTTTGGCAGAGTAATAGCAATTACCATTTATCCGCCTTCTCTTCAATCGCCCTTCCTTCCGTAGAAAATCGATGGCATCCCAGACCAGGGCTGGCGGCCAGTCACTAATGCGACTCATCAATTCTTCAAGCGAAAACTCTTTGTCGGGATATCTGCGAAGCAAATTAAGCACCTTCTCAGACACGATATCCGAGTCCTTGCCAAATTCAGTATTTTCGGCTGGTGCGTTACCTTCCACCACACATACACTTCAATATTGTTTTGGCCAAATACTCCTTGTAACATTCTACCTCACTATGTTTTTGAGCGCAAGAAGCCTTGTAGTCAAAATCTGAGGGGTTTGGGGGATAAGGTATAGAGAGGAATGGTGTTACCCATTAAGCATGAAGCACACTACAGGGCGGTGTTGGGGTAGCTGATGCAGCCGATACTCGAACCTCAGTTGATACGGCAAATTCCGGCTTGATCTCACCTCTTCATTACGTGGATGTATACGAATACGAACGTAGCAACACCACCGATAGTCGCCACAATGTCACAAAAATACCACGGTAGAAAAGCCCATGTGCTTCTATGGTTAAAGACCACTGATTCAAAAACCATGGATAGCATGGTCCAGAATATCGCTATGGCAACCCCTATGGCTACCAGACTCAAAATTTTCTTTTCCATCTAGGTTGTTCTTCCTTAGCCCGTCCCCGGTACCCCCACCAACTGCGTATTTCGCTGAAATCTGTTAAGTGACCTCGTCCGTAGCAGATACCCTAATCACCTTGAAAACCGTTCTCACCTTCGCTGGTATCGATTCCTCAAGAGATTTGACCTTCTCAGACATCGGCAAGTCCCATCTAGGGTTTATCTCAAACTTCACTACAATTCTTGTGCCTTTAACCTTCACACTAGTTACAGAGCCTCTAAAAGCCAGTACCCTTTCGATTTCCAGCCTGGCTCGCTCAAGGTTGTCCTTAGCGGTTCCACTTAAAGGCTCTAAGACGACTTGCATATTTAACTTCTCATCTGGAATCTTTGCATCACTCTTCGGCTGACGAGCCTTGATCAGAATTGCCCCCTTACCCGGGATTATCTCTTTGATTTCCGTAAGAGGATACAATCCCTGACGCTGATTGGGCAGAAGAACACGCACGACTTGAAAATATCCAGATGGCTGCGGCCTCTTCTCCACATCGAGAACGAGACACTCTTCACCGGCCCACATTCCCTTCTTGGGTATAACGACATCACCTTTAGCGACAAGTCGCGATGGTTTGCGCCCCTTTCTCCTCTTGGGAGCAGCATCATCAGCTATAGGTTGCTTTGGTTGGCGCACCTTATTCTCTTTCATCCCTTACCCCTGGCAGTTATATAAACAGGCTCTAGTATAATCTTCATATGCAACTCCTCAAGCTGTTGGCCTGTGCCGTGCCTTACCAATCAAAAGGTTAGGATTCTGCCAACTAGATACGCCAACAGGAAACTGCTTCTGGGCTCCGCACTTCTTGCAGATGCCAAGGCTCTTGTCATTGAGTATCCAGTAATGAGCTGCTTGCTTGCAAGCGTCAATCTGAGATGTTTCGCCCTTTTCAGCCATCTTCCACCTCAAAAACATCATTAACTTGCGATATTCTACAGCGAAAGGTATACTAGCGCAAGAATATCCTGAAAATATAGTAAATCTATCCGTTAGAAGTTAAGAATGCGCCAGACTTACGAACAGAATATCGACCAAAACTACAAGCCTGAATTGACTTATGAAGAGTGTCTCCGCATAGTGAAGGGGCTAGAAGCTGTCAGAAGTTGCCATTTGATCAATAGCCCTATTGTTGAGAGGGCAGCTAGACTGATGCAGTGCCAGAGAATTCACGATCTCCCAGCATTGAACCATCTTATAGAGGATGTGGCAGGCAAAGCATTGAAGGATACTGACTGATTACACGCAGTAACAGAGCATCCGAAGCCAGTCACCCCTTACTGACAGCATGAAGCACTACAGGGCGGTGGTAGCGTAGATACATTGTGCGGCAAATTCTCCTCATTGCTCATTCTTCACCGTCCCCTGATATGATGTCTATTGACATGAGATTACTCTACTGGAGTAAATCCCCAACTCGTGGCAAGCTCATCTGCTTCGCTCCTCAACTTCCTCTGGGATTTCCCACCGTTGAAAACACGTAAACATGCACAAGCAATCTGCTTGGCCAAATGCCACTGAAGTACTCTCTCTCGCTTTGTCAGCAACTGGTCAGAAATCACGATGAGATACAGCTTAATATTGAGTGTCTCGCGGCCTCGGTGCAATATCACCTCTCTCATCATGCTGCCCTTAAGAGAATGGGTGGTAAATCGGCAAGCTCCTAAGACAAACTCCTCCAGTTCAGGTGCTTTCACTAAAATCTTGGTAACCGCCGTAGTGACGGCATCCGAGGTGCTTATGTTTCGCACTCCATTCCACAGCTCCTCGAATCTTTCTTCTGGCATTCGCAACTGGCTACGCAAATCTCGTCGACTCATGCTATCCTCCTCTGCCGGTACAGTGATTCTAGCTTGCCGAATGATTCAAATCAAGGTCTGTCATGACTCGTTCATTTTCTCATGCTGCATGAAGAACTATAGAGAATAGCTGCGGTAAATACTCAGCCGTTGTGCAGCCCACACTCCACACTCACCACTTGCCCAACACCACTCCCAAGCGCGAAAATTCAAAGCAAGCCCCTTAGTTTCCCAAACCATATAAACGCATACACATGTATTGTAAATACAAATGCTTTGAATTGTAGTGCTTTAGGGGGGAGGTAGTTGAGTACTTGAGTGTAGAGAGTGTAGGGTTTAGCCTGTTCTAAAAGGCTTGTGGCAGCATGAAGCAATACACAGTACCTCGGCTTCACGTAGCTTATTCAAGACATGGTCACAACATCCGCATTTCGTTCCCGTTTAGAATATGAGTAAATACAGCCACATAGTCATCGGGATGAATATCCTGACCTGCGTAGGTTTACCCTTCCGTGTGCGGGTGTGAGTAAAGCCACTGGTTTACAAGGTGGCAACGTTTGATAAGGAATTTGGCTGTTTGACGTGGGAAGCGTCACAAACCGATGTTTTGTTGTGGGGGCGCTCACACCCAGTTAACGAATTGGCTGACTGTTCAAATTAGCTGTTCACTGTCCAGCAAGGGGAGCCAATTAGTAGCCAAGAGTCAAGCCCTCCCGTGCTGAAAACGTGCTGATAATGCTATAGCATTTCAGCATATCAGCATTACAGCATGGTTATCAGCATGGCTCCAGCGCTGGTTTTGTGCTGAAAAGCCTGCTGATTATTTTCAGCATGAAGTTCAGCACGGACAGCGCAGGCTATAGTCTCAATAGTTGTGTTAGTGCCCGTGCTGATATTATTGTGCTGTAGTTTTCAGCACGGGACTTCAGCATGGATAGCTTTGATTATCAGCATGGGGTTCTGTGCTGAAACGCATGTTGATTTTTCAGCACTGGTGTTTTCAGCACGGGTTTCAGCATTGTCAGCATTTGTCGGTTTGCTTGCCTCTGGTATCATTGTTCTACTGTTGACACCGATGACCAGAGGGCTTGCATGGCCGATCTCTGGAAAGTGCGGAACAAGAAACAGGGCGCACGAACGGACTTAAAGAAAACTATTGTTACTCCCCCAACTTCGCCACCCCGTAGTGGCGAAGTGTCTGGGCTCGAACGTCATCCAGCACTAAATGAAGCCACAAGGCAGTTTAAGGTAGGGCGCACGAAGATTGAGAAGGCAGACAAGGTACGGCAGATGTCGGTGCCTATTTACCATACCCAACTGACGTTCTGTTACCCTTGTCGCTTTCTTTCACGGGTTAGCCGCTCCAAAAACGGGATGACTGTACCGAACTCTGTTTTCAACCGGAAATCAGGTGCTCCGCAAGGACTCCTTTGCGTAATATGGACTTTATCGACGCTCTAGAAATCGCACCAACCACAACTGAGAAGAACCATCTCGTACATGTGCTTGACAGATTAGCATTTTCGTGGTACAAGTATAGCTCACCTACGAACCTCTTGTAACTTTTATTATAAGCACAAGAGTAAGACTAATGGGTATGATGAGCAGTGCCTTATTGCGAGTTGAAACGAGCAATTTCTAGAATCAAACCTGTTTCTGAGACTGAGGACTACTGATGGAAATGTATTTGAAATGTACACCGACTATTGATTGCGATACAGAGTCTGTGAAACGAAAAGCTCGAGAGCTAACTGAAGGGTTAAAAACAGAACAGGAGAAAGCTAGAGTCCTTTTCTATTTTGTTAGAGATGAAATCAAGCATAATCCATATTCACCTTATTGTTATCTTTTAGAACATTACAAAGCAAGTTTGACTCTGGAGCGGGGCAACGGACATTGTGAACATAAGGCTGTGCTTCTTGCCGCACTCTGCCGAGCCATTGGGATTCCTGCACGTTTGGGATTTGTTGATATCCGTGACCATCTTCTATCGCCAAAGTTCCGAGCTATGATTGGCGGCGACAACCTGATTGTGACGCATGGATATGTTGAGCTTCATATCAATGGCAAATGGGTACATGCCTGTCCTTCCTATGACCTGGAGACTTGTCGGAAGGGAGGGTTTGTACCTGTCGAGTTCGATGGTGTCAATGACGCAAAAGATTCAGCCTACAATCGGGAAGGGAAGCCTCACGTCGAGTACGTTAAAGACCATGGCACCTTCGAGGATTTTCCATTTGATTGGATAATGAGCTATCGGCAGGAATGGATAGCTCAGATGGGCCGGGAATTGAATGAATTTGTGAGTCATGTAAAGAGACACCAGGCCGAATAAGCTGTTCCTCCGTTGTGGGATGGTGAAGTGCGGCGGGATTCAATTTGCCACTATTGATAATAGTAGCAGAAGTGTTAACATTGTGCTAGGCTTAAAGTGGCATAATACTCAAAGATTCTTTGCCAGTGGCATCATTATAGCAGTAGCAAATCAAACATCGGGATGTCTGATTTGCTACTACTATGACCACGCATCCCATAAGGAGTCATTAAGTATTCTACCAACCTGATTTCTCGCCCCACATGGACTTGGCTGTGAAACACGACCATGCGAAAATCGAAGCCGGGTCTCCGAAATTGACCACATGCCCACACCCGTGGTATAAGATGTTACAGAAACTCCCTTACGATATTGCTTGACATATCACATCGACTGGAGTAGGGTCAGATCATGAAGCAAATCCCGAAGCGTATGCCATCATCATTTATGGATCGGGTTGAAGCCATGCTTCTTATCATAGTTGATATGATGATTCAATTAGAGCTAGAGTTTCCACAGAAGCTCGACATTGACAGACTTTCCAGAGCAATCGACCTAGTGCTTGACGCTGAGCCTGTTCTAGGCTGTCGATGGGTGCCTCACTGGCGGAAACCCCGATGGGAAAGGCTGGAGCGGAGCGAGCGGCAATCATTCTTGTTGGTCAATAGCCAAGAGGCATACGAGAAGTTTAAGAGTGAATCCATTAATCTTAATATAGGACCGCAGGTTAAAGCATGTCTTTATCAGTCGCCTCATGGAGATAGGCTACTGCTTAAGGTGTCTCATATCGCTGCCGATGCTGCAGCAGTCAAAGATATCGCAGGCGCTATTTCTTCCATCTACACCCGGTTGGCTCGTGATCCCAACTACCAGCCTGAGCCTAATCTTAGAGGCTCGCGAGACTTATGGCAGATTCTGAGGCACATACCCTGGCACGCTTACCCTAAGATCTACCTTAACTTCTTGCGAGAGACCCGGATGATTGGGAAAGCCAGACATAGCGCGTATATGTTGCCCTTTGATAATAGAGCGCGTGAGAACCTTGGGTTTTCTTACCGATTTCTGCCAGCAGATAGAGTAACCTATCTCGTCGACTATGGACGGTCACACGATGCGACACTGAATGATGTAATGCTGACTGCATACGCTCGAGCGCTTGTGCTACAAGGAGATTCGGGTGGACAATCCATAATCATGGCAATGAATACTGTTGACCTTCGCCAGTGGTATCTCCCAACCAAAAGGGCAGAGGGAATCTGCACTCTCAGCGCCGGAGAGTATCTCAATCTAGGCACGGACATTGGACATGATTTCACTGCAACATTGCAACGCGTCTGTGCCAATACTAAGCGCCGCAAGGCAAACTGGATTGGCCTCAGCCAATTGGTCGGAGCAGTTCCTTTCTCCAGTATGCCTCATATCTTTTTGGAAAGATATTTTCGTAAAGCAACTCAGCGTTTGATTGACAACCATAACTTGATTCCCGGATTCACCAATATGGGGCAAATTGACCGGGATAAAGTCACTTTCGATAAGCCAGCATCCAGCGCCATACTTCTGACACCACCAACATATCCACCGCACTTCGCAGCAGGTATGAGCGGATATGCAGGCACCCTGACTATCAACGCAGGAGTATATCGCTCTCAGAGAAATGTGGTTGAGCACTTCCTAGATACAATGGTTGCAGAACTTCCGAGTTAATGCATCAAGTTCTTCAAAACCCAGTGGTTTTGGAGCACATTTCAACCAATATTGAGGTCACCGCTTCCTATGGTTCTTGAACCCACCGCAGCTTCAGGGGTCACCAAGCCACGAACATTGGGATGTCTACGTGGACGTAGACTCAATATTGAATTTATCTTTTTCAATGTTCCCACTCTCGATATAGCTATCTCGAATTGCAGGGGTTGCTTACGCTTAATTACCTGAGTGTCATGGGTCCTCAAGGATTATTCGCCTTACGTCGGCTTGCTCGCTCATGCCACCAGCTATTATAATACCGATATATCGCTTTCCAGAAGGATGGTGTCGGCATGTCTAGGCCCTCGACAACGCCACCTCGAACTCGAAAAGGTAAGGTTTGTTGCGTAAACCCCAATCAGATGAAGCCTCCCGTAGCTCCTCTGGCACTGGACTATCTTGCCCATGCCCTCAAGCAGAAAGGTTATCAAGTTGACCTGCTCGATCTCTGTTTTTCAACTGACGTACCTCTCGAAGTAAAGA
>Ga0209777_10006264_pt1 | contig 13428 bp, 14 predicted proteins | sample FrelakmetHBP12HB_FD_187147 | JGI IMG/M metagenome (GOLD analysis project Ga0209777, IMG submission 187147) | Freshwater lake sediment microbial communities from the University of Notre Dame, USA, for methane emissions studies -HBP12 HB (SPAdes)... | ecosystem: Environmental > Aquatic >...
AACATGGTGCTGCCGGGACCTTCTTCCAGCGCGATCTGACGGGCGGCTTCCAAAAACGGCAGTGATTCGATGTCACCCACCGTGCCGCCGACTTCGGTAATCACGACGTCATAGCAACCGTCCTTTTGGGCCAGTTTGCGGATGCGGGCCTTGATTTCATTGGTAATGTGCGGAATTACCTGTACCGTCGCCCCGAGGTAATCACCGCGGCGTTCACGATTGATGACGGCAAGGTAGACCTGGCCAGCGGTGACATTGTTGTCACGCGTCAGTGTTACGTCGGTGAAACGCTCATAATGTCCCAGATCGAGATCGGTTTCGGCGCCGTCATCCAGCACGAATACTTCGCCATGCTGGAACGGATTCATAGTGCCGGGATCGACATTAATGTAGGGATCCATTTTCTGCAGGTTAACCCGCAGACCTCGTTTCGTCAGCAGCACGCCTATGGACGATGACGCTATGCCTTTACCCAGAGAGGAAACGACTCCTCCGGTGACGAATATATACCTGGCTTTGTCCATCTATCTGACTCCTCTCTCTTCCGAGAGTATCTTGCTCGCAGTCAACAAGTCCTCGGGGGTATTGATCGACACTACCGGCGTGTCAAGACGTGCGGCGCCGATCGGAAACCCCGATTCAAGTATGCGCAATTGCTCCAACGATTCGGCGATTTCGCCTGCGGTTGGTAATAACATGGCGTACATCGTCAGAAAATCCTTCTTATATGCATAGATGCCGACATGTCCATAATTGACTAGTGCAGTGCCACTATCTCCAGTTATCGGCTGCCGCGAAAATCTGATCGCCCGATCGTTTTCGTCGAGCGCCACCTTAACCAAATTATGGTCGGCAAGTTCATTCGGATCGGCAATCGAAAATACCGCCGTCGCAACCGGCAGCTCTGAATTCCACTCCAGTATCCGCACGGTGCGGCCTATGATAACGTCATTGATAAAGACTTCATCTCCCTGAATATTGACGCAGATATCACAGTCAATGTTGGCGACGGCTGCCGCACAGCGCTCCGAACCGTTGCGGAACGGCTTTTCCGAATAGAAAACTTCGCCGCCATGAGCGGTGACCAACTCCTCGATTGTGCGGTCATCGGTGGCAACAATCAGTTTGTTGAACCCAGGAAACTGACGTGCGCCATCCAGCGTGTGCAGGATCAGTTCCTTGCCCTCCAATTTGGCGAGACCTTTACAGGGGAAACGGCTGGAACCAAGGCGCACCGGTATGACTCCGCAGATTTTCAACGTCTCTGTTCTTCCTGCGCAACAACCATCGTGCGCGCTAACTCCTTCAACGTCAATATCATATAGTCGTTGACGGACCGAGTTACCCCAACTGAGCCAGCTTGGAGGACTCAAATTGATTAATCATGTGCGGGCAATCCCGTGTCAGAACTGAAAAGCACGGGATTCAGGTTACCGGTTTTATGCTCGGAAGTCAAGGGATTTAACACTGGATCAAGACGTCCCGAAAAAATCTTGAAAAGCCTCGTTTTTCACGTAAAAGGCGGGCTTGAGCCGCTAATAGCCGAACACCGTGATCGAGCGCGTCGCGCTCTCGGTGACAAATATCTCACGCCGCAAAGAGTTGATGGCAATTGAAGTAGGCTGCCGGAGGTCGCGGTCTTGCGGATAGACCAACTTAAGGCGGCCGGAAAGATCATAGACGTACACTTTTCCCGTCGTTTTGTCGAGCAGATGCACTCGGATCAGGTCCGGTTGCCAACGATCTTTGGAGACCGGAGTCGCGGGTTTCGAACCGTCAGCAACGGCAAAGCATATCGGTGTCGTAATTCTTGTTAGCTTCGGCTGCTCCAGTTCATTCACAAAATCGCCTGTGGGGGAGTAGATCGCCGCTTTGCCGGAAGCGTCGCCAATCCAGATACTCCCCTCGGGTGCAATGCAGGCAGCGCTCGGCTCACGCAGACGCGAGTGATCTTCGCCGGGAATAAGATCCATCAGTTCCAGGAAATCAAAGAAGGGCTGCTGATTGACCAGCGATATGATAGCCACCTGCGCGGCTTTGGGGTCGACCACGGTCAGCAGCTTGCCATCAGTTGCGATCTGGGTGGGTCGGACACGCACTGAGCGCCCGGGATACCAGGCGACAGAGTTGATATACTCCCCATCGCTGTCAAAAACGGCTATCAGCCCCTTGACCGTGTCGGCCACAATAAGCTGACTATCCGTAACCGCGATGGCGGTCGGGACAATTGCAGCCGGTTTGTCCAGATGCAGTGAGCCAAGCTGTTTGAGAATTGGAGAATAGACCTGAATTAGAGACTCCCCGACAAAGCTGACATAGATCGAATCGTGACCGACAGCGATATTTTGTGGAGTTAAGTCCTTGCCCCCTTCGCGAACCTGAAAACTGGTCAACAACACTGGCGTCGAGTCGAGCGGCAACGGCTGATGTTGCGGTAAGCGCATCGACAGCATCGGCTTGAGCTGGAAAAGGTACACCCCATAGAGAACAAGAATCGAGGCCAGCACCAGCAAAACGATCCCGCTCCAATTGCGCGATTCCCGTTTCGCCAAACGCAGTGACTCAGTCTCGGGTTGTGTTTGTGTCGTTTCCATCGTTAATTTTGCGACCTTAAGCTACGCGGTGCCATACAGTACTGTTGACATTCCCTGCGAGCGAGGGAATCCAGCCATTATTGTTATCGGACATCGCGAAGCAAACTCGCATACCGGCGGACGAGAATCGTCGATTATGGCGTGTGGCTGAAACATTCTGGCGCAAAGGCGCGTCCTAAAGGAAGAACGACATCAGAAGTCACCGAGGAGGTGTAAGATGACTAAACGACTATATCGTTCGCGGCAGCATCGGGTTTTTGCCGGTGTTTGCGGTGGCTTGGGAGAATATTTCGACGTTGACCCGGTTTTTATCCGCATTGCGATGGTAATCCTGCCTTTCGTTCACGGCATTGGGCTGATCGCGTACATCGTGGCCTGGATCGCCATGCCCAATGCACCACTGGTCACAGCGAGTTCACAGCAGCCGGAATCGCCAAGCGTTGCGCCAGTAGAGGTTCAGCCGCATCGAGAACCCTCCGTGTGGCGCACTTATCTTCCGGGACTCATTTTCATTTTTCTCGGCATGGTCTTTCTGATGGATCACTTCTTCTGGTGGTTCCACTGGCATCACATCTGGCCGGTGCTTTTGATAGTCGCCGGGGCCGCGATGATTTGGAGATCAATTACACACAAGAATAATAGTGGAGGGGTTCATGAATCCTTCGAGAGTTAGATGGGGAATCACCCTCATCCTGATCGGATTGGTGTTTCTTGCCAATAACCTGGGTGGGCTAAGCTGGTGGGTCTGGTATGATCTGATGCGTTTGTGGCCGGTTTTATTGATCGTCATCGGGCTGGAGATCATCGTCAAGCGATCTAAGTTACAATGGCTCGGCTATTTGTCATCAATTCTGGTCATAGCCACCTTCGCCTATGTGATCTATGACAATCGCGATGGCAACGATGATGGCTACGGTTCCTATCCTTCCTCACGTAGTGAGGCCGTCGCGAAATATGCCGGCGAATCAGCAGCGGATATCAGGGTGAAATTTGACGGTGGTCGTCTCTATTTCAACACCGGCGACAGGAGCGAACTGTTTCGTGCCGTGGCCGAGAATTCGCGACGTGGTATTCACATGAGCAGCGATTGCTCAGGTACTGGCTGCAAAGTTGATCTGACCCCGTCCGGCAAACGTTGGGGAAATTGGGTCACGATCGGTTCATACGAGAGTCACTGGAAATGCTTTGTCCGCCCAGAGATTGCCGGCAGCTATGATCTTGACATTAGCAATACCGATTTGCGTTTCTTTGCTCAGGAACTGAAGATCGACAAGCTAATGATTAAGGCCGATCATTCGGATCTGGTGGTGAGATTGGGTAAGCAACAAGCACGCGCGGCTGTGGAAGTGACCGGTGGCAATTCCGATCTGGACATCTATTTCCCTGACTCAACCGGGCTGCGGATCGAGGGTACCTACCCTTCACAGACGGAAAGTGATGCTCTCAAGCTGACCGATCGCGGCGGTTACCTCGCCAACGATCTGTATGACCGCGCGGCAGTTACCTTTACGCTCAAGACCGATCTGAGTCGCGGCAAGTTGCGAGTTAGTAGTTACTAAACGGGTAAATCTGCATTTGCCCTCTTGCCAAAATGGGGCTGTGGATGTATATTATAGGCGGAACAGTCGAACGTTAGGTTGGCTGCGAACTGAACCGGCAGCCGAGCCTGCTTTCCGTGACCGTTCCCACCGAACAAGCGTCTCTAGCTCAGCCAGGAAGAGGAAGAACGGTTGTTCTACAGCTACAGAACCTCATTGAAGGTACCCTAGCCGGTGGCTCGAAACCTCACAATTCGAGTCACTTTCATTTAGTGGCTAAGTCGTTGCCCCTGCCAAGCGTCCAAGCAACTACTGGTCATTCGCACCCGAGGCACGGCTTCGGACCGGCCCTAAAGATGTGGTTGATCAAGTATACCACGTCGGCAATAGTAACCTTCAGATCGCAGTCGACGTCACCCCCCATTGTGTCCTGAGGAGGAGCACCGCTCCTGAAGATATAGTTGACCATATAGACTGCATCGGCAATGTTGATGTTGCGGGACCCATCCACGTCTCCGCAGGGGGTCTCGGGAGTGTCGCCCAGATTTATGTCGCAGGGTGGAGAAGCGACCTCCCTGCACATAACGAACTTCGGAGTTAACTGCGCGGTAAGGAAGGGGGGAATCTGGAGGAAGGAGATGGAGTCTCGGATGGAGTCTCGGCAAATCAGGACAAAGCGCCCTGCTGGTGGGTAGAAAAGAGAGTCAAAATCAATCGTCTGGCGAATCGTATCCGTAAGCACCAACCATACCGAGCCCAGCAATTTTGCTGTACTGGTTGTATTTCTCGCTATCGGCCTCCTGCCCGTCATGTCGATCCAGCCCATAAGCGCTGATCCGAAATCGGGTTTTGGCTCACCTCCCGGAAGCGTATCGACTTGCCATTGGATCCCGTCCCACTGTATCGGCTTCAGTATGCCACCCGTTGGATCCCACCTGCGCATTTCTATGTCGCCATACCCGCCAAACTGGAGACCTCTGCCATTGTGCCGGAAACCAAGGCTTAATCCGCCGATCGCGTTACTACTGTAAACGTAAATCTGAACGGGAAAGGAGTCTCCAACTGCGACAGATGAAAAATCCACACAGACAGGACAACCGATGCGAACAGTATCACATGCACCAAGATCCAACTCGGTGATATAACCTTTTGGTGTGAATAGTGTCGCTTCCTTCGTCTTACAGACGTAACAGGTATCAGGCGCGCTGTAGCAGGTGTCATTTTTAACCTGGGCAAAGCTTTCAGCACCCATCGATGCCACGCAAACGGCCACGAGCACCAACAAAACTTTGAATTTCATCTTACCCTCCATGCAGATTAGTGAATTACTTTCGCTTTTGAGATCTTGCATTCTGTATTCCCCATCCTGCAGCGCCAAGAAGAGAGACGGAATAAGAATCACCGCAGGCCACGGTAACGATCCAAATCATAAGATAGTAAAACCGCATTATCTGTCAAGGATTTTCGCCGACGCTGTGAGTCGCGATGCAGCATTCCGCTCTGCCTCGTCTGGTCGGGACGGCCAAGCCCCAACAGGGGTCCGCACGCATTTCCCTGCCCAATTTTCCTGCACCCGTAGCCACTGTCTGCCCCCCGAACAAATTGGAACTTCCCTCGCGACCGACAAGTAATAGTGAATACAAAGAGTATCGAAAGGAGAACCAATGAAGTCTCTTAGCAGGAAACATCTCGTCCTAATAACGTTGATGGCGTTCTTGGTTGTCATTGGAGCGCAACAAGTTTTCGCGGCCGGCAAACCCTGGATTGGCATATACATGCAGGACGTCACTGGCGATCTGGCCGAAGCCTTTAATTTGTCGGTCAACAAGGGAGTAGTGATCAACGACGTTGCTGACAAGTCGCCTGCCGACAAGGCCGGACTGAAACCAAAGGATGTCGTCCTCACCTGGAATGGCAAAACGGTGGCCAGTTCTGAGGAGCTGACTGGGCTGGTCGGCAACAGTAATGTTGGGGACAATGTTAAGTTGTCTGTCAATCGCGGTGGCAGGAACATTGATCTCAGCTTGCAGGTCGGAGAACGCAAAGAATCTGTTTATTCTTTCCACGGTGACAACCCCGGCAGCGGCGCTTTCCACAAAAACATGGAATCGTTCAAAACTGTCGGTATCGGTGTCTCGATGCAATCACTGTCGGGTAAGCTCGGGGATTACTTCGGCGTTCCCGATGGGGAGGGTGCACTGATTACCGAGGTTATGAAAGACACCCCCGCCGAGAAAGCCGGTTTGAAAGTCGGCGACGTTATCGTTCAAGTGGACAAGGAGAAAGTGCCAAGCCCTAGCGAGGTCAGTTCGATCATCCGCGACAAACAGAAAGGTGACAAGGTCGATCTGGTTGTGATGCGGGGCAAAGCGGAGAAAACCATAACCTTGGAAGTTGACGAAATCGACAGTTACGGCTCGGCAGGTCCCTTGGAGATGTACATGCCCTACTTCAATCAAGGCAATCGGGAAGGTCGTGCTCCGGCGCTTATGTATCGCAACGATACCAATAATGAAGACACGCAGCGTAAAATGGAGGAGCTCCAGAGCAAACTGGAAGATATGCAGCGCAAGCTCGACCAATTGGAACGCAAAATGAAATAGTAGTTCTTTTCTGGCCTTGTCGAGGAGTCTACCCGACTACCGATTCGACAGAGTCAGGGGTTTCTGACACACAAGAAAGGATTTTGACATCCAATCCTTTCATTCGTGGTTTCGCCGGCGGGAGGGGTCACCCGTCGGCGTTTCTTTTATCTCGCGTTCAACGGTCAGGCGTGCCGTCTCGGTACCTTCCGCAATGCTTCCCGGTTGGTAATGTGTCTAGTTCAGGTCAATAAGACACGACGACTCGGAAAGACCTATTCAGTAATTGATTATCATGATCACATCGGCAATCGAGAAGATCCGAAGGATTGGTTTACCCGGCATCTTGAATGGCTCCCGCATGAGATTCCGTCTTTTGGTCGACAAAACCAGAGGGAGACAATATCACAAGAAAAGCCTACGCCTTTCTCAAGCGCCAGCCTCTTATTTGCTGCGAGGCTATCGGTTTTCTACTGGCCGCCCGGGGCCGACTTCGCAGCCGAATCCGGCATAGCTTGTTGCTGCTTGCTTAGTCTTGCCGCCACCGAGTCAGCTTCAGTCGCAGTTTTGGGTACACTTTGACCCTGTTGTTCAAAAAACGGACGCACTTGGCCAAACATCCGCAAATGATCTGATTTTATAGCCTTGTCCAACAGAGCAGCCGCCTCGGTAGCATACTTGCCCTTGGGGGCTTCCTTAAGGTACTGCCGCAGCTTATCGACAACCTGTATATCCCACTTTTCGCTGATAATTTTGTTCATAAGCGCTTTGCGCTCGGTCGAATTACCAGTCAACGTAAACGCCCGGTCAATTTCATCCAACCACTTCTTCGCATCGGTATACAGTGCCTGTGTCTGCGCTGGTTCCGACGCGCATCCGCTGACCCAGAGGGCAGCCAACACCGTCATGGCAGACAGAAGCGGAAAAACGGCTTTTTTCACAGTCTCCTCCGAAAGTTAGAACATCGAATCAGGACATTCTAACACACTGCCGCCCCAAGTCAACTGGTTTGTGCGAACCGGTTCCGCCCGACCGCAAAATTCCGCTTGTCAAAACGTCAACTCACTCTTACCCATAGCCAGGATATTGCCGCTCCAAATCATAATCGTAACTTCACCGCGGCGGCTACGTTTAGTATCCTGGAGGTCACCGATGATGACACGACCGATGAAGGCCTGCTTTCGCCGGATCTGCTTAACGCTGATTCTTTTACTGACCACTTGCGCGACGGTCTCTGCCTACCAGTTAAAGAAAGGCAGCGACGTCTATATCACCGGTGATTTTCAGGAAGACCTGTTTCTCACCGGCAGCACCGTCAATTTTGACGGCCGCATTGTCGGCGACATTCTTGCGGCCGCCCGCGTTGTCACGATCAACGGCAATGTCGACGGCAACGTCCTCGCCGCCGCGCAAAAAGTCACTGTCAACGGCGAAATCTGCCGCTCTCTGCGTTGTGCCGCCCAAACCGTAAATATCACCTCGCGAGTTGATGGTGATGTCGTTACCTTCTCCGCAGACATGACTCTGGGCAATGACGCCGTCATTGGCAGAGATATTGCTGTATATAGCGGTGAAGCTTTTCTCGAAGGAACGGTCGCGGGCAAAGCTTATGTCAGCGCCGGCTCGGTCACGATTGCCGGGCGCATCGATGGCGATGTCACAATCATTGCGGACAAAATTTCGGTGACACCGGATGCCGTCATCGGCGGCGAGTTGAACTATACTTCCCAGACCAAAGCCAATATTGCCTCCGATGCTCAGATCACCGGCGATGTCAAATGGAAGAAGAAATCCAGAGGCTCCGAATCATCCGACTATTCGGGCATGGTCCCACGCCCGGTTGGGCTTTTCTGGTCAATGATCTTCTTTATTGGCTCACTTATCCTCGGTATCGCCATGATTTTGATCCGTCGCGATCACGTCGTCGCCGTTGCCGAGGAGATCAAGAAAAATGCCGCACTCGATGGCTTGATCGGTATCGGAATCATAGTTGCCGTGCCGTTGGTGCTAATTCTGACTTGTCTTACGGTTGTCGGCATACCCATTGCCATCGCCGGTTTCGCGATTTACACTCTCGTCTTTCTCACCGGCAAGATTTTCGTAGGCATCACGATCGGCCTCCTGCTTCTGGGTTCACTCAAGAAGAGCGACCGAATCTCACTCGGCTGGGCGCTTTTGGTGGGCATGATCTTGCTGGCGATTGGCTACAAGATCCCGATTGTTGGCTGGATCGCCTATGTCCTTGCCTGGGCTGTCGGCGCCGGTGCACTGACGATGCGGCTCTTCAAGAGAAAAGTGACGACCGCGCCGATTCCGTAGCGCCCGCTCCAAGGATATTGAACGCGCCTGAGTTGACATGTATTTCGATCAACGAGATTTCGATATCAAATGCGAATGGGAACTGCCTGGCATCGAGCGTTTGTCCCCATACAGTGATGTCATCATCATCGTTGACGTGCTATCGTTCTCTACCTGTGTGGATGTTGCCGTCAAGAACGGCGCTCTAGTCTATCCGTATCGTTGGCGCGACGGAACAGCAGAGGCATTTGCGGCATCAATCGGTGGTGTCTTGGCGCGTTCGCGTCGACAAGCCTGCGGGGGTTACTCTCTGTCCCCCGTATCGCTGCTAAGTATCCCCGCCGGAACGCGACTGGTTCTCCCATCTCCTAATGGATCGGCGCTGAGCACCGCTACCGGTCAATTACCGACATTTGCCGGCTGCCTGCGCAACGCCCGCGCCGTGGCTATGGCCGCCGAGCAAACTGGCAAGCGCATTAGTGTGATTCCTGCAGGTGAGAAATGGCCTGACGGAAACTTGCGGCCTGCGATTGAGGACCTGATCGGCGCCGGCGCAATCATCTCACATCTATCGGGAAAGCGCTCTCCGGAAGCGGAAGTAGCGGTCGCAGCATTCATCTCTGCGCAGAGTCATCTGCTTCAGACGTTTCAGCAATGCGGTTCAGGCCGGGAAATGATTGATATCGGTTTCGGAAGCGATATCGATTTGGCAGTTGCTTTGAATCAAAGCAACTGTGCGCCGCTGCTGCGCGAGGGCGCGTACATGAGTATGTGATACTAAGACTAGAAAATATCGAAGATGTACCGCAGGCAGAAATAGACGCCCACCAGGACAAAGATTGCTCCCGTGATGCGGCGCGCCCACCATTCGATTCGCGTAGTATGTTCAAACAGCTTTGCCACTGATTGCGCGCCGATTGCAATTGCTACTGCGAAAACAATTACCGGTAATGCTGTGCCGACACCGTAAAGTGTTGGCAGCGTAAAGATTGAGTTGGATTTCAGATACAGCGGAATCAGACTGCCGAAAAACAGCGCTGCCGACACCGGGCAGAACGACAATGCGAAAACAAATCCAAGCGGTACTGCGCCCCAAATGCCCATCCGTTCAACCCGCTTCTGCATTTTTTCGCTGACGCCCGCGCCGGAGAAATTGAAGCTAAGCAATTCCAACAGGAACATGCCGACGATGATCAGCAAAGGCCCTATCAGTTTGTTCATGTAGCGCTGAAGAGTAAACGACAACTCAGTGATCGAAAGAATACTGACGGCGAGAATAATGCCGAGCGAGGTGTAAGCGATCACCCGACCCAGCGTGTACAACACTCCCGACAACAACACTTGCCGTCCGTGTGCCACGCGTCTGCCGATGAACGAGATCGCGGCGATGTTGGTCGCGAGCGGGCAGGGGCTAATAGATGTCAAGATGCCAAGCCACAATGCCGTGCCGGCTGCCATCAGCAGTTCGCTCATGGCAACTCTTTCAGGAAACGGTCAACTCCGTCCCTCACGTAAGTGTAGAACTGATCCTCGTCGCCGACCAGCTCCCAAATCTGCGTCAGGTTCTCCCACTTCAGTTGCACACCGTTTTGGTAATGCACGAGTACCAGTGATTGCGCCGCCAGCTTGTAGTCGTTCCAAACATGCTCATTTTGCGGCTCGTCATAGTTCATTGTCACGAATTCCAGTTTGCCGTCCTTAAGTGGCTGCGCGAAGAACGAGTCGATCGCCGTGTGGGAGTACTTCTCAATCTTCATGCAAGTTGGACAGCGTTTGGTACCGTGAAAGTAGTAGGCGACAATCTTGGTGCCGTCAACGACTCCGTCCGCGGTCGTAGATTTCTTCGCCGAAAATTCCTTCACCGCCAGCGCCGCGATGCTGGCCAGTACGAAGACGATCAAGACGATAGTAACAAGCTTCTTTGCGTTCATGGTTGCTCTCTATACTTCGTGTGACTGCAAATGTTCTTATTTCAGAAGTTTCTTGATTTCATCCACGGAGGGCACTTTGCCGACCGTCTTGACCACTCCGTCGATCACCAGCGCTGGAGTCGACATCACGCCATAACGCATGATCTCTGTGATGTCCTCCACTTTGGACACGTCAGCTTCGACATCAGCGGCGATCACTGCTTGCATCGTGTTTTCATGCAGTTGTTTACAGCGCGAACAACCTGTGCCCAGTACTTCGATCTTCATAAAATGCTCCTTTCCTGCCCACGTCTAACTCACAGGATAGCATTAAATAGATATCCGGTGAGTGTGATGGCTACGGCTACAATACCGAAGAATGTCAGCAGCAGCCGCAGCTTGAGAACGTTCTTGAGAATAATCGCTTCCGGCAACGACAGCGCGGTAACCGCCATCATAAACGCCAGAACTGTTCCGGTCGCCATCCCCTTTTCCATCAGTGCCTGCGTAATCGGAATCACACCGGCGGCGTTGCTGTACAACGGCACGCCAACCAACACGGCTAATGGGACGGCAAAGGGATTTTGCGGGCCGGCATATTTGACCAGAAACCCCTCCGGTGCATAGCCATGGATAAACGCACCGATGCCGATACCGGCAATCACATAGGGCCAGATCTTCTGAAGCAGCGGAATCGTGTAGCTACGAGCATTCTTGAGTCTCTCGCTGAACGTCTGTTCAGTCGCTGCGGTCTCCCCCATTTTGATCGTGTAGACATAATCCTGCACGAATCGTTCCAGACGTAGTTTGCCGATGACAATACCCGAAATGATGGCGATCGTAACGCCGCTGCCGATATAGATCAGCGCAATTTTCCAACCGAACAGCCCCCACAACATGATCAGCGCGATCTCGTTGACCATCGGTGAAGACACCAGAAAAGAAAACGTGACACCGAGCGGCACCCCCGACTCGACAAACCCGATAAACAGCGGCACCGCTGAACAGGAACAAAAGGGGGTGACAATGCCTAGTAAAGCCGCAAGTACGTTACCGACATACTCTTTGCCATGCGACAGAAAGCGTTTGGTCTTTTCGGGAGGGAAATAGGAACGAATCACCGCCACACAGAAGATGATCGTGGTCAGCAGGAGAAAAATCTTGATCGTGTCATTGACGAAGAAGTTTGCCGCTTCGCCAAGACGACTTCCCTTAGCCAATCCCAGAACCGTGAAAACGAGATATGCCGCGAAATTTGCCAGCATTACTTATCTCCCCCGCTCTGCCTGAGCATCAAAAGACTTTCTCTTGAAGGACAGGGTTACATTCACCGCCGCGATTGTTACCGGATGCATTTCAGTTGTCCTTGGGCGTTGGCCTTGATCACCGTATCCACACAGGAAAAGAAGCCCATTACACAGGGCATTTTGAGCTGATAATACACCGACGAACCGCGCTTTTCATCGTCGATGATGCCGACTTCCCTTAGGATGGAGAGGTGTTTGGAAACGGTCGAGACATCCGCGCCAATCAGTGCAGTCAATTCGCATACACAGTGTTCATGTTTGGCCAGGGTTTCGACTATAAAGAGGCGGGTCGGATGGGCCATTGCCTTGATGATTCGCGCTTTGGCCTCAAGACGGTTCTGTGTTTTAGTATCCATTTGGCTCCGTAGTTAGTGTCTCCTATTTGGCAATATCGCCAAATCGCCAAATAGATCAAGTCCTTTTTTTGACTTTTTTCTGCTTCACAGTGACGGAGTTAATGCCCTGATGTAGTTTGTTGTTGCCCCGTCAGTTAGCGACACCCCGCCTGAATCGTGAAGTACCGCCGCTGGAAATAAAGAGAAACGTTCACCAGCCCAATCAAGACCGGCACCTCTACCAGCGGCCCGATTACCGCTGCAAACGCAACTCCCGAATTGATGCCAAACACCGCCACTGCTACCGCAATCGCCAACTCGAAGTTGTTGCTAGCGGCCGTGAATGAAAGTGTGGCCGAGCGTGGATAGTCAGCCTTGATCTTGTAGCTCATCCAGAAACTCACAAGGAACATCACGACGAAGTAGATCAGAAGCGGAACCGCGATGCGTAGCACGTCGAGTGGAATCTGCACAATCATGTTCCCCTTGAGGCTGAACATCACCAGAATCGTGAACAGCAGCGAGATCAAAGTAATCGGACTGATCCGCGGAACGAATGATCGCTCGTACCATTCTCTTCCCTTCGATTTGATCAGCACGAACCGTGTCAGCATACCCGCTATGAAGGGAATCCCGAGATAGACAAAAACACTCTTGGCGATTTGCGCCATGCTGACTTCAACGATACTTCCCTTCAAACCAAACAACGGCGGCAGCACGGTAATGAAGATGTAGGCATAGACGCTATAGAAGAAAACTTGGAAGACGCTGTTGAAAGCTACCAGCCCCGCGGCATATTCTTTGTCGCCGCCGGCAAGGTCATTCCAGACGATCACCATGGCAATGCACCGCGCCAGGCCGATC
>Ga0209777_10006265_pt1 | contig 13424 bp, 13 predicted proteins | sample FrelakmetHBP12HB_FD_187147 | JGI IMG/M metagenome (GOLD analysis project Ga0209777, IMG submission 187147) | Freshwater lake sediment microbial communities from the University of Notre Dame, USA, for methane emissions studies -HBP12 HB (SPAdes)... | ecosystem: Environmental > Aquatic >...
GCGGGCAACGGGTATTGCTGGCGTAACTGCACCGCCGAGGGCGGCGGTGCCACATGGCACAAGCGGTTCTCATACACGTTCTTGTCAACCGGGCGGCCGGACGCGAGGATCCGCCCCGCGTACGCGACGGCCGGCAGATACGCGTCCCGCAGGCCGCGCCATCCCGTCCACCACGTCGTGACGACGCCGAACACCTGGCGGCGGTCCATGCCGGCGACCGTCCGGGCCATGTCGTCCATGTTGCGGAAGTTCTGGGCGTTGGGGTGCACGAGGTCGCCCCAGTGGCACAGGGCCGGCGCCCCGACGGACTGAAACCCCGCGGCCGCACTGCGCTCGAAGGCGCCGCGGCGAATATCGCCGTACTGCCACTGCGCGAGCAGGATGTCCTTCGGCAGCACCTTGAGCAGCGCGGGCTGCTGCTCGACGTGGTCGGCCCAGAGGATCATCCGTTTGCCGCAGCCGCTGACGATTCGATGCACCGCGCAGGCGTGTTGGGCGTAGATCCACCAGGCGGGCTTGCCGCGGCTGCGCCCGCGGCAGCGCGGGCACGCGCCGAGGTTGACCTCGTCCAGCCCGGCGTGGAACCACGGGCCCGGAAAGACGGAGGCCACCTCTCGGATGATCTCCGCCAGGAGCTCGAGCGTCTGCGGATGCGACGGGCAGATGGCGTTGAAGAGCGTCGGGTCGCCGTCGGCCAGATGCGCGTAGGGCGGGAGGCCCGTGATGTATCGGGCGTGGCCGAGGGATTCGACTTCGGGCACAATGTCGATGCCCAGGCGTGCGGCCTTCGAGAGGAGCGCGGCCATCTCGTCCTTCGTGAAGGCGAAACGGGAGGCGATCTCGGGGTGCGAATCGAGCTTCAGATGGAAGCCCTGGTCGTCGGCGAAGTGCCACCAGAGCGTGTTCAGGCCCCAGCGGGCCATGGAATCGAGAAGGTCGAAATAGAACGCGTGCCGGTCGATCTGCCGCGCGAGGTCGACCATCAGGCCGCGAATCGCGAACGGGCCGGTCTTTCGCGTCGCCATCGGGCTCCTTTCTCCGCTCGGGGCTGGGCAGGGGCCATTCTGCATCGGGGAAGATGAGGAATGCCAGAGGATTCCGGGCACGGACGGAACGGAGATTTCAGATTTGAGATACCAGATTTCAGATAACAAATAACAGATAACAGATAACAGATAACAGATAACAGATCATCCTTCACCCTCCCCGCCACATCGCCATTGACACTTCCCGGCGGAAACGCTAACGTTTCGGCATGGGTCTTAGCTGTTCCGAGCGAGGGGCAAGCCATGATTCTCGTCGACGGATCGCTGGGCGAAGGCGGCGGGCAGGTGCTGCGGACCTCGCTGGCCCTGGCCCTCGTGACGGGCAAGCCGTTTCGGATCGTCAACATCCGGGCCGGGCGCAAGCAGCCGGGCTTGCTCCGCCAGCATCTGACGGCGGTGCGCGCGGCCGCGGAGGTGGGCGGAGGCCGGGTGACGGGCGATGCCCTCCGTTCGTGCGAACTGGCGTTCGAGCCGGGTCCGGTCCGGCCGGGCCGATACGAGTTTGCCGTCGGCACGGCCGGCAGCGCCACGCTCGTGTTCCAGACGGTTCTGCCGGCGCTGGCGACGGCGCCGGGGCCGTCGGAGCTGGTCCTGCGGGGCGGCACGCACAATCCGTGGGCGCCGCCGCTGGACTTTCTCCAGCAAGCCTTTCTGCCGGTCCTCGCGCGTATGGGTCCCGAGGTCACGGTGAACCTCGTGCGGCCCGGTTTCTATCCGGCGGGGGGCGGCGAGTTCCACGTGTCGATCCGGCCGGCGGCCCTCGCGCCGCTTGTGCTTCTGGAGCGCGGCGAAGTCCTGAGCCGGCGCGCCCGGGCCCTCGTGGCCGGCCTGCCCGCCCACATTGCCGAGCGCGAACTGAAGGTCGTGCGCGGCAAGCTGGGCTGGCCGCCCGAGGCCCTCGTGTTCGAGCCGATCGACGGCACGTTCGGCCCGGGCAACGTCCTCATGCTCGAAATCCGGTGCGAGCACGTGACGGAGGTGTTCACGGGCTTCGGTCAGCTCAACGTCCGGGCGGAGACCGTGGCGGCCCGGGCCGTCGACGAGGCCCGGCGATGGCTGGCCTCCGGCGTGCCGGTGGGCGAGCACCTGGCCGACCAGTTGCTGGTTCCGCTGGCCCTGGCGGGCGGGAAATTCCGCACGGTGCGGCCGTCGGGCCACGCCGAGACGAACCTCGCGGTGATCCGGCAGTTCGTGGACGTGGACGCGTCGTGCACCGAGATCGGGTGCGACGTGTGGGAGGTCGAGGTCCAGCCCGCCTAGCGTTCAGCGCGAGGCGACTTTCCATCCCTCGTTGAGGTCGGTGAGGCAGTCGATGACGTCCTGGATCCGCTGGGGATCCCGGTGGGTGTTGGCCTCGTTGAGGTGGCGGAACATGAACTGGTACAGCCGGCGCAGGTTGGCGGCGACTTCCCCGCCCGCCTCCATGTTGAGGGAGGCGTCGAGCTCATTAAGGATGTCCATGGCCCGGTTGATGTACTGGCCCTTGGCGGCAAAGTTGCCCGCTTCGAGCTCACGCTTGGCTTGCTTGAGGAACTTGATGGCGCCCTCGTAGAGCAGCACGACGAGGCGGCCGCGCGTCTGGGTCGTCGTGGCGTATTGTTTGTAGGTGGCGATGGGGTTCACGGGGCGGCGTCCTTTCGTTAAGAACTGCTGCTACTGCTGCTACTGCTGCTGGTCATCGACGTCAGGGCCTGCTCCTGGGACTGAAGGAGCGTCAGGGCCTGTTCGAGCCGGGCGTACTGCGCCTGGAGCTGGGTCTGGTAGGCGGTGACCCGTTTTTCCTCGTTGTCGATGTCCTTCTGAAGCGAGTCCGAGTTGGCGGTGCAGCGATCCTTGGACAGTTTGATCGAGTTATCTTCGAGGTCCTGGATCCGGTCGTACAGCGCGCCGGCGGCGCCCTCGCGGACGCGGACGTGGGCGGTCACGGTGCCCGAGCCGGAGTGGCTGGCGGCGATCTGGAGCATGGCCTCCGGGTGTTTGTTTGTGCCGGTGATGAGGTTGCCCTGGACGGTGGCGTCGCGCCAGTTGGCGTCGCTTTCGCTCGAGAGCTTGATCTGGGCCGACTGGAGCGTGCCGTTGGCGAAGACGGCCCGAACGTCGTAATCGCCCGCCTGGGTGGAGGACGTCGTGCCGTAGAACGAGAGATCGCTGGAATCGGACGCGCCGGACCCGGCCGCGCCCAGTAGCGCGAGGACGCCCTGGTAGTCGCTGGCGGCTGCCGTGTCGAACGTCGACGAATCGAACTGAAGGTGGCCGTCCTTATCGACCGAGAGGCCCACCTGGGCGGCTAACGTATACGAGTCGGCCCCGTCGAGGAATCCCGGGGCGGATTCGGCCAGCGGCATGCGGATGGCATACGAGGCGTAGGAGGCCGTGTACTCTCCCATCAGGATGCCGGCCGTTTTCGTCGAGGCGTCGTAGCCGGTCTTCAGGGCCATGAAGTCGGCCGCGCTGTTGTAGGCCGTCACGAGGGTGTTGAGCTTGTCCTTGAGGGCGCTGGTGTCGCGGGTCAGGCTGACGTTGACCGGGTTGGTCCCGGTGGTCGTGCCGTGCAGTTGGAGCGTTACGCCCGGGATGACGTCGGAGATCGTGTTGGAGCTGCGCTCGATCCAGCCGTTGCTGCCGGGGTAGCCGTCGACGCGGATCTGGCTGTCCTGGGCGTTCTGGGTCGTGGTGAAGGAGGCCTGGCGGAAATCGACCGTGCCCCCGGTGCCGTTGAGCGAGGTCTCCGCGTCCACCATCTGGATGGCGTAGTCGGCGCCGCTGTCGTTGCCGCCGAGCACCAGGTGGAACCCTTGAGTGCCCGTGCCGTCGGGGTCGTACTGGAGGAGGCTGGCGTTGACGCCGGGGTTTCCGGCGTCGTTATTGATGAGGTCGCGAAGCCCCGAGAGGGTGGTGTCGGCCGTGGTCTGGACGGTCCGCTTCGTGCCGTTGTATTCATAGGTAAAAGAGCCCGCGCCGACCTTGGTGTCGAGGGCGGCCACGCCGCCGTGAACGTCGCGTTCGGCGGAGGCCAGGCGGTTGATCTCCACCTGGTGCGAGCCTTCGGAGGCGCCGGAGTCGGCCGTGACCGTCAGCGTGGCGTCGCTGGAGCTCGAGGCGCTCCAGGACCGCAGGGCGGAGGCGCTGCGGAGGTCGTCGGCGGCGCTCTTCAGTGAATCCAGCCGGGTCGTCAGGTCCGTGTAGGCCTGGACCATCTGGTCCGACGTGCTCTTCTGGGTCTGAAGGATGCGTTCGTGGCCGCGCTCGGCATCCACCAACTGGCTGATCAGGGTGGTGGTGTCGATGCCTGTCGTAAGGCCCGCGAGTGCAATGGTTGCCATGGGGGAACTCCGGACTTCCGTTGGAGCGAAATTCGGGGGAGGCGGCCCCTGGGTGCGAGCCGCGAGACCGCCTCCCACTTACCTTGAGACGAGCTACCCGTTGAGCAGTTTCAGCGCGAGTTGCGGCATGGAGTTGGCCTGGGCGAGCATCGAGATGCCGGCCTGGGTGAGGATCTGGTTGCGGGTCAGCTTGGACATTTCGCTGGCCACGTCCACGTCGGAAATGCGCGATTCAGCCGTCTGGAGGTTCTCGGTCTGGATGTTGAGAACGTTCATGGTGTTCTGGAGACGGTTGATCTTGTAGCCGAACTGGGCCCGGGCGGCATCCTTCAGGGCGATGGCGCTGTCGAGCTTCGCCAGGGCGGCCGCCGCAGCGGTCGTCGTGTCGATCTTCACATTGTCGACCTTCAGGCCCGCGGCGGTCGTGTCGGCCAGGTTCACCGTGATCTGGTCGCTGGTCGAGTTGCCCGTGCCGACCTGGACCGTAACGGTGCCGCTGGCGCTGTTGAGCATCGTGATGCCGTTGAACGAGGTGGAGCCGGCGATACGGTCGATTTCGGCCGACATCTGCTGGAACTCATTGTTGATGATGCCACGTTGCGTGTCATTGTACGACCCGCTGGCGGACTGCTCCGCCAGCTCCTTCATGCGGACGAGGATGTTGTCGACCGCCTGGAGGGCACCGTCGCCGGTCTGAAGCATGGACACGGCGTCCTGGGCGTTCCGGGACGCCTGCTGCATGACCGTGATGTCCGACCGCATCAACTCGCGAATCGCCAGACCTGCGGCATCGTCCGCGGCGCCGTTAATACGGAGACCGGACGAGAGCCGCTGCACGGACTGACCCAGGGCATCATAGCTCTGGGCCACATACCGTGCCGCGCTATCCGCCATCACATTGTTCCTGATCGCTAGCATCGTTTGCCTCTCCTACCTAAAGTGGTTTGGGCGTCTGTGCAGGCCCCAGCAGCCCGCACCCAGTTTACGCGACAGGATTGATTATCGAGGGGTCGCCTTGGAACTTAAGGAGGTTTTGGGATTCAGGACACAAGTAGGTGGAATGACCAGTGCGCTGTAGTCGCCAGAAATACCTCAAGTAGTGGTTTGGGTCAGTTAATGCCCCATTATATAGGGCTAGGGATGCCTTGGCGTAAGGTCTTGGCGCTACGTGATGGAAAAAAGGAAGGCATTTGCGGAGGGAGAACCTGACTGTATAGCACGCTACACATGACGCCTGGCGGCTCGAATGGCAAAGGGGTCAGGAGCCCTATCCGTCAGGCTCCTGACCCCTTCCTGCCGCATGGTATGCTGCGGCCAGTGGTGGCTCGAACGGCAAAGGGGTCAGGAGCCTTACACATAGGGCTCCTGACCCCTTCCTGCCGCATGGTATGCTGCGGCCAGTGGCGGCTCGAACGGCAAAGGGGTCAGGAGCCTTACACATAGGGCTCCTGACCCCTTCCGCCAGAAGACGTGCTATGCAGGGGTGGCTTCCTCGTTAGATCCCATCCCGCAGCAGGGCTTCCGCAGTCCGCTGAAGGGCTTGCGGGGAGGTCAATTGGCCTGAGTTGAGCAGGGCGCGGGCCTCGTTGACGGCGCCGGTCCTGACTTCGTCTGCGGTGGCGGCCGCGCGGGCAAGCTCAGCAACCTTCGGATCGACGGCTTCCTGGCCATGGGCGGCCTTGCGCGCCCCGGCGATCGCCTGGCCCGTCTTGAGGAGCTTTCCGGCGGCATCCGGCAGCCCTTGAGGATCGATTCCTTCGCTACGGCCGACTTGCATTGCATGTCCTCCAGTTGAGTATTTCCGCTGACTCTATTCTCGACGGGTCCGCCCGAGACTGAAGCGAAAAACTTGGGGTCGCCCGGATTATTTCTAAAGTTTCTGCCGCCCGGCCTGCTTCTGGTACAGGGCCGATGTCCGGTCGGCCGTCAGCTTCGGGAGCGTCTCGGCTACCTCGAAGGCCACGTAACGGTCGAAAGCCTGGGTACTTACGGTCGCCAATCGCCACTTGAGCGGGTCGTCGGTCTTCCCCAATTCGTGCTCGAAGAACGCCTGAATACGCTTGCGGACCTTCTCGTCGGCGGTGTCCCAGACGTGGTCGACCGACCAGATGAGCCTTCCTGTCCGCACGTCGACCAGGCGCAGGTACAAACCGCCCTGCATGTGCGGGTAGGGCTCGAACTGGGTGACGGCGCCCACCAGAATGGCGTCGCAGGCCAGGCTCCTGCGCAGCTCCGAGAGCTGTTTCAGAGAGAACTGGCCCTTCGGGTCCCGAGGCAGGCACGTGCAGAGGCTGTCGGCCGGCGACGCCACCTCAAAATGGAAGAGTTTCGTGGCCTGGACGGCTTGGGCGAGGGCGGCGCCCATCCCGTCCGTGGCGGTCGGGAACTCGCTCAGGTTCGTCATAGGCACGAAGGCAACGCGGGTGATTTCGGCGGGAATCCCGCCCGGCGCCATGTAGAAGCCGATCTGGGTCCGCGTCTCCCTCTTGCAGCCGGCGGCCAGGACGATCATGGCCGCGAGGGCCAGGCCGGCCATTCGGATTCCTCGGGATCGCATGCTACTTGCCCTTTCCGGCAGCGGGCCTAGGCGAGGTTGTCAGCGACGTCGTGGCCGAGACGGTCGAGACGGGCTTCTCCTCCGCGGGCGCTTTGAAAGCGGCGGCGGCAGGCTGAAGCGCGGGGGCCGGCAAGAACGCCTGCGGCGTCGCGGGTTTCTCGGGCGCGGCCGGCTCGTCGTCGGCGGGCTTTGCCGATTCCTTCGGGACCTCCGCGCCGACCAGCGTCAAGACCTTTGCGAGGGCCTCGAGCTGGACCTGGTTGGCCTTGCGTATCTCGTCGCGGAATCCGAGGACGTCGGTCTTCCATTTCTGGACTTCCTGGCGGACTTCGACCAGCAGCTTGTTGGCCTCGCCGAGCTCGGCCTGGGACTTCGCGAAATCTCCCTGGACCTTGGTCAACTGGCCGCTGAGCTTCTGGTTATCGTCGTTCAGCTTGACGTTCTTCTGGCGCTCCTGGTCGAGCGTCTCGAGCGATTCGGCGCATTTCCTGGCCCAGAGCAGGGCGTCGTCGACGGCCGTGCCGGAGCCGCCGGGCTCGGCGGCCTCCAGGCCGCCCGATTGCAGGTACGGCGCGCGGGAAGTGTTGGCCGGGTCCCGCCCGAAGGCACACCCCGCCAGTACGAGCGCGGCCGCCAGGACCAGCGGGACGGCCATCGTCGGCCGCCAAGCACGCGCGGCCTTTTCCAACAACGATCCTGAGCTACTGGTATGTGACATGGCGATTCTCCTTGTCCTTCCCATTCGGTTCATGGTCATCCTTGCACGGCTTGCGGGGCCGACCCGACCGGGCCGGGCTCCCATTCGCATCGGATCATCGTGACGATGCCGCAGGGGCACCGGAATTCGAGAATGGCGCCGTCGGCCTGAAGCTCGACGATGCGGACCTGGGGCTCAGGCTCGGCGGCCCCGGGGGCTGGCCCAAGCGCGGCCGGGGCAGCCGTGCGGCCGGAACCGCCCAGGCGGACGGCGTCACGCTTGATCACGCGGCTGACGGGCTCGTTCATCATGTTGGCGTCCTTTGCTGGGAGCCCGGCCTCAGGCCAGGGCGTCCACGTCGTGCGGATCATCGGGGTTGGCCGGGAACGCCGTCTCGCCCGCGACCGGGGCGGGCGCCTTGCGTTCGGGGCGCCGGGCCTTCCGGCCTTTGCCGGTCAGGTCCTTTCGCGGCCGCTGGTCGTCGTTGACGACCGGGGTGAGGCCCGCGATTTCCTGCGGGGGAGGCAGACGCACGCCGTAATCGTTGGGCTGGTTCATTCCACGTTCCTCCCGAGCCTCATGGATAGCTTGAAGAGGGCGCCGGCGTGCATCTGGCTCACCCGCGATTCGGTGACCTCGAGCACCTCGGCGACCTCCTTCATCGTCAGGTCCCGCTCATAGTAGAGCACGAGGACCGTGCGTTCTTTGTCGGGGAGTTCCTGGAGCGCGGCCACGAGCCGCTTGACGAGTTCCTGCCGCTCGGCCTGCGACTGCGGCGACAGGCCGCTGTCGGTCGGCAGGAGCGCCCCCAACGAGGGGCGGTCCTCGTCCATGCCGTGGATCGAAAGGAAATGCTGGCGCCGGGCCTCCTGGAAGGTGCGGTACAGCTTTTCGACCGAGATGCCGACGCGGGCCGCGAGCACGTCGTCGTCCGGGAACTTGCCGGTCTCGGACTCGATCTCGTAATGGGCCTGCTGGATCTTCTTGAGCAGGCCGTGGACGGCCGGCGGCGTGAAGGAACGGCCGCGCAGCTCGTCGATGACGGCCCCGCGAATCCGGATGTACGCGTACGTCTGGAACTCGGCGTGCTTGGCCGGGTCGTAGGCGCGGGCGGCTTTGACCAGGGCCAGCGTCCCGGCCGAGATGAGGTCCTCCTCGTCCATCGGCCGCGCCATGTGCTCCACGACCTTCAGGACGATGTGTCGGACCAGGGGCAGATGGTCGACGATCCACTGGTCCTCCCGCGTATGGCGCGCCTGGTTGGCGTAGGCGCTGGTGGCCAGCGCCTGGAGCGCTCTGGGCGGCGGCACAGGAGCCAACGGCGTCGTTGCTGGGTCCACGGTCGTTTCCCCTTACAGACTGTTTCACAGCCCCCCGGCGAGGGGGTCAGGAGCCCTACGCCTTAAGGCTCCTGACCCCTTCGGCTCAGGGCCACACGCTCTTGTTTCTTCCGACGCGCCATACTGTCCATCATGGAATCGACGATGACGTTGAGCAGCACCCTGGCCGTCGCGAGCGTGAGCACGAAAATCACGGCGGCGCCCGCCAGGGCCCTCAGGGCGCACGTGAGCGGCGACACGCCCCGGCACATGCCGATGATCGCCAGCGCGAAGAAGCCGGCGGCGGCGAATTTGAGGGCCGTTTGTCGCATGGATCTTACTCGCTCCCCTTCGGGTCGCGGCTAAAAGATAACCTCATACATTTACGAAGCGGCATTGGCCGCCTCGGGCTCGGCCGCCTCGTCGCCCTGGAGCGAAATCGTCCCGACCGACTGGATCTGCGTGTTGGGGGCAATCTCGTCGTAGGCCAGGACCGGCAGGCTCGGCACCTGCCGCGAGAGCATCCCGGCCAGGTGCGGCCGCAGCCGGAAATCGCACAGGAAGACCACCTTGTCGTGGCCCTCGCCGACGGCGCTGGACCAGGCGTTGGAAATGCGGCGGCACAGGTCCAGGGCCCGGTCCGGCGCGAGGGCCAGGGTCTCGCCCTCCGGCTCCTTGCGGAGGAGCCCCCGGAATTCGTACTCCAGGGCCGGCTCCAGGATGATCGCCGAGATCCGGTTCATCGTGTCGAGGTGCTGTTCGGTGATGCTCCGGACGAGGTGCTTGCGCACCAGCTCCGTGAGCATGGCGGGGTCCTTGGTGCGGCCGGCGTGGTCGCCGAGGGCCTCGACGATCTGCGGGAAATCGCGGACCGGGATCTTGTCCTTGAGGAGGTTCTGGAGGACGCGGTGCAGGAGGCCCATCGGCACCAGGTCGCCGATGACGCCGCCCGCCAGGGCGGGCTGCTTCTCGCGCAGGCGGTCGACGAGCACCTGCGTGTCGTCGCGCGACAAGAGTTCGGCGGCGTGCTGGCGCAGGGTCTCGCTGAGGTGCGTCAGCAGGACCGATTCCGGGTCCACGACCGTGTAGCCGCGCAGCTCGGCGTCCTCTTTCTGGTCCGCGAGGATCCAGAGGGCGGGCAGGTTGAAGACGGGCTCGCGGGTCGTCTGGCCGCGGATCGGGTTCTGGACGGTGCCGGGATCCATCGCCAGGAACTTGTCGGGGTCGATCGTGCCGGCGGCGACGACGTGGTTGTGCAGGCGGATTTCGTAGGCGATCGCGTCCAGCGCCAGGTCGTCGCGCAGGCGGATCAGAGGCAGGATGACGCCATAATCCTGGGCGAACCGCCGCCTGAGCGGACTGATCCGATGGAACAGGCTGTCCTTGCGACGCGGGTCCACGACCTTCACGAGCCGCGGGCCCACCAGGACCGCCACGCGGTCCACGTCCAGGAGCTGCTCGACGGGCGATTCCTCGGGCGCGGCCGGGGCGGCCTTCTTCTCGGCGGCTTCCCGGGCCTGGCGCTCCGTGCTGCCGAGGATCCGGGCCAGGACGCCCGCGCCGATCGCCAGGAGGGCGAACGGGATCTTGGGGAACCCCGGGACGAAGACCATCGCGCCCAGGAGGAACGCCGCGATGCCGATCGGGCGGCTGCGGGCGAGCATCTGGCGGACGAGGTCCTGGCTCAGGTTCGTCTGCGTCGAGGTCTTCGAGATGAGGAAGCCCGAGGCCGTGGCCGTGATGACGGCGGGAATCTGGCTGACGAGGCCGTCGCCGACCGCCAGGACCGAGAACCGGTCGACGGCCTGGCCCGGCGTCATCCCCTTGAGGAGCCCCACGACGATGCCGCCGACGAGATTCACGCCGACGATGATGAGGCTGGCGACGGCGTCGCCGCGGATGAACTTGGAGGCGCCGTCCATGGCGCCGTAGAACTCGCTCTCTCGGACGACCTTCTCGCGCCGGGCCTTCGCCGCGTCCTCGCCGATCAGGCCCGCGTTCAGGTCGGCGTCGATGGCCATCTGCTTGCCGGGCATGGCGTCGAGGTTGAACCGGGCCGCCACTTCGCTGATGCGCTCGGCGCCCTTGGTGATCACGACGAACTGGATGACGACGAGGATCAGGAAGATCACCAGGCCGATCACCAGGCTCCCGCCCACCACGAAGTGGCCGAACGTCTGGATGATCTGGCCGGCGTCCCCCTGGATCAGGATCAGCCGCGTCGAGGCCACGTTGAGCGACAGCCGGAACAGCGTCACGAAGAGGAGCAGGCTCGGGAACGTCGACAGCTCAATGGCCTCCCGGGCCGCCAGGACGATGACCATCGTCGAGATCGAGACCGCGATGCTGATCGAGAGGAGCAGGTCCAGGAGGAACGTGGGCAGGGGGATCAGCAGCGTCGCCAGGACTGTCGCGATGCCGGCGGCAAAGAGGATGTCGTTGTGGGCGATCAGCCGCTGGAGCGCGCCGCGGCCCGTGCCCAGGGCACTGAACGGCGCCGTGTTGGTTGTCGCTTCAGCCATTGTCGCTTTCACCAAGCCTATCGGCCGCGGGTGCCACGGCTGCGCCGTTTGCAGCCGTGGCTGTTCTGACGCCCACGGCTGCAAACGGCGCAGCCGTGGCACCCGTCGCTTCACATGAGACGCAAGCTACCGTCTTCTTCTTAGCCGGTAAATCATCGCCAGCACCTCGGCGACCGCCACGTAGAGGGCCTCGGGGATGAGCTGGCCGACCTCGACCGTCTTGAAGAGGGTGCGGGCGAGCTCGCGGCGCTCGACGATCGGGACGCCGTGGGCCCGCGCGATCTCCTTGATCTTTTCGCTCAGATAGTCGGCCCCCTTGGCGACGACCAGCGGGGCCCGCATCGCGGACGAGTCGTACTTCAGGGCGACGGCCACGTGCGTCGGGTTCGTGAGGACGACGTCGGCCTTCGGCACCTCGTGGAGCATCCGCTTGCGGACCATCTCGACCTGGGCCTGGACGATCCGCCGCCGCACGAGGACCGGCAGCTCCTGCTGCTTCCGCTCGTCCTTGACGTCCTGGCGGGTCATCCTGAGGTCGCGCCGGTACTGCCACTTCTGGTAGACCGTGTCGCCCAGGGCGATGGCCGCCATGATCAGGGTCACCCGGGCCATGACGCCGAACATCAGGCCGGTGATCGTGGTCATGGCGGCCATCGGCGTGGCCCAGACGAGCGCCAGGCACGCGGGCGCCTGGTCGCGGAGGTAGTACCACATGATCAGCACGACGCCGGCCAGCTTCAGGATCGACACGAGCAGGGTGACGAACGACTTCCCCGAGATGAGCGTCTTCATGCCGGAGGCCGGGTTGAGCCGGTCCCACTTGAATTCGAGGGCCTTGGGCGAGAACGCCCATCCGCTGATCGCGAGGCCGGCGGCGACGGAAGCGATCGAGGCCGCCAGGAAAAACGGGGCCGAGATGGCGAGCGCTTCGGTCCACTTGACCCTCATAAGGTGTACCATGGCGTCGACCGTCAGCCCGCCCTCGAGGTTGTACGTGAGGCCCTGGGCCACCTGGTTCGAGCACCAGTGCCACAGGTCGGGGGCCGTGAGGAGGCACGTGACGAGGACGGCGCCGAGCGCCAGGGCCGTGTTGATCTCCTGGCTCTGCGGGACTTTGCCTTCGGCGCGGGCCTTGCGCACCCGTTCCGCTGTCGGTTCTTCCGTCCTTTCCTGTGCCGAGTCGGCCATGATTCATATCTCTCACATCCCGCCGCTTACGCCGCGGGCCCAGGTGCGCCGCTTCTTTCCCGTAGGGGCGGCCCCATGTGGCCGCCCGGCCGTTGACGTTCGTACGCTCACAACACGCGCCCCGCAAGCGGGGCGGCTAACGAGGCGGGCCGCCCCTGCTACAACGCGGGGAACCGCTCCATCCAGGCGGCCAGTTCCCCCGTAAACGCGCTCAGCGACGGCAGAATGGCGGCCGCCATGATAAGGCCCAGCCCCATCCGCAGGGGGAAGCTGGCCATCATGATGTTCATCTCGGGGAGGAGCCGCGACACGATCGCCATGAGCACCGCCAGGACCAGGAACGCCGCCAGGACCGGCGCCGCCAGCTTCAGGGCCAGCGTCAGCATCACGATCCCGGCGTCCAGGATGGCCAGGGCCATCGCCTCGGGCGACGGCGCCTGGCCGACCGGGAACACTTCGTAGCTGCGGGCGATGATTCGCAGGAGCAACTGGTGCCCGCCGCACGACAGGAAGAACACCATGAACGCCGTCTCCAGGACAACCGCGAAGGCCTGTTCTTCCTCGCCGGTCGTCGGGTCCAGGATCTCCGAGTCCGCCGAGCCCGTCTGCTGGTGCAGGATGGCGGCGCCCTGCTGAACGCAGCGGAACACCAGGGCCACCGCCAGGCCGAGGCCCAAGCCGGTGATCACCTCGCGGGCCATGAGGATGCTCGCATCGAGCCAGTTCGACGGGAGGACCGCCGGGGCCGGAATCACCGTCGCCAGGAGAGATC